>Ga0210059_1012823_pt1 | contig 12605 bp, 7 predicted proteins | sample Ectturendosymbi2_FD_188042 | JGI IMG/M metagenome (GOLD analysis project Ga0210059, IMG submission 188042) | Ecteinascidia turbinata endosymbiont from Florida, USA - Sample 2 (SPAdes) (version 2) | ecosystem: Host-associated > Tunicates > Ascidians > Unclassified | place: Key West, Florida...
AACGGTTTGTGCCCAGCCGGATGGCTCAAAGAGCAGTCTATTACAATGCACTGGTTCCAGTCCGTACGTACTTGTCCATATAGTTGGGCCACCGGCCGCAACAGGGTCATCGACTCGACAACCTTTCGGTTCCTTCAATGCCATGGCGTCCTTGCACTGATTTCTATTATTTCTAGCTGAATATTAATTATCGCCAAATAAAATGAACTCAACTCGTTCCTTGTTAAGAATGAAATGTATATGGCGTTTCTACTGAATTCTCAAGGGCAAGATATATCTGGCAAAAATGAATAATCTACCCAAATATAATGACGCGGTGCCGCAGAGGCGCGGGGCCCAATGCAGCTGCATCGGTTGCATCGGCTTAAGGCCGGCCCTGGTTGCACCATAATTGTGATGCATGCATGGGAGTACATAAGGAACGAAAAAGTACATTTTTAACTGCTTTGAACATCGGGAAAAAGAAGCTCGCAGCTTGTTTGTGGCACTTGATGCAGTCCACAGGCAGGGCAATTGCGAGCAATCACGCGGAAGAAGCGTTTCCTTCCTGTGCAGAAACAGCACGTTGTTGGCTGCTTTGTGCTCAGTAACAGCTTGTGGCGAGAACAGCTTGTAGTGCGTGATGTTCCTCAGCAAATACGCAGCGTTGGTTGCACGTATGAAAGATGCATTTGGCAAGGAAATGAAAGTAATCAAAACAACAGTGGGTTTCAATTGATTAAAAGAGGTACGTAGGAATTAGAAACAACCAGAAACAAACTGCCAAAGGTTGAGTTGATGAGTTTAGAAATAGAAGTATAGAAGTAACTTTGTGATCTTCATCATTGCGCAAGCGAAGTTAAAAGCTCTCAAAAGTCACATATCTATATTCTACAATTTCAAGATATTTCAACTGTGATGAGTGAAATTTAAAGAAAACGAAAAGCAAAAAACTATTTTGTCAAGCGTTGAGTCACGCTTCCAGATAGACCTGAAGTCATCAATGCTGGGCTGCGAACATCAATCGCCTTCACAACGCTCGGCGTCGAGGTCGAACATCAGTTCCAGGCTACATGTGGCGTTTGAATATAATTTTTGTTGCTTGATGAAAACCTTTCAGCTTGGTGAGTAAAAACGTGAACAAGGATATAACGTAATCAAGAGTTTATTCGCATTCTTTATGATGAAAATACTGTTATTGATTAGCAGACCTCAGCTAGTTGCTTGATGACAACTCACAAAGATGTTGCCACCGCAGTGCAGCAAATGATCGGTCGGTAAAACGGGTCAAAGTTTCTTCTGATGAAAAATGCGATCATGCTGAACTGTATGAATGCCTGTTTGTGTGAATGCATGCGAGGTTTATACAAATATTACTCTAATAGCATCATTCGTGTGTCAAAAACTTACTTCACGGTGAAAATTTGGCCCCCCTCAGAAAACTCTTCGCCCCAACTAGTCTCCCAGGCTGGTTACGAGCTTGCTTCTGTGACATTATAATTGTACTTGAGCTTTGGATGGAACAAGGTACCAAGAACATTTTTTTGTTTTTGACGAAATGTTATATTCTTTGCGATGCAAATTTTAGTGAGGAACACTTTGTATATGCCTCCATGTTGTAGCGCATTTCTGTGCCGCGCACCGGGGTCCCTGCCATTTAGCTGTCGCGTCTTGCTAATTAACTAATTAGGTCTCACGTGTTGACTCGTCTGTTCGTTTAGTGCTACCTGTTCTGTGCCAGTCCTTCTCTCAATTTGAGGTAGTCTGCGTTAAGTGTTAAGTTATATCGTCACTAACGTTGATGACATTTGATAATAATCGGTCGCTTTCGTACATTTTCAGGTTGTCGTCGAGTTTACTTGTTAATTAAAGCCTTGCGAAACTGTTCGCATCGATAGGTTTCGACACATGTTATGGTGGATTATGGATATGTGCGTATCCATACATTGCAGAAAACATCAAACCACTTTTAGTTTGTCTTCAGCGATGCCAAGATCATGCGAAATGCAAAGCGCAAGTGTGGCATTCATTATTTCTGCATAAACGTGGCGGGTTCTTGTGTCACATAAGAAGCAAACAAGAATAAGAACATCTGTTGACATATAGCATGCAAATACCTTGCAGTGTGTATGGAAATTAGGTTTTGAGATTTAATGTGCTTTACGTCAGTGAATAAATGAAAGTTATGTTTAATCTGCACACCTGCGAATGATGCAAATAATTGATTTTTGTGTTGAAGCACATCAGCCTGCTTTCAGATTTCTCATGTATACTGGTTTCTGTAGTTAATTCTCAAACATGAAACCAGCTACGGTAACCCAAATCCAGGCGAACGTCTTACAGCCTCTCAGTTTAGGGCCAAAAGACTGCGACACTTTTCAAGCTTTGAGGTCTTGGCAAAACACAAAGCTTCATGAACACAATGTCTGTACGCTTCCCAAACTGTTGTGACGTCTACACATGACTGATCCATAATCAATGATTAGTGTAAACAGAAAATGTTGTCAAAATCATTTTAATATGCCTTTGTTGGAGGTAAATATAAATTGTATTTGTGTGAAAGAGTTTAGTTCCCACCGTGTTAAATTCATTTGTCGGTCTATTGCAGCTCACATACAGTAATGGGAACTTTTTCAAATGGAAAAATATAAAATGGAAAGAGTTTGCGCTTCATTTTACAGTTTCTGAAAAATTGAAGTTTGTCCAAGGTCATAAACCTTTTTTTCAAATCACATATTTCTCCACAGAATGTTTTTTCAATCGTTGCAGAAATTTCACAGAATGCTATTTTTCTTTAAACATAGCAATGGAAAATTGAAAATGTCTGTGACTTGGAAGTGTTTCGATGGACTCCAGCGAGAAGAAATATCAATATCAGATGTAAGAAACGAGTTTTGATTCCAGTTGAACATACCATTGTTTCAGTGACAGTTTGATTGTCAAATGTTTGTTCATTATCCTTGAAGTAACAAGATTACCATCAATGCAATCATTACTTCTCAATTGTTTTTCATAAGATTAACAGCATATTTTTGTGACTTATCTATGTTTTCAAACAGCATAAAACAATATGCACAAAAGCTTAGTGTTTGTTTTCAATATTTTGAAGATGTTTTTCTAAATGTAACTCAGTTTTTACACAATAATTGTAGTAATATCCTGGCGTGGTACTTTTTCAGGTTCCTTTTGAGAATGAAAGTTACTCAACTACCGAGAAAGTGTTCAGAGGTTATTTTGCATCGAAGAACGAAACTTCAAGGCAAGTTAACAAAACAGCTGTAAATGTTGTCTGCAGCTACATACAGAATCTGCTGGTGATGCAGTTCAGGTGTTTGCGTGTGAGTGGTGCTCTTAATGTTATGTGTGTTGAAGAAATGATACGAGTTATGTGAAAATGGTTTGAGATGTCCTTTACACGTTTCAATGATACTCATTTACGTTAGCTTTGATGATATATTTTTGGTAATTTTTTTACAATTAAACACCAATCCACGTAACGCCAAAGAGAGAGAAGTATGTTGCAAATTGCTCAAAAAATTTTTGCTGCAGAAAAACAAAAATAATTATTGTAAATCACTAAACGTGCCTCAAAGTTTGAAACTGTTGCGAATTGACACAAAGTGCCAGAGGTTATGCACATAATTTTGGAATACATATGTGACTGACTGAAGTTCAAATGCTGTGAACAATATGCTTTACCGATTTATACTCTCAACCGTTTTCAGTTGCCCGTTTCTAAGCACTGCTATTGCAAAGGACGATGAAAAGAATATAAAGGCTGGCTCAAGAGTTCCAGGTACGAGTTAAAAAAACGAATTATTTTTTACTACGTTTTTCAAAAAGTCATGAAGCATTTAAAGGTTTTCTTGTGGTTCCAAACTCTTTTTTAGAGAGCTGGAAAATAGAAAAGTTGCATAATGAATAAAAGAGCATGTCATCATTAGGAAGCTCAGAGCATCTCCTCAGGAAGAACCAATATCAAGGAACGGTGTCAGCAAAGCCAATGGGATTACGGGGCGAGTTCAGTAATACTTGGCATGCAAATCTCATTGCTGATTCTCTGCGCCGTAAAGAATCGTAGAGTCTACGGTTAGAGAGATGAAGTATGCTTCATAACACTGCTATGCCAAAACAATGGACAGCAAAATGACGTTACATCGCTAACGTTATTTTCTAAATTTTACAAAACCATTGGGAATGAAGTTGCTTTCGTTGGTTTCTGGAGGGGTGATAGCACCAATCGCCTTCGTTGATCTGCCCCTGTTCTGCAACAGATGCATTCACTAACATTAGCAAAGCTTATTTTTAAAATATATGTAGCGAGAGCCAGAGGAAAGGTCACACGGTTGACGTGTGTGAGCCATGGTTAAATAGAGCTCCAAATCTGCATGATGACCTTTGTTACGGCGTATAGACACAGCAGAACAGAATCAACCAAGAAGTGATTTCAAGCGTTTTTCCTTTCAACATTCATATTTGTCTAATGCAGGGGTTCCTAACCTTTCTCTGACCATGTACCCTTTCAGCATTCCGACAGATTAGCTTGTACCCCTTACGCATTTCGAAAGAAATGCATGTACCACTTCAGCATTTCGACAGATGAAGGAGTACCCCTAAAATTTCTTATGACAAAACATTTTAGCCTGATTAATCATAGATATATTTCACAATAGATACATAACGGCTTTTGAGAATAATATTCACTGGTAAATGTACAGATAATCGCAAATAAAAAATATGTAAATATACAATTCGCTTCTATTGCAAACTTCAAATGTACCCCTTCGGACAGGCAAATGTACCCCAGGTTGGGAACCTCTGGTCTAATACATCAAAAAAACTATAAAATCCCACGACCCATAGCTTCTTGTCAACTATGCCAATCATTGCGAAGTGCATTGTGGACAGCTTATTATAAGCATTTGCCTTGGTAAGTTGGCAGTTGTAAAGGTAACGTTGCTGAATCCACGTTGATTTTGACCATTTTAGTGTAGTATGACAATTTTCAGGAAAATTTAGTTGTAGACCAGTGGCGGAGAAATAGATTTATGCTAAGGTGAGAAGTGGAACTTCTCAAAACGAAATCACAGGAAAACAGTCCAAAAAGCTTCCGAAAAACGCAAAACTCAACAACCCACTGAAAACCAAAAGAATAATGAATACCGCAATCTAAGCTAAATAAGCCCAGTTTTTACATTAAGTAAAGCAAAGCAGAAAGGTTCGCACCCATGCATCCACGTCAGTTACGCGACTGTTGTAGACCTGTGTTGTATCATCTCACTATACAAAAATAGAATAACCGGTCTCCAAGGTGTGCAATCATGTAAAACCGCATTCGTAGCCTGCACCTGGAATATCCGGTGCACCTTGTATAAGAGTTTTCCAATGAAAACTCAACATTTGCCACCAATGCAGAAAAACCAGTTGTTTAATCAATAAGACTGTACGCCAGTGGTCGGCAAACTGTGGGCTTCGGCCCCAGTTGTGGGCAATTCAACACTTCCCACTGGGCTGCGAAACACTTATCGGTATAGGCCGTGTGGCATGTACGAGCTGAAGTGCTGCGCCTGCTTCGTGGGATAAAACATAGGCTAATGTAACGCCTACGGAACAATGATTGCATGATAATAAAAAGTCATTGATCTTGTCACTGTACGGTTTATGACATTTGCAGAGCAGTTTGGTGGTACAGATAAAGAAATTTAAAATAACTTTGAAACTGGGTCTTCATAAATACGTATGGACCTTTATGTAGGTCTGAATGGAGGATTGGGGCAATCATAACAAAAGTTTGCCGATCATTGCAATTCTCAGTACTTTTGAACAGAGCTTCAGCAAGTTTAATTTAATGAAAATATTCCAAAGATCAAACTATGACTGATGAAAGACTAACAAACCTGGCAATGATATCTACTGAAAGTGAAACTGCAGAAACTAAGATTAGATATAACTGAGTTGACAACAAAATTTGCATTCTCGAAAACATGGAAAAAGTAATTTTCTTAACTTGAATTATAGCAAATGTTAAAGTCTGCCTGGGTTGTAGGTTGCGTTGATGCTCAGAATCGTGGCCAGAAAGTCTTCAATAGGAGGGCTTTACATTTGAGCAGGAGTGACTTGACATTCTAGAAGTTGACAAAAACTCCATTGATTCTCTGATACTGATATTGTCTCATAATTCAATTTGGGGAGGCTTGGAACGTTGTTTGTGGATGTAAGCCAAAGCTCCCTCTCCCGTGGTGACGGGACTGTTGATGCTGCAGAAACAGGCTTTCATTAACAGTTGTCAAAACAAATCAACACTATGTTTTTTTGAATATTATGCATTATAAGCGACATCATGTACATATAGGCCCGAATGTCCAAGTTTGAGGGGACCACAACCAGTGGTGGAAAGTAGAAAGATGGGGTGCAAGGACTGCAATTGTACCCCCAAAGTTTTGAATTATCGAAAATTTGGGCGAATGTCTTGACATCCAGGCAAAATCCCTCAAGATTTGGAGATAATCTATGAAAGTCCACGTAAAAAACGCGGCCAACCTTTCTGACTTCAAAAAATGGCACCCAACGTTTGCAGAAAAACACACGACGAAATCCTTTTGGAGGTCACACAAAAAAAGTGCTCGGGATCTTTGTGGGAGAAAATTTGTAGGCAAAAGTCGCGCAAAAAACTTTTTGTGCAAGTTTGGAAATTCGGGCAAAAATCCTTCCCACTACCAAACGTTTGCCGGCTCCTCCGCCTATTCCCTCAATAATCTTTCACCGACCCTGTGTATAGCACATTTGTAGATCAAAGCTCACAAGTTGAAAATTTATTGCTTTTAAAATTATGGCTTTCAATATGTCACATGCTAAAATGTTTTTAAAAACAGGTAGCAAACTCTTGGACGCAGTCGTGAATAAAAGATCAATGTTGGTCAAGCCTACGAAACGAAAATTAAGAAAAGAAGTTTTGCAAAGACTGGATCACGAAGAAATTAAGGAATATCATCGAAGATCTGCAAAAGGAGGCAATGGAATACGTTTTTTCAAAAAGCAATTAGAAAAAATAAACATTTCAAAAAATCTGAAAAAATCTTCACACACGGTAAAGTCTATATCCCTCAGGAACACAATTCCCTCAGAGGATTCGTCAAAAGTGTCGAGAGATCAGCGTTTGCGATCCTTTGGCAAATTGAGTCGAAACGTTTTTTCAGAAAAAACATCCAAAACCGAAGGATCTCTTGAAGCAAAGCAATGCCCTAAAGTTTATTCGTCTAGTATTTTAGCAAGAAATGAATTCCAATACAACCATTGCAGAAAAGATTATTTACAATCGCTTCCTATATCTCCTTTAGTGGAAGCAACCAGAGATGTTCGAACGAAAAACAGTTCAAAAAATAGTAGAAAAACATTAAACAGGCAACATAAGTTTGAAGTCCCTCGGCGCAATCTTCGAAGCAACTCGTCTCAATACAATGGATGTGGAATTTACAATAAAAACAAATCAATTCAAATAGAAGACAGGAAAACCTTTGGTGGTGAAAGCTTGTTGTGCTTGAAACGCAGTAGAAAGTCTGCTTTTCAGGCAACATCTTTGCCCAACATAACATGCGAAAGATTTGCTGCAAGAAAGCATTGCCAGCCTGTTGGACAGTGTTTGGTCAGAAAAATGACATCAATCAAGCAAACAAAAACTGTACGAGGAGCAAAACAGGTTTGCTGCCATCAGTGCGGAAAATGTTTTACGCAAAACTCGTCTTTTACAAAACACGTGAAAACGCATTTGGAAAGAAAACCACATTGTTGTCAGGAGTGTGGAAAAAATTTTTCCCGTGCAGAACACTTGACCACGCACATGCGAACACACACTGGAGAAAAACCTTACTATTGCCAGGAGTGTGGAAAAAGATTTTCCCAAGCCGGGAATCTCACAATCCACATGCGAAGACATACTGGAGAAAAACCTTATTATTGCCAGGAGTGTGGAAAAAGATTTTCCGAGTACTGCTACCTGAAAAAACACATGAGAACACACACTGGAGAGAAACCTTTTTGTTGCCAGGAATGTGGAAAAAGATTTTCCAATTCCAGCAACCTAACCAGCCACATTCGAACACACACTGGAGAAAAACCTTTTTGTTGCCAGAAGTGTGGAAACAGATTTTCCAATGCTGGAAACCTGACCATCCACATGCGAACACATACAGGAGAAAAACCTCATCGTTGCCAGGATTGTGGAAAAAGGTTTTCCCGTGCCGGCATCCTCATCGAGCACATGCGAACCCACACTGGAGAAAAACCTTTTTGTTGTCAGAAGTGTGGAAAAAAATTTTCTCTGGCTTACAACCTGACCACGCACATGCGAACACATACAGGAGAAAAACCATATTGTTGCCAGAAGTGTGGAAAAAGATTTTCCGATGCCAGCGCCCTAACCAGACACATGCGAGCACATACTGGAGAAAAACCTCATCGTTGCCAGGAATGTGGAAAACCATTTTCTCGTGCCAGCAGCCTGACCATCCACATGCGAACTCACACTGGCGAAAAACCTTATTGTTGTCAGAAGTGTGGAAATAGATTTTCTCAACCTGGTAACCTGACCAACCACATGCTAACACACACTGGAGAAAAACCTCATCGTTGCCAGGAGTGTGGAAAGAGATTTTCCCAGTCCAGCAGCCTGACCAGCCACATGCGAACTCACACTGGAGAAAAACCATATTGTTGCCAGGAGTGTGGAAATAGATTTTCCCAACCCGGTAATCTGACCACGCACATGCGAACACACACTGGAGAAAAACCTTTTTGTTGCCGGGAGTGTGGAAGAAGATTTTCCGATTCCAGCAGCCTGACTAAGCACATGCGAACACATACTGGAGAAAAACCTCACTATTGCCAGGAGTGCGGAAAGAGATATTCCCGGTCCAGCCACCTGAAGAAGCACATGCGAACACATGCTAGAGAAAAATCATGATGCTGCCAGGAGTGCGGAAAACGATTTTTATTTGCTCCTTGCGTAGCTTCCCATTTGTTGACACACACTGTACAGAAAAACATTTTATTGCTTTCGGTGTCGAATGTTTTTTGACCATTCACGTGACTTGACACCTTATAAGAAACTTTTCTTTGTGTTTTTATTGCTGTGGATAAACTCTCAGCTGTTTTCTCAGTGCCCTGCCCGTGACTCGAATTGTTGTACTTGCGACAAACAAGACCAATATTCCCGTGTGTGTATATTCTGGATGTGAGAATCTGCGTGCCTCAATGGATATCATTGGACGTACTCCAGAAAAACGTTACTGAAATCGCTTACAGTTGCTTGTCTCTACCTCTAGTTCAAAATCACGTTGAATTTGTCCAAATCTCAACATGTCTCGATGTGTTGTGCTTGGTCAGTGTTTGTCAAAATGACACCCTAAAATTTGTAATGACACTTATACTTCAGAAGCCAAGATATGGTTTTGCCTTGTATTGAAGTAAAAAAAATCTCAACATCATGCAACAAATTTTCAGATGCTTGGTCTGTGTTTTTGCAACAACTCTTCTGCAACAACTCATGCAACAACTCATCAGGTGCTTGGTCAGTGGTCAGCAGGTTTTTCCGTGTCCAAATGTCACCCTTAATGTTTGCAATTACACCCTAACTTTTGGAAAACAAGGTATGATTTTGCTTTGTATTGAAGCAAAACGATTTGTGGAAAACATGTTTTTCTGCACTTCACGAGAAGTTGCATGCCAGGAAGTTGTGCGACAGGGCATGCTACTGAAGGGAACGGAAAATTTCCATAATCTGCAAATGTTTCCTACCATTTCCATTACATAGCATGCCTTGTTCTGCGGCAGTCCTGCGCGAAAGTCATTGCACCACGCCGTGTGTCCGAAACACAAACTCCTAACACACTTGCAGACAGTGGCGTACGAGACGGGGGGCGGTGGGTGCTGCCACCCTCCCGGCTTGAAAAATTCAGGGCAAACTCTGTTTTCAGGGCAAGCGCAACTTGCTCAAAAATCCTGAAAGATAAAAATATTTCCATGCAGTGAAAATGTTCAGGGCAAAATTTGTTTTTCAAGGCAAGCCAAGTTGCTCAAAATTCTGAACAATAAAAAATCAGTGACGTGCGGTCAGGGGAGGCAAGTGAGGGAGTGCCTCCCCTATCATAATGATGAAATGTGGAAAGCGAATTAGGGATCCAAAATAACAAATTGAATCAACATTTGTCCTTTCATGTTGAAAAGGTACAATTATTGCATAATTCATATCATTTTCATAGTCACTACATCTGAATTTGTGTATTTTTTCTTCAAGTCAGGGGAAAGTCACGAAGGGAGGCAGCAACTGCTTCTGCCTCCTTATACCGAGTGGCTTTCACATTGGGCAGTTTGTCACAAACTGTGGTGGTGAGCACTTGCCGTGCAATATCCTTTATGTCAGCTCTGTAACCTTCAGGTCAGCTACAGTGTAATGTTTATATACACTTTTAATAATGTACTCTTTCTGCTACAGTGGTTCCCAAACTTGTTCGAGCCGTTATCCAAATCAAGGCAGCGATTATGTCTTATTACCCACAATATTTCGCAGTGACCACTCACAATATAGAACACCATTGTGCCTTTGGCTCTGCATTATCCCCCGAAGAATTGCATATTACCCCTGGTGGTAATTTACCCTCAGTTTGGTAACCACTGTTCTACTCTATGCTCTTGCATTCCATAGCCTGGCACTTACTTCACGTTGTGTATAATATTGTGAATATGCAGCGTTATACCACATCAGTAGCTGGTCAGACATGCAGCTACAGTGATAAGGAGGCAGCCAATATCTCTACATCAATGAAAACGTTTCACCGTTCCAACATAATTAGGCAATTCTGTCGTACAGATATGGCATCACTGGCGTAACCGACAAGCCGTGTTGGGGAAACTTGCAATGAAAATGTGTGGAAAACAACAGGATTGTGTGATATGAAAAATCTACCAAGAAGTATCGGCAGACATGCAAGGTCAACAAATCACATTCAAAACCAAGTTGCTAAACTTTTGAAAGCGCAAGGAAAGACTTTGTATTTGAACAAACAGCGGAGACTAAATACCAGCGTTCACAATGCTAAGGTAAGGGAAAACCGTGAGTTATTGAAAGACCTCATTGTTTCAGTCGTCTGAATCGCCTTGATCTTACTGAGGCAAGCACAAGCGAATTATGGTTATTCGGGGCATTTAACTAACAGGAAAGCAACCAGCAGCAATAGAGCTCACATGTCATGCTCACTCTACTACTATTAGGTTGCACTATCATTATATAGGGATTAGAGAATTACGATAATTCGTTTGTGGTGACTATCACAGTGACTTGTTATTATTACGTATTGGCACTATTGTGTTTGTGGTGACTGTCGCACGTTGTAGCTTTATTTTTCATTCATGTACAGACCATAAGTGTCTGCTACATCATTAATGTAAGTTGCTTCCTAGCCAAATAGCAGTTAGCATTTCGTAGTAACGATGAGAGTTCGATCTCCTCTAAACTTGGCAACTATGTGGAACTTTTACATACTCTTGCTGCGAAAGATGAAAGATTAGCTAGACTTTTAGAGACATCTTCTGTGTTTTCTGGTTTCTCAAGCATTATTCAGAATGATTTTAGTGGCTTGTGAAATGAAGGTAGCGTTCTTGGGATTTGATGATGATGTAATGACAGACGAGCCGCTGCAATATTTTTAAAGTCGTCTTTCCTGTTTCCATTTATTCATGTTTGTTTATTTTACATGGCGTACAGCCAGCATCATGTAGTCAGTTTGTGCAGTGCGGTATCAGCTCAAATCTGGGCCCCCCAAAAAATGCTTACAAGGGTCCCCCTAATGGTGAATTACAAAATACGTTTTTGACGTCATGCTACATCTCGAGGCCAAATGGCCTTCAAAACAAAATACCTAATTGCAGACACAATTTTGGCAGAATCAGGTCCGTAGGCAGGTATTAAGGCTTGGGGGAAGATACATTTTTAGGGGGAGAGAGTTTTATTTTTATCATATGTTTAAAACAAATTTTTCTCAGCACAACAAAATTTTGGGAGGCACGTGTTTCAGGAGAAGCGCAAATTGCTCAAAAATCCTGAATGGTAAGAAATATATTCAATACAGAGTGAAAAATTTCAGGGGAAACTGTTTTTAAGGGCAAGCGCAAGTTGCTCGAAAATTCTGAACGGTTAAAATATTTTTAATAGTGTATTCGGTGTACTGTATACTGAATCAACAAAACAAGTTCTAGCTTTGCAGCCAGCTGTTTGAGGAAATCTCCAACCTGGTCTTCCATCCCTTTGCAACGATTCAGGCTTGCAATTATCATTTAGCAAAAATAGCAAAGCCACCGCAGTGACCATACATCAAGCGAATCAGTCGCAATATTTTATTTGCACAAAGAAACTAGTTTCGTGTTCAACACATCTTCAGTCCTATGCAAAAGTTGACAATGAAACAAAGTTAGAAAAACTACGTACTGTGCTAAGAGCAAAAGCCAAATAATAAAGCCAAAGAAGCCAAAGATTCTATTTGAATAAGGACTGAAGATGTGTCGAACACGAAACTAGTTTCCTTGTGCAAATAAATTATTGCGACTGATTCGCTTGATGTATGGTCACTGCGGTG
>Ga0210059_1012824_pt1 | contig 12605 bp, 15 predicted proteins | sample Ectturendosymbi2_FD_188042 | JGI IMG/M metagenome (GOLD analysis project Ga0210059, IMG submission 188042) | Ecteinascidia turbinata endosymbiont from Florida, USA - Sample 2 (SPAdes) (version 2) | ecosystem: Host-associated > Tunicates > Ascidians > Unclassified | place: Key West, Florida...
TCACTGATGCAAGTTAAGTTGACTTTTTTATGCATTGCAGCTACAGCTTTCAGAGTTGAAAGTTATATTTTGCAGGTAGTGTGATAAAAAATACAATGATATTTCCGAAATTTGTTCTGGTTGATTTCTTATCGAAAAGCTGTATTGTTTGAAAATTTTTTAAAAATGGAATATCCTGAAGAGGAAATAAGCTCATCTTCCCATGAAAGTAGCGAAGAAGAAATCATCGATCCTATACGGTAGGTGACACTGAAGACAGTAAAATTTGCCGCCCATTCGCCGAAATAATAAAGAAACAATTTTTTGCATTCTGAAATATCATTCTGATGCATTCTTTCAGGATGCAATCTTTGCTATCCAATGTATACGTTTTTGATTTCACACTTTTATTAGACCTGTGAAGGGTTTGCAGCTTTTTACGCAGATTAACTAGAATGATTTGAATCTTCGACAATATTTCGGCGCTGCATTGTTGCGTCACCGTAAGCGAAGGCGCGAAACAGAACACTAACGGAAATTGACGTAGTAGTGAAGAAAACACGCTCAACAAAATTCACTACACTGCAGTAATTATGCTACTGTCATATCTAAAGTTTACTTGCGTGCACTCTCGAGTTGACGCCAGGGCAGTGTGAGCGGCGTCACACATTGTCTGCAAACTTGTTCCTGTTTCTTTGCAGAGATGACTTGATCGAATGCTTTCGCTCTGTCGCTGACCAAGTCAGTGATGAGAATTGGTTGAAATACATGAGGATACTCGGTTTGCCGGAAAAAAAGTTGCAAAAGTTGCAAAAACCTGGGTCGTTCATTCAAAAAATACCGATGCTTCGGAAGTGGGCGAAGCTTATCGGTGAGCTTGGTTTTATTTCAAGTAAATGGAATTACATCGCGATACAAAAATGATCTATGTTAAGTCCTTCTTTTACTTGAAACACAAAACTTGGCTACACTCCTAGTCCTTGGTGTAGAATTATGGACAGATAATGGCAATTAAGTGGGATTAAGAATTTACAAAGTCGATTTTCGGAAGTGTCTGGAACGTTTTAGAAGACATTTCAGAAAAGCATAAAATAATTGCACAACTCAGGTCATTTTTAATGTTTCAGCAGGTGCAGAAGGTGCAGATTATTTCAGCCTGCATGTGAAAATCGCAATAAAGGCCTTTTTTATAAGCATTTGAAGCTGCATGTTGCGATATTTCGTTTAAAATTTCGATAAAATTGCTTTGTTTTCTGTTGGAAAGTTCGAACAAGCATTTTGATTTTCAAAGTCAATGTTTTGATGCTACGCTTGCATAAACATGCGGGAATGTATCAAAAGTCACATTGTTGTTATTTCTAAAATGATGTTCGTTCATATGTGTGCAGCTTCCGACTTAACTTTTAAATTGTTTCAAGCGACCTTCAATCAGTAACGTTTTTATTATCGCATTCTACTCTCAGCAAACCTCACTTCACTTTAGTTATTTCATGACATTTTTGCAGCATGCCTGAAAAGCTGGCACAACCACGTTGCAACCTGAAAAAGCCCAAATTTCAATAAAAATGTTAACGCTAATAATCAAAAAATGAATGGCAGCTAACTGCAGTAGAGAGAAACGCGGCACGTCTTTTGATGTCAATGATGTGAAAGTGTATTAAAAATGATGTCTTGATTGATCTTCGAAAAACTGTGATACCAAAATCATTGGTTGTTCAAAGTAGTTGCCACTTCCACAAAAACATGCACATTTAGTTGTCAAGACTGTGTGTACAGTACATCATGAAAAGCGTTTACTAGAAAGAAACGAGGACCCTTGTTTTATGTTGCAAAATGCCAAGCATTATTTTGGAAATAAGTGGATTAGGTTGAAAATATCGTGTAAATGTGTATGTTATGGTTGAACCACTCTTTCACTGGATAAAACTCTATTTTCATATTTCATCAATGTGTGAAGAAAAAAGATTCAAGCAAAAGACAAGGATTTCTCAGTAGGCTTCTTGCCTTGAGTAGGTTGTATGTTGGTTCTTAAATGTTGTTTGGGTGGAACGCCATATTGCCGATATCGCTTTGAGACCTGGCACTTGAAGAATGCAAAGTGAATTTGAAATACTACTGCTTTGTTTCAAAGTTTTATCGGGTAAACACTATTGAAAAATTAGAGCATCCACAAGTAAGCCACACGAATGCATCTGTATGATTCCTGCAAGCAAGTTGACATACAATGACGCAGTCAAGGCTGTAATCGTCGAGGCAGAAACCTGGTTCAAAGTTCGAGACCGAGACAGTCGTGAAAACGCAAACTGCACAAACGCGCGAGATATGAAAATTTGTCGGCTGTTACCTGAAACCGCGACTCCATTCCAAAGTCCATGTTTAGTGAACAGCATATCTCGCTCATCTTAATACATAGCTATACGCTGTGTCTGACCGTCAGCATTTGAGTGCAACTGTGTATTATTACAGGCAGTTTCTTTAATTCTCGACGTTTGCACTAACCTTTTCCTTTTGTCCGCAAAATAGAGATAAAAGGCACAGGTTTTAACGACCGAAGTAGAGAGGTTTTGGGCATTTGCCCCACTTTCCTTTGCTTCAGTCTGTTTCCCCCACTCTGCCCCTGTTCCTATCGTGTCCCCCTGTCCCTCGTCAGCCGAGACCTTTGTTCCCCTTGTGCTCCCAGGTTCCCACTTTGCCAGGCCTTCATAAGCCCCTCCAAAGCGTTCGAATCCGAACGCACTTTATTTGAGCTTTTATCATGTTTATAGCCTTGAAGACTATAAACATAATCTGCTTTCAGATATTATCACCACCCCAAAATTCTCAACCACAAATTCAGCATAATTTTTGTCAGCCACTTTTTTTAAGAGTATTTTAAATTATTCATCAGAAATTTCTGAACCTTTACCGAAGTGCTTTGGTTTCAAAGTGTAAATAATTTTCACCCTTTTGTCTTTGAGTCCTTTTTTATATTTTTCAATAATAACTTTTGCTTTGTTAGAGTTAAAAATTGCCGTAAAAATTACATGTTTTGCTGCGCCATACATTTCTTGCACTGTTTTAAGGTCAGATTCAGAAAGTATTTTGTTCTTGTTTTCGACACTTAATCCAGGTTTATAAATGGGTTGCATAATACTGTCTTTGTCTTCAGTATTGTGAAACAGTCCGATGCAATGACCAATTTCGTGAACAGCGACGGAAAATAAGTTGTATTTTCCATCTCCTGAAACTGTTTTCTGGTCTGACCACCTCTCATTGTAAAAATGCAAATCACCTGACAATGTTGAATTTCCAGCATAGAACCCATGTGCCAAAGTGCCAAATTTTTTATTATTCAGTTTATAAGGGCAATTAATTTCCGCATTCTGCTTTTCATCATCAGTCAAAAATGCAATATTCATAACTTGACTCCCATCAAAAACTCTTTCAAATTTCAAATTGCAAACATTTTGCCAAACACTAAAAGCATTTTCGATTTCGTTCCATGTTTTTTCTTTTCCAAGCGAACAGTAATTTTGAAAGTCATAAGTCAAAATTTTTTGCTTCCAAAGGGTGCAATACTTTTTACCTCCAGTGTTATCAGGCATAGCACAATACATTTATTTTAACTCTAAAAACTTTTCTTTGCTTACTATTGTAGTTTTCTAAGTTGAAATTCCAAATCAGTAATTCTTGGAAGAACATTTTGTTCAATTCTATCAATTTTTTGATTTAATTTTGTTTCTTTTAGTTCGTCGGTTTCAGAATTTGTGACAATTCGCCCATTTATCACAGTAATGGACCCTTCTATTCTCTCAAATTTTTCATTTAGGCTTTCATTTGTTTGAACTATTAAATTATCGGTATACCTTTGGCTTTCTGTTGTCAATTTATGAGTCAACAAATTAACAGCCTCGTCCAAAACTTTCTTGTCACACCATCAGCAGGTCTGACTGCGTCGGCCAGACCGACAAGTTTGCGATCATTCATTTGGAGATCTGAAACCATCTGATTTTCACCATAAAGCCTCAAATATTTTCAGGTTTCCAAGAGGTTATTAGCCGTAATTTCTCTCAAAACGCTTTGGTTCAACGTTCTGAGATTGACAGCCTCGTGTTCAAGTGTTGGATCTGGAAGCCCAGCAATATGATATTCACCACCCATGCTAAAATTTTTTGTTGCTGTTCCTTGTGGTCCCAAATTCAAACTTTTTGTTCTGATGTCTCGATTCAAAATGTTTGTGTGGTTTGTTAACGCGTCGCCGACTGCTGTGTCTTCTGCCGCGGTTGCTTGTTCTAAAACACTTGTTGCTGAAGCTTGAAGCGTTCTTAAATTTACCGCGTCTCGTTCTTCGAGGGTGTTCCTGACGCGAATCACATGAAAACCACCAGCATGAAGAAGCCCTTTCATCCAATTTGTTCCATCACGTTTCAGATAGAATTCGTTTGTATAACTCAACCTGACTGCGTCATTGCTCTGCTCAGGCTCGCCCAAATGTGAAATCCTGTTTCCAGCCATACCAATCCCTCCCTGCATGTCCCCGCCCAAAAGCGACAGCTTCGTATCTGCGTATCCTTTTGTCGCTGCGTGGTGATTTTGTTCTGGCGCTCCCAGGTGTGAAATATGATGGGTATCCATGTTTAAATCTCTTGCCATAGTCGACGCAGGGCTAGTACGATTCAAAAAATTGTTTTTAATCCACTGTTTCGGAACCATTTCATCTTCATTTTGTGGATTTGGGTTTATATTTCTTAATGAATGCTGGCCCATATCAATTTGCCCCTGCATAGTGCCTCCTTCAATTGGTTAGCTTTTGCCAGCTACCAAATACACATATGCTCGATTCACCGAGCCATGATCTTCTTCTGGCCATCTCACGTTTTTTATCAAATTCCCATTCATATTCAGATCACTTTCGCCAACACTTATCGAGTTGACGTAGCTTTTCGTCGCTGCGTCGCCTTCTTCGGTTGGAGACAATACGTTTTTTCTTGCCTTTTGATTCATATCGATCAGATTTCCTTTTTGAAAAAATTTTATTGACATACTTCTTCCTCACTGCGTCCTTTGGACCCTGCGACGAGCCAAGATTCACAATGCTTTGACCAGACATGTCAGTGGCTTGGCCTTTTCGCAAAAAGTTGCTGTTCACATATTCATGTGAATCTCCACTCACATTTGTAACATTTTGCCCCGTTTTTGGACTGCGTCCGAATTTGTCTACAGGCATTTATTATATCATCAAAATTTGTTGATTATGTCCTGCAACCCTTTTCCTTTTTGTATTGTCTTTTAAAACAAAAAGACAAAGATGGCCACAAATAACTTCTTGCCTCGGTGGAATTTGCTCAGTTGGTTAGAAGACATCGCCGAGATAGTTGTTCAACTCAGTTGGTGGAGGCAGGCCGAACGAGTCAAAATACCACTTTTCATCACCACGTTTGAACCATGCGACCCAGTGCGTCCCATCTCTGGAAGTGTCGTCTAGGTTCATAATTGCGCACTCATTTCGTTTTGGTTTCTTTGGCAAAGTGTCTCTCAAGAAAAAAACACGAAAGTTTTTCAAACCAATCTTTTTCACCGCATCTTCGATTTCAAAGTTGCTCAAAGGTTTGTTTGGAAGAACAATATTTTCAACCTGAATCATTTATTCTAAACAAAACTTTCGGATTTCTTTGGCAACATCTTATCAATTTCCAAATCCACTTCTTCAAACTTTCTATACGTGTTAGTCATTTGAGAAGTTATTTTTTTAAACTCTGATGTGGTGATTTGATCGTCCGACAACGCCTTTGAACCCATGTTATGAATTGAGTTGAGCTGCATCTCAATCAAAGCTTTTTGTTAATCATGCCTCTGTATTTTCTTGAAAAGGAATTTTTCAGTTACTTTCAGAAAAATTGAAGCATTAAAAAAAAACACTTTCAATCCATGCAAAACCTTCCCAGAAATAGTTCCTTCGAAATCTGACAAAAACCCAACGTTCAAAAGAAACATACAAAACTGAAAAATCAAAAGGCAGACAGTGCAAAAGTTCAGCAAGCAATGATATTTTTTTATCATCGCAGAGTGTTTGAGTTTTTCTTCATTCATTCCCCTTTCAATATTATGAATTTCATGTAGTCTGTACAAATTAGGGTTCACTTTTTATTCAATGGAATAAAAAATTCAAATCTACATCTTACAAACGTCAACCGACAGCTGGAATATTTTTCAACGGAGAATTTGGGCCAAGAAGAAGGCCATGGCCGCTAATAACTTGACCCCCCTGTTTCAAATACAAACCATCTCTACCCATGCCAAGCCCCGAACCTTTGTATGGTTTCAAATACAGCCCTTGAGCGTCCGTTTAAAACTCATGCAATATTTGAGCCTTTTTACAAACGCTGTCTGTTTCCCATGGCCTTGTTTGTCGGTTTTTGCGCCAGAGCCCACCCAAACCCTGACAGTACCCCAGTCGACAATGTTGGGAGAACGGTCTTTGCCAAAAATGGCAGGGTCTTTGTGGCTAAACCAGCTAAAAACGAAAGGAACCCACCCTCTGTTTTCATATTGTGAACAACCTGACGTTTACTCATTTTTATTGTGATGCCTTTTCCATCCTGATAAGCTTTTGTCCTTCTGTTCATTTGTAAATTGGTCAAAGCAAGAACATCACTTCCACACAAATCTTCGTAGCCAAGACGAATGCTCGCGGGACTCTTTGTATCAACGGCGTGTTTCAATTTTTGCTGTTGATTTTCAGAAATGTTTACATGCACATTAGTATAACTCATTTATTATATGTTATTAAATTTATCTCAAGTGATATCTGATTGTCAGGTTTTCTCCACGAAGATTCAATTGTTTTCCATTTTGGTCTGTGAAAACTGTTTCCATTTTATTCATTTTATCTAAAATTACTGGAAGATACACGAGGTTTCTTGGATTTTCAACAATTTTGTAACCAGGTGACACGTTTGGAAAGAAACTGTAAATTGTGTTTTGCATTCTCCCATTCACAAACAACCCACCAATCACGTCCACATTCACGAGAATTGAATTTATTGATAAGATGTTGACGACATTTTGCGATTCATTAATGCCCTCTTCGCAAACCTGATTTCGAAATCCAAGAACACTTGAAATTGAATTTCGCGCTCTGAAATCAACCTGAAAGTCGTCTTGAATTTCTAAGACACTTTTCAAAGTGTTGGTGTTTGCCGTTATTTTAATAGATTCGCCGTTATGCCCATTGCGTTTTATCGTAAAATTTATTGTTTCCGCAATATCAATGAGATCGTAACTGCGTTCTGAAATTTTAATTTCGACCCGTTGTCTTTGTCATGTTGATTCGTCCTCGTCACCTCTCCCCACAGTGAAACCTGGAGAATATCGAAAAACGTTGTTTTCATCAGACAAAGTCGGAAAACTTTAATACGTCTCTAAATTCACCAAAGCCATCTCATACTTTCGTGTGCGGTCCAACTCGATTGGTAGGTTGAAAGTCATCTTTATTTTTGTCGAATTCTCTGAAACCACAATCTGAGTTGAAGTTTTCGGAGAAGTAGTTCTCTCAATTTTTTCTAGAAGTTCTGTGTTTTCCATTTATTCTACAATGAAAAAGTCATCAAATCCAGATCTGAATTTCTGACAGTATTTGACGAGGTCAAATCAATCACAACAAAAATCTGTGGCTTCGACCATGCGTGTTTGCAAATTTTTTGAAGTGTTCTTTCGTCATGTCTTGAGACACGTGGTCGTTATAAATGTGATCAATATTTTTCTGGTCTTGAGGAAACAAACAAAAGAAATTTGCATTTTCTTGAATTGTTTGACAAGGCAATTTGAAATAATTTTGACTTAAATGCAATCAATCACAATTTGAATGCCTTCCACGAACAAAATAGGCTTCACACTTGTTTTGTTTCTGAAGCAAGAGGATATCAAATATCATGGGATTTTTATGCTCAGGGAGATTACTTTTGGGTCTGGAACCTCGTCTGCCGATTCATAAAAATTACACTCAATTGGCTCTTTGGAACGAGTCTTTTGATTTTTTGCTAACTCATGAATACACTCATTTGGTGAAATTTGTTCTCGCAATATTTCATCATGGTTTTCAAAACCTCTCATTATCGCCTCTGTTGGCAATTGTTCTTCAAAACCTTTTCTCAAAATTCATATTCTGGTTGAAATAAACTCTTACCAAAAACTGACAATTTTGGCTAGTCCAACCAACCTGGCTGAAGAAGAAGATTCATCAACAAAGTAGTCTTACCAAAAATATATTGACAGAGCTTAATGGTAATTATAACCCCACACTTGGATAAAGGATGGAGAGAGGTGTTGTTTCTTCGATAATCGGGACGAAAAAGCGGTTCCGAAGGGGGTTAAAAAAACGATAAAATTTGACCAGCTAGCTGATGAACTTACAAACCCATCATCAAAAATTTTCCAAACTGGCCAGCTAGCTGATGAACTTACAAACCCATCATCAAAAATTTTCCAAAACAAAAAGTGTATGTGAATGGAATTGATACAATTCGGGCTGCAGATCTTGTCGAAATGCAAGCATTTTCAAAGTTGGGGTCACGTATCTTCTCACAGTGATTGACGTGTTTTCAAAACATGGTTGGATGCTTCCGCTCAAAGACAAAACTGGAAAATCTGTCGCAGGCGCATTCAAGAAGAATTTCAAAAAATCAAAGCGAAAACCAGAAAAGCTTTGGACAGACAAAGGCCGAGAGTTTTTCAACAAACATGAGAAGGAGTTGGGTTTAGAGCTTTACTCAACTGAGAATGCGGAGAAATCGTCGGTGGTCGAACGTTGGAACCGCACGATGAAACAAACAATTTTCAAGTATTTCACAGCAGCCAATACCAACAAATATACTGACGTTCTTGACGACTTTGTTGAGAGATACAACAACACGAGGCACTCTAGCATAAAAATGACTCCTGTTGAGGCGAGCAAGAAAGAGAATGAAGTGAGAGTTTGCAGAAACCTCTATCCAAACTTGACAAAACGACCCATGAGAGTGAGAGCAAAATTTAAGATTGGAGATAAAGTCCAACTTCTCAAGAAGAAAGGACTCTTTGAGAAAGGTTTCACCCCAAACTCGACTGAAGAAGTATTCACCGTTTCAAAAATTCAGAGAACTAACCCAGTTACTTATAAAATAAATGACCTGAACGATGAAGAAATTCAAGTAACTTTCTATGAACAAGAGCTTTAGAAGACATTACAAGAAGTTTTCAGAATTGAGATGATTGTGAAGAAAGGCAAAACAAGGTCATTGGTTAAATGGAAAGAGTATTCAGCAAGTTTCAACTCTTGGGTGGACAACAAAGATCTTATTAAATTGTAATGTGAATGCCAAAAGAATGTCTTGGAATAAAAAGCTCAACAGTCACTGCGTTTCTGAACGACAAACTCACACCAGAGCAATGTAAAAAATTGCAGAAAATTATGAACATTGATCTAAAGCTGTATAGAAAAGTATTCATTTATCGAGGTTAGGTCAAAAGTAAGTCAAAAATTTCCAAAGTAAGTCCTAAAATTTCCAAAATATGTCCAAAAACTTCCAAAACATGTCCAAAAAATTGAACATACAATAAATGTGCTTCTTAAAAATGACAAACTTGTCGCTGAATATCTCAAAACCAAGAACAAAATTCAAGGAGATTTTCGCTCAGAACGATTGGGTGAACAATCACTTTATGAAGATTTTGGAAAAATCTTTCAACCAAATACAGAACAACAACAACAGTCGTCGGAAGATATCATTTCGAAACTTGAGCCTCTTCAGGAAGCAATCAAAAATTCACCAGCGCTGCAAGCATTACCCTGGAGATCATAGGCTGAAACACATCCTGAACCTCCTCTACCAATTAATATAGGACCAACTATTGGAGAGTATCTGATTGAATCGTATGGTGATGAGTATGGTGATAAAACATTTGGGTTTAAAAACAAAGGCGTTGATTTTTTTATTGATAAATCAAGGAAAAAATTTGAAGGAGATAATTTAGAAATTGGTGGTAAAATTTACAAAGGAACACCAGGTCTTTTGGATTTGATTTCAATGGAAAAACCAAAAATAAAAAAAGCTACAAAAACAGACAAGACAACTATTTGGAAATGCTAAAAGAAACAGGTGCGCTGTATGAATTAAATAAAAAGGGCGGACTAAAGATAAAAGCGCCTAGAAGTGAAAAATATGGAAAAATCGTAAAACCATTACGTGAAGAAAAAAAGCAACAAAAACTAGAAGAACTTGAGACTTAAAGCAAAGGCTTTCTCCTAAGCGGTCCTAACACCTTGTGTGAACGGTTGGAATTGTTGATGGCGTCGAAACAAGCAGGAAACACAGGTCTTGGAAACGAAATCGTCAGGATTTGTGATGAACTTTTGAGGCAAAAAATTTTGTCTCATGATGCTTACAAAAACTTAATGCTAGCATTAAATAAATGATAGTTGCAAGAAGAGGATATCAAAGAAAGTATCAAGTCGGCGGCTCTGGGATATTTTCAAAGCTCAAAGACTTTTTGTCAGGATTCATCAGTAGAAAGCAAGTTGTCTACACCGCCTTGAACATTGCTCGAAGTGCTGGGCAAAAGACTGGACAAAAAGCTATTGATTTTGCGAGTTCAAAGTTAATTCCCAAATCACAACAAATTTCATCAAAAATTGTGTCTTCAACACCTCCGCTTGCACCTCAAGGGGCACAGCAGGTGACACCAAATTTGAACAACTTGATAGCAGGGTCCGGGCAGCGTGCAATCAAAATGCAAGACATTGTCAGACGGTTAAATAATCAATGAACAAATCAAAGGTGTTTTTGAAAAGCTTGAAGCCCTCAAAAACAATATTGATGAACTAAAAGGAGAAATTGAACAACTCAAATATTTCAACAGGGTATTGAGTTTTAAAGTGAAAACAAAAAAAACGCCTATAATAAATGAACATTCTTAACATTACTGAAAAACCTGAAATTGATCAATCGATCGAAAAATATGAATATCAAAGTTACGAGCCAATCACTGCCACTGACCTTAACAGACCTGGGGAAATTAGGTTAAATATTGAAACACAAGACTTGTTCACACATCTGAGTAGAAGTTATCTGGTTTTCGACGGTAAGTTGGTGAAAAACGCTGACGATGCCCAATACGCCAATGCTGACGTCATCACGCTAACAAACAATGCCATGATGCATCTTTTCAACAACATAAAATGCCAACTTTCAGGACAAGAGATTGAAAGTCTGTTTCACCCTGGGCAGGAAACAACAATGCTTGGGTTGTTGAAGTTTCCAGATGATTTTCAAAAAAGCACAGGCCTGAATCAATTGTGGTTTAATGATTCAGGCGCAAAAGCTCATCTTCAAAATAACGCAGGTTTGGGAGTTCGACAACACTATATTATTCAAAAGCCTGACCCAAACGGAACATTTTCATCTAGAGTTTCGCTGAAACACATCTTTGGGTTCTATGATGACTATGACAAAGTCGTTTAAGGTTTTAAACATCAACTAACTCTCGTAAGAACGCTAACAATCTCTATGGTTGGGAGATGAGTTTGCCACTGCCTGTGAGAGGTTTCAAGTGGATGACAGATTTTAAAAATTGGAGAGAATTTTCTGATCAAGAGGGGAGAGGATGTATTCTTGAAGGTGACTTGGAATATCCATAGAAGATTCATGATTTGTACAATGAATATGCACTCGCTCCAGAGCGGATTGAAATCAATGAAGTTGAGAAACTTATTCCGAACTTGAATGAAAAGAAGAAATATGTTCTTCATCACAAAAATTTGAAACAATCTTTGGATCTCGGTTTGAAACTTAAAAGCATGTTTGAAGCCATACATTGGTTTGAGAAAGATGTTTTCAAACTCATGAACAACAACGTCTTTGGCAAGAAGATGGAAAATATCCGCAACCGGGTGAATATTCGGTTGGTCAATAGTCAAAAGTCTTTGAAAAAATGTGTGGCAAAACCAAACTTTGATCACTGTATTGTATTTGATGAAAATCTTGTCGCAGTGCACATGAAGAAGACAGAATTGGTTTTCAATAAACATGTATACCTTGGAATGAGTATTCTGGATTTGTCAAAGACCTTGATGTATGATTTTCATTATAATTACACCAAGAAAAAAAAATTTGGCTTGAAGGTGAATCTGTTGTTCACGGACGCTGACAGTCTTTGCTATGAAATCGAAACAGAATATTTTTTCAAAGATATTTAAGCTAACGTCCAAGAAAAATTTGACACTTCAAATTTCTCACCAAACAATCCTTCAGGCATTCCAACAGGAATCAACAAGAAAGTTCCAGGAATGTTTATAGATGAGGCCGGGGGGGAAATCATCGAAGAGATTGCTGGTTTGCGGGCGAAGCTATACACAATCAAGAAACTTGATGGTGAAGAAGAAAAAAAGTGTAAGGGTGTCAACAGAAATGTCATAAGAAACAAAATTTCTTTCAACGATTACAAAGACGTCTTGTTCTCAGGAAAAGAAGTGTTGAGGACGATGAATGTCATTCGAAGTCGTCAACACAATATCTCCACAGAACAAGTGAATAAAATAGCTCTCTGCGAATGACGACAAACGAATCATCCTCCCCGACAAAATAAATACACTAGCTCATGGAAACAGGTCA
>Ga0210059_1012825_pt1 | contig 12600 bp, 13 predicted proteins | sample Ectturendosymbi2_FD_188042 | JGI IMG/M metagenome (GOLD analysis project Ga0210059, IMG submission 188042) | Ecteinascidia turbinata endosymbiont from Florida, USA - Sample 2 (SPAdes) (version 2) | ecosystem: Host-associated > Tunicates > Ascidians > Unclassified | place: Key West, Florida...
TTCATAACTGCAAAACTATCAGGCTGAGCGTTCAAACAGGGGAGTAAAAAACACTCATCACTATGTCAGAGCATTTACAACTACAATTTTTGCATGAAATCGACAAATTAACAAGCAAAAAGTATGCGGAAACAATTAATCTCCTTTTCGCAGGTAATAAACTTTTTGTAACATGTCAAACTAAACGGGGGTTAACCCCACCCACCACCCTTGCGTACGCCCTTGGCAGACAATATAAAGACAATGGTTTCGGATAAAGTAAACTGTCGCCGAACACGATCTCAAACATGCGTAGTGGACGAAAGGTCTGCAAAATGTGGTGGGATGGTTTCTGGATGGAGACGATAACCCAGATTTCCACCAAAACCTAATTATTACTTTTTTAGCCCATTTGCAATGCTCCATGAAATTTGCATGCAAATTTATTCCGTGGTATTTGCATTAAGTCGACAAATTAACAAGCAAAAAGTATGCGAATACACTTAATCTCCTTGCGAAGGTAATAAAGTTTTTGTAAAATATCAAGCTCAAGGGGGTGGTTAACCCCAAAAAAAACCCTTGCGTACGCCCTTGAACCCCTGGGTATTTTCGCCAAGCAGTAGCCTAGCTTTTGCCAGGATCGCTGACAGAGAAGAACAAATTTTTCTTTAAACAGGACGCATTGCATTACCATTTAATTTAATTTATTTGTTTGTGAGCAGACACGAAGTCCATAGTATGAACACACACTCTGCAGAACGCAGGTTGATAAAAACAGACAAAACAGAACGTAGTACAAGGCATTGAAGCCGGTGGAATCACAGGGTTACAGACACTTTTTGCAACTGCATTGAAGACAGAACCATAGGGTTACAGACACATTCTTAACACTATTGTTAGCTAACACGTAACACTTGTTACAGCACTACTGCGGAGTAGGGCGCTAATTCCTAAATTGGACTAGTTTAGGTAAAATGCGAAAGCATTGTGGCTTGTCATGCCATCGATCAAACGGACACTGCAAAGTTCGATCACTCAATCACAGAGTAAAATGCGATTATATTGTTCAAAGAACAGTGACGAGTACAAAAATCTGACTGCATCAAAGCACGTAACCATACGTTGTTACGTTTGCAGCTTGCGTTGCTTTAAATCTCGCGCCTGAACTTCGCAATTCAGTGCAGGAATGCTGGTTGTTTTAAGTAAATAACCACTGCAGCTTATTACATATAAGAACGTATGCATACTTCGTTTCTTTGATTCTCGAGGCAGTAGGGTTTATTGTGATAATGCTACAAGGTGATGCGTGTTTTCGACGTTACTTTCGGGCAACAAGACCTAACTGAGCAGTTCCTTTCCATGCGCTTTTTCTATGACAGCGTTTTTCTCTTTAGAATACAGTGCTCGTCTCCAGGCGAGCACTTCGCTTTCAGCGCGCTCTTTCTGTGAGAGCATTCTCTTTTTCCACCTGAAGGCTCTCAGAGGCAGTGAGCAGCGCCTGGTGAGAATAGTTGGAATGGTCGGACTTAACAACCAGACCAGACCTTTAAAACTTTGAGCAAAAATGTCACTAGCACTGAGACCACCATCCCAAGTTTTTTGTAGTCCTTCGTCTACACAAACGAATATCATAATCAAAACAGTATAATTTAGACCTGAAACCACCTGGCTTTATATTCATGCCTTGCAGCAGCTTAGATTTTGTCTGGATTACTGAAGCAGAACACCAAGTTTTTCTTCAGACAGTATACCATGCTTTCCTCCGTCACGCTTCAGCGCTATATATGCATGCATAGATAGTTATCTCTGAGCAGAGATAATTAAATCTGCGCAGAGATAGTTAAATCTGCGCAGAGATAGCTATATATGCACAGAGAGCAGTTTTTGTGCTAAATCTGTCAGATATAGCATTTTTACCAACGGCGCTCCATAAATCAGCGTGAACTCAGTGCCTATCTATAATACTATTTGTGTGGAAGATGAGGCTGTGTAACAGCAGATCAAAGCTGGTTGAAATGTGGTGTCTTTTCTCTGTTCTCTTGCGTTTGAATGCGCAGAATAGATATAAGATGAGATTAGTGCATTTCCTTTGATGTGTGTCAAAACCAGATTTCGATTCCTGGTCCGGTCAAACCGAAGACTTGAAAACCGTACGTGCAAACTCAGTCCCATCGCACCGGGGGGCTTTTGTTGGCTTATTTCCCAAACAAAGTACTTCCCAAATGGAAATATGAAACACTACAAATCATTGGCGATTTTATGATATTTTCAATATCAAGCCCCCCCGCACTAACCTAAAGCCCCACACACAAACGCAAAGTCCCCCTAGTGAAGACTTTCTGGCGACGATTCTGTGCGACCTTTCTAACCTCGTGCTCAGTATTAGTAAACTCAAATTTGAAAAGAAGTGGTTCACGCGCGGTGCTGCTATTGTCTCGCCATCAGTGCAACGTTCACTGCGAAAGTAGCCTCTTGGCTCCGGAGGCAGAGACAGTAATGATGTGCTCCCACAGACCACTCGTGACATTCCAATGGAAGTATAAAGCGAGTGTAATGAGAGGTGATTTCTTGAAGACAACATGTTTCAGAAGATCTTCGATGCTAGACATAAACAGCAGTGACTAATCATATGTAATGTCTCATCATATGTATTGCGCAATGGTCAAAGCTAGAAGACTTTATGAAGCATCAACATTTGAAATGAGCTAACAAGCATGTTACAGTTAAGGAAACACGTGCCTGAACAAGTGCATAGAAATTGTTTCTGATCAAGGCACCAAATATCTTGACCAAGTCAGCACCTACAGCTTTAACATTGCATTGCTGACCTGAGATTGTAATGTGAAACTCGATGCGCGTTGTTTATGTGGGAAATATGCAATCGCTCAGTACAGGACTGCGTGTATCCTGGGGCGTGACGAGAGGGTAAAGGGGGAACAATTCCCCGGGCGCCGAGTCACTATGGGGGCCCCGAATTGCTACGTGGGGCGTCAAATCACCGCAGGAGACGCTGAAAAGTTCCAACATTGTCACAAGCACTTTCTTTAATACAGTAAATTTGCTTCAGAAAGAGCTCAGGTTCGAACATGGGGGCGCCAAACTTGCGTCATGACCGGGCGCCATCTAACCTCGTCACGCCCTTGCGTGTATCCCTTCAAAAGGAAACACCGGCATGCAACAAGTGCAAAACAAATGTTGTTTCAGTGGAGTTGAGAATTGAGTGAATATGTCTTTGAGACTGCTCACAGCAGTTGACCGTTATGGCGATCCTTCATTGATGCGTGGAAGCTTTACAGGAATATTGAGAACATAAATGGAAGCATCTGCGTTTTCCCCAGCATTTCTAATCAAGTCAAACAAGCACATGCATATACTTGACAAGGTGTTTCGGATGACATCGGATTCGGAATGTCAGCATGTTGACTGAATGGCGTGAGAGACGAAAAAGTACCGTGCAAGTTGTAGGACACGTGACTAGAACACGTTTTTAAAGATGAAACCTGGCGTTTTCCCAAAATGATGTGCCGCAAAATATTCTCAGATGACAAGGAAATTTTCCTTTGCCGTCGCAGCGATTCAATGAAGAACAGGCTTCTCATTCCGATGCAGCCCATTTGCAACGTCAGGTCGAAAGGTCAATCCCTTTATGTTTATGGTTTTTGACAACGACCACCTTTTTCAAACCGACGAAGTGCTGCTTGGCGGGAACAAGCGCATCCGTTTTAATGTTAACACCTTGATGCGTTCTTTCTGTTGATACGCAGAAAACTGCTGCTGTGCTCTTTTCTGTGGGAGACAGAAATTCGTTTTGGGCCAAAAACATTTTTACAGGTCTTTGCAATTTGGTCGAAGTTTTTTTCTTTAGACATCACACTGTTGCAACCTCTCCGGTGGTGTTGCGCTGATTGTGTGATTCACCACGAACGGGATGTGCGTGAAGAACAAAAATATATATGCGTGGAGCGAGCAAGCAATAATAAGAGAGATTGCGACGCATGATCTCTATTGTTGCTTGCTGCCACGGTGCGAAGCTTTGCGCACATGCCGCTCGGGATTTCCGATCGCATCAACACCAGCTTAAGCCAAGGCCTTGCGGTATTTTGCATTTTTTCTGAAAATATTCTACAGATTAAAAAAATGAGGTCACTGCCAAGCTTCTGCTTAGAAATTTAAGTCTGATTTCAAACTTGTAAACTGTGTGGTAGATAAACCATTGCAAGAACCTTCACTTGAATTGTTAACAAACTTCATCTTTTTACCGAATTTCGACAAATTCCTCATAATTTTTCAACGGCAGATTGTCATCTGTAGTTTCGTTTCCCGCCTCCTTCGGTTGTGATTCTTCAATCAACGTTTTTCAGGCGTCGAATTGCTGTTTTTGTTCTCAATGTTTTACTCTTAAAGAAAGCCGGGATCATTAACAAAAAGCATTACTTTGAAAAATTGTGTCTTTTGACAGTGGTTGCATCAAGTACAAGCGGCTTGTAGCCAATTTAATAGTTACTGTGATTAAGCAACTGAGGAGCAGTTAGCAAAAAAGTAAATACTTTATGATGTTGGAAACGTGTTTTTTGTGAGTGCGCCCCAAAAAGGTTTGGATTTAGCCTTCAATTCGTATACCACATAAAGGAAAGTGGCGTTGAAGTACAGTAAAATGTAGTCGATGCTGCGTTTGTGGACAGACCTGCAAGGTTGCGTGTGAAACACGGCTATTGAAATCATGAGTTAATGGTTCACTGCAACGCAACCTTTCACTCCGTTTGTGTCAATCTTCTCGGCGCAAACCACTTAAGTGTTGTTTCCACAACTGCGCAAAGTTAGACAGACTTGCCTTGCCTGATTTGAACAGCATGGAAGACGTAGTCGCGGCAGGTGAGGTGCTGTATTGAAATTAGGTCTATACGTGGTCAAATTAAGTTTAGACTTCGTAAAATCCAGAAGTAAACATAACACATGTTTCTACTGCTGTCGAAGAAAAGATTTTCCTCAAGAAGGAAAATAAAATTGAACGTAGCTACTGCGTTTATATTTTTGACTTTGTTTGAAGCGGAGTCACAGAAGCAACGAGTCACATAAGCAACAACCAACATTACTGTTTTTAGAAATTTGCTATTCAATAGCTTTTCGTCTATGTAGCTAATAATGTTTGGCGCAACAAGAGTTTTTGTAGATACTGTGGTAACAAATGTTGCAAATATCTAAATCCATCTTTGAAATGCAAGCGACTTTTCACTGCGAAAAAAATTTTACGAAACTTTTGGGCTTGAAAGCAACTAAAACAGGTTTACAGTTTAGATTTTTCAAGTACAGTGACGTCATCCTGCTGCCTTCACTCTTTGCGTTGGTGACTGTCAGAAATAAGGTCAAATATTTTAAAGTAGCTCTTTATGAGCGTGGTGTTGATATATTTTTATATGATGATGTATTTTGCAACGATTATAGCTTTTTTCGCCTGAAGAACCTCGAGACAAAAATCGGCGAAATGAGGTGCATCTGTTTGAATTCACAGAAAACAAGTTCTTTCTGAGTGGAGTAATAAATAATTAATCACGTGCCTTTGCTCTAGGCGCGACTCTTGGCTTGGCGTCCATCGCCACTGTTTTAATTTGAATCGTGGCATTTGTTCTTCTGCATTTGTGTGAGGGACTAGCCCGTGGTCGAGTGGAAAGTGCGTCCGATTCGGTGCTGGTAGGCCCTCTCGGCCGGGTCTTACCAAGACCTTGTAAATTGGTACTGTAGCCTTCTTACCAGGCGCACGGTGTTTGGAAGAGCTGCAGGGAACACAACCAGAACACAAAACAACCCGAGTGAAAATGAACCCAGAAATTGTACAAAACTCAGAGCTGGCGCTACAAGACCATTGTAGTTATACAGCGCCAACAACAAACCACCATATCAAACAAAAATTTGTGTGAGGCATCGCCAACGTGTTTGTTCGTTGCATGTAGTTCTGTTCACTAAGACCGTTTAAACTTTGAAAAAAAATCTATACTGTAGTAGTGTCAGTTCACTGAGGTAGACATCAAAGAACATTTGTGGATCAAACGATTTTGTGTCATGTACGAGTCGAAACAAAACAACATGTCGCTTGCGGTTGGTTTTAAACAATCGAAAAACAACTTTGATTTCAAATTTCTGATATTTGATCACCGCAAAGATTTATTCCATGTAGTGCAAACAAGTTCTACAACTATAAAGTTGGTAAACGAGGTGATTTTCTGTCACCGATCTGGAAGGCTGGGGAAATTACTTTAAGCTTGCACAATATTTTTGACAAAATTCTTCACGTCCAACTTACGATATTCCTGCAGTCGAAATCCTTTTCATAAACGCACGGAACAAAATTGTGCAAGAGAAAATGATTGTTTCAAGGCTTTTGGGCGTTTCCAAGGACGCTCGGCTCTCAAACCCATGACAGCAACAGGTCAGAAGGTCAATGGAAAGTCAAACAAACCGAGCAACGCCTAATTTTTCCGGTAAATCACCACTAAGCTATTGTGCAAGTTTGCCATCGATGGTTGGTTACGAGGAAGGAAAGCAGTCAATTGTATTTTTTTGCTACAGACAATTCAGATTTGCAACCAGCCTCTGTAGATGCGACTAGTCTTACTTTCTGCTACTTCAGTTTTAGTTGCACACTTTACACGTCCTGATCTTTGAACAGATTGCTCGGTGCCATTGATGGCAACCTCACTTTATGTAATGCTCTGTACCACAAGTTAGAGCGAATATAACCAATCCACCATGAGTTGAAACAAAGCTTTTATTTTATAAATTATATGCGGAAGTCCAGAGCTTTGAATTTGGCTTTGCAGTTAAAGTTAAGCAGTGTGTTTCATGTCTTCGCTCTTTTGCAAATGCGCGCGCGTCCGATGCATACGTCATAATTGAAAAAATCAAAAAACTGACGTTCGTGCTCACGTCGACAAAACAATCACGAAGTTTTTCATGTGACAAGACAATCACGAAGCTTTTCATGTGAAGCAAACGTTTCTTCAAATGCGGCCGTTTGCATCAGCAGCATACAAAACCCAGATAGGCTAAAGTAATATCTGGATGAAATGGTTCGCTCATGAAATATAAAGTAGATCCCGTCACATCGCGCACTTATCCATTGCAGGAAACTACGTTGAGTGGAAACTGGAGGAGTCACTGAGGAGCGGTGAGCACTTCATGAGAAGAGAAGTGCAACTATGGAACATTCCAATCTTTTGTTCCATTTCCTACCTTTGTTTAGTTTTTTTTGGGAAGAAGTACATGGCAAACAGACAAAAGTAAAATGGTTTGCTGAGAGTTCTATTTGAATATGAACTGACGGCACTACCTACAGTTGCGAAATATACACTCTGTTTAGACCTTAGTGTCAGATTCTTAGATTTGAAAGAATTCCTTGTGATAGACAGTAGGCTGCAGATCCCGTTTTCAAAATTACTTTTTACACTTCCTATCATAAACGTTTTGTGCGATTGTTGCGTTTTTATCCACTCAATAAAGCAATATTCAAAATGTGAAACGCTTGGGCACAGCATTGGCATTATGATAATTTACTGTTTGCTAATTAGGAAGCTTGGCTCTCATAGGAGATGAATAACGTTGAAACGAATATTTTTTCGAACTTCCAGGTATGACCTTCGTCAGGCTTTGATGCTGTGGTCGTCGGTATTGGCTGTTTTCAGCATCGTTGGCACCGTAAGGACCTGGCGTATAGCCTTGGACTTGTACAACAAAGGTGGCATCAAATCGCTTGTTTGCGACACAGCATTCTACCGAGCACCAATTTCACATTTCTGGACTCTCATCTTCGTCTACAGCAAATATGTCGAATATGGTTTGTTCCAAGTCTTCGTATTTGTTAATACCTGAAACATGATATAGCCAGATGCACTCTCTTCAAGTCCAAGGCGGTGAGCTTCAACCTAGAAGGACCATTATCTTTGAACGTGTACCAAACGTAGCAATTGCGTTTTCCTAGCACGGTCTTTCAAAATCATACCTGCCTTTTATTTCGCAGGGGACACGTTCTTCATTATTATGCGCAAACAAAGATTGATTTTCCTTCACTGGTACCATCACGTGACCGTGGCTCTGTTCTGTTGGCTGTGTGTCAAAGAAGAGTATGCAGGTACGTGCTGGATTCACTGAATTAGTAAAAAGAAACGTCAGCGAAGAAGTGCACCGACTTGATCCGAAATTTAAATAATGCACTGCTCGTAGATGGTACATTGCTTGGTTCTTTGCATTTCTTCGCCATCTGGGATGAAATTTTCAAGTTGGTGCTTTTCTTGAATCTTTTGAGGTGCGCCCTTTACAAACCACGATTTCCTAAAACAAACTAAGTTTCAGGACAACGCTTTCAACAGTTTCCCATGCTCAAATGCTACATGGCAGGGTGTAAAGAATGGCAATATCGATATCTTATAAAACAATTCAGAAGTTACGAAACCACCACAAAACTACATGGTCTCGTTTTTGATCAGAGATTCTCAACGTGGTCCAGGTGGACCACCGGTGCCCCCTTGGGAATTTCTAGTGGCCCACAGAGATCTCGTCCAGAAGAGGCGAGGGCGATGGGAAGAAGCTGTCAATTCCATCGACTGCTCGCACTTCAGCCGCAAGGCGTCCAGTCCCATTTATGGAAGGTCCCAACACCTGACGAATACAGTATCCCTGACCCATTTAGGCCAGGGGTGCTTCCGCCCTCCACCACCTGGAACCAGGAAAATTTCCGGGATTAGATTATATATTCCCGGAGTTTATATTCCACGCCGGGCAGCTCTCAAATCTTGGTTGCTCGACTTACCCACTTTCTGCATGCACCAACTCAAAATTCGTAGGATCTAGAGAACACTAGTAGTTGCGATCCCTCAGGTGGAAAAGCCACTGGGGGACCCACAGCGTTATCTCCCTATGTCTCCACTATATGTCCCCTTCAAGATTCTCGACAGACTCATCTGCGCTCGTGTCGAACAAATCATCGCTCCATTGCTCCCGCGGGAACACGTGGGTTTTCTACACGGGGATTCACCCGGATATCGGGTTTGCTTTCTGACGCAAGACATCGATGATAGCATTGCGGCTGAGAAGGCCGGAGCTGCATTTGTCGATCTCACAGCAGTCTAAGTCACTGCATGGCATCACGGCCTCATCTACAAGCTACTGCGATTGCTACCTGTCTTGCACATGGTCCGCATGATAATGGAGCTGGTTTGCAATCGCAGCTTCACTCCCTACCACCGGTGACAACAAACGGAGCGTGTTGCGACGATTCAAGGAGGATGGCGTCGCACAGGGATCGGTCCCGGCACCCCTTCTCTCCAACATCTACTCTGACTTTCCAACCACCGTCTCCAGACAGTACGCATAACCTGACGATCTAGCATTCATGCATACTGATGGAGACTGGCAAGCGACGGAACGAGTGTTAAGAAAGAGACATGGCAACTGAAGGTGAATACCTCCAGATCTGGAAGCTAATGCTCAGCCCTAAACAAACGGTGTTGGCAGTCGTCTGTCTAAATAACAAAGAAGCTCAACGTGAGCTTAAAGTAAACCACAACAACGAAACCTTGCCTTTTTGCTCTGAGCCCAAATATGCCGGAGTAGCGTTGGAGAGGACACTCACATATCACCGACACCTTGAGTCATTCCGCAAAAGGCTGACATCACGCGTGGCACTCTTGAGATGGCTTGGTGGCTCGGGCTGTGGTTCTGGGTCAACAACGTTACGAACAGCCACCTTAGCCCTGGTCCAATCAACAGCAGAGTGCTGCGCTCCTGTCTGGTGCCGCAGTGCTCACACCTGCCTCATTGACCCTGTCATCGAAGGCGCCTTGCGAACTGTGACTGGATGCCTGCGTCCTACACCAGCAGACTTTCCCATCCTCGCAGGCATCCAACCTGCTGACCTTCGTCGGAAAGGAGCCACACTGTCTCTAGCACGTCGTGCCACGGATCCTGGAGATCTTCTCCACTCAAAACGCACCACCGGGTGGGAATGCACGGCGTCTCAAATCGAGACACTCATTTGTAACCGCCGCACACCATCTACTCAATTTATCTGACGGCAACAACAGAAGACCGTCGCTCTGGCGGATCACCAATGGAAGGCGAATTGGTTGGACAACACGACAACACTACAAGACTCCGTATTTTCATCCCTAACATCGGCATCCATCCTCCTGGAATGGTCGTGCCAAGAACAGCGTGGGTTTGACTTAACCACCTCCGCACCGAACCGATATCAGATATTCCCTCTCCTGCTCACAGAAATGGCGTATGGCCAGTGGTGTGTGTTTTAGGGGGGCAAGTGGAGCATTTGCCTCGGGCCCCCCTTTTCAGGGGAGGTGGTGTTTCGCGTGTAAATTTTTTTCATTTTTGGTGAAAAACTATTACCCACTCATATAATATACTTCGAAGCAGATGACAAGTAAGAACTCTGCTTTCAAAGGGGTCGTCAACAGCCACTGTGATGCTTAATACTGTTCCTGATTTTGGTTGGGCCTTCAACAACAGCAACTGCAATGTGTATGTAAGTACTCTGCTTTCAAAGGGACCCCCAGTAGAGCAACTGCAATGTGTAAGTAGGCTACTCTTCTTTCAATGGGTCTCCAACAGTAACTGTAAACTAAAGAAGTGAGGGGCCATGCCAGTTTTCTATCGCTTAAATTTTACGCGTTGGTAGCTTTCTCTTCCCAGCTTTCAGTATTTTCAAAGTTGTATATCATGAATACCTCTTTGCATTTTCTGTTATGTCAGTCATGCCGTAGTCTCTGGATCGTATCCTCGGGGACCCACATATCCCCTTCCTAGGCTTGATCAAAATGTCTTATCGCGGTTGACTCAGTATGATAGTATGATGAAGTCATCAGAGCCCCCTTTTATGCCTTGCCCCAGGCCCCCGCAACGCTAAGTCCACCATTGGGCATGCCCCCTTCTGCGGATTGTCAATGTGACGCAGATGAACAGACGGTTGACCATGTTGTCCTACACTGTCCAATCCACTGACCTCCCAGTGGAGTACACCATTCCCTGACGGTTCTGGAGGACGAGACAATGGAATGGCTGCTCAACACCTGCCCGAAATCTAGTGCCGCCTAGAAGTGGATTGAAAGAACTGTTCAAACGATGAAGAAGCTTTCGACTAGTTGTTGATGAGGTGTCAGCATTGCAAAGTGGTCCATCAGATATTATTTAGAAAAAATGGTTCCTGGGTCAGAAACAGTGGTTGAGAACCACTGTTTCAGGCTGTTACGCTGAAAAGGTTTTTGCGACCTCTAGCGTCTTTTATTCAGAAGGCTTTTTCAGGGCGCTCAGCCACTTTGATTTGAAGACTGTTGAAATTTTTTTTCATGGTAGTAACTTACAACGTAGCGGAATTTTCGCCTTGCTTATTTGTCTTTGACATGGAATTTAACATAGTTTTTTGTTTCTCAGGTGGGCTTATCTTTATGATACTTAACTATGCGGTCCACGCCTTCATGTACAGTTACTACGCTTTGAAAGCTGCTGGTTTGAAGATACCGAAGATTGTGGCAATGGTTATTACAACGTCACAAGTGCGTTTGCCAGATATTGTTTGTGACTTGTGTTATTGGTCAGAAGATGTCACGTGAACATTCTGTCCCGTGAACGTTCTGTATCAACATAAAATCTACGCTGCGATTCAAAAAATGTTTAGAAATGTCAAAACGCTAATGGCAGCACAAAGTAGGGAGCGTCACTATAAAGTATTTAGCGAAGATGTAGCGAACGGTTAGCAAGTTATGACCGAACAAAACACATTAATTAATCAAACGTCTAGTGGCGCGCGCGCCGCATGTGGCCGCTACAGCGTTTTTAGTGGCCCGCGGAAGCATTCAGGAGAAATCTTCAAATCTGAAATTGGTTGAAAAGCGTGTAAGGTTACATTTGTCTCACTGGATTGCTTGCGCTGGATAAAGTGGATTTACACAAGAACAATGAATACTATCTTTTCTGTGTACCATTTTGATTTACTTATCTTTTTTACGATCAAATTAGAAGGTACGCCCGCCGCTAACTCTCCGCTGGGGTACCTGACCAGATAACCTGTGTTTTTTCGGTTCGCCGGGGTTCGTTGTGTTGAAGAGTACATCTGGCGCAGTGAACGCAGTACCGACAAATAAATCTGTCTATCTCTCCGCTAAACGCGGCCATCTCAAAGTGGCCAACGAGTCAAATTAATTGCCTATCCCTGCAATAGGTAAATTTAGTTAGAACAAGCAAGACATCTTTTAATAAAAACGTGCAATAATAACGGTATTAGAGAGAGCATCTTAAAGTTAGCAAAATGTGTGAGAGTGCATTTTCTGTGATGAAGCGATCAAATCTAAAAACAGAAATCGAATGGGAGGCGAAACACTGTACGACGGTGTCAGAAAAGCCTCGGCCACAGGCATCCCACATCCCACTAATAGAAAAGCCTCGGCCACAGGCATCCCACTAATAGAGATTTGTAATAAATGTGTATTTGCTGATGTTTCAATAACCCGGGGGCGCAACAAGCTCTTCATCTCGGGGGGGGGGGATTTTTCATGAAATTTCATTCGATGACGTCATCGTGTTTTTTCAACCGTGGTACAACTTTTTCGCAAACGGTTACAG
>Ga0210059_1012826_pt1 | contig 12600 bp, 6 predicted proteins | sample Ectturendosymbi2_FD_188042 | JGI IMG/M metagenome (GOLD analysis project Ga0210059, IMG submission 188042) | Ecteinascidia turbinata endosymbiont from Florida, USA - Sample 2 (SPAdes) (version 2) | ecosystem: Host-associated > Tunicates > Ascidians > Unclassified | place: Key West, Florida...
CCTACCCACCTCATCGATCCCACCATCAACAACGCCTTGCGAATTGTGACTGGATGCCTGCGTCCTACACCAGCGGACAACCTTCCAACCACCGCAGGCATCCAACCTGCTGTTCATGCCGTTCATTTTGCTGTTCATGTTGTGAATTAGAAATACATTTTCAGAATGTGTAGCCCCCTGCACAAACATGAAGACCGCCAATGGAAGATTTCTGGCGACGGTTCTGCCCAGGCCCGCAGACACGGTGGGGCATTCGGGGGCAGTTATTCCCAAACCTTTTTTGTTCCCCCCAACTTTTGCTGTGCTCATAATAATTTGTTTTAAACATATGATAAAAAAATAGAAATCTTTCCCCCATAAAAATGCATTTTGCCCCCCAAAACCTTAAAACCTGGCTACGGGCCTGGTTCTGCCAAAACTGTGTCCGCAATTAGAATATTTTGTTTCGAAGTCCATTCGGCCTCGACATGTAGCACGACGTGGAAAATTTTTGGCTACGGGCCTGGTTCTGCCAAAACTGTGTCCGCAATTAGAATATTTTGTTTCGAAGTCCATTCGGCCTCGACATGTAGCATGACGTGGAAAATTTTTTTTATAAATCACCATTAGGGCGGCCCCTGTAAGAATTTTTGGGGGGGCAGAGTTGGGCTGATATGGCACTGCTTGTATTCTTGCTCAACAGCAGTTTCTATGAAACGCCTACAAGTTTGCTTTATCTCCTGTGATATTCAGGAAGTATTTAGATTCTGGACATTGTTTCTGTAATGTACTGCAAAAAAAAATTTTGTTTTGGGATCAGCCCTCATTCTTGCATTTCACTCCATTACGTTTTGGGGCAGATATCTTCAGCAACACAGGTGAGTTAAATCGTTGGTGTTTGCTTTGCAGGCTGTGACTAAAGATTTGAATTACAGTCTATGACAAAATATTATGACTACCTCCTGATTATAACAAAGAGTTTAAAATAGTGAAACGCTCAGAGCAAGCATTTTTTGGCAAATTAAAAAATTCATAGAAAATTAATTGACTAAATAATGCGAAGGCACATGCTACCAAAATATATAATTCACACCTTAATAAAATGTAAATACTTTGCTTGACAACATTGAAAATGCTTCAAAAAGGACCTGGAACCCTGTTGAAAGCGATCAAGCTGTAATGTGAAGTATTTCGTTCATGCAACTTGCTCAAAATTTTTCAAAACGACTTATATCAAAATTTAAAGATTTCGTGACTTCTACAAAAATCTTAATTCACTTTGTGAAAGCCTGGATCACACGTTTTCCTGGCAACTCAAGAATCTGTTTCGATTTTGGGAGGTGTTGTCTCACAGCGCTGGGTCAGTTGCGGTGAGAGGATCATGAAAAAATGTTGCGTAGTTGTGCAACTGGATATGGATCAGGTTGTGGAAAACAGCAGACGACTTCAGCAAAATTTGTGTTCCCATATGTGATTTTTCATGTGTTTTAAGAAACAATAAGATGAACAGAGACATACATCCACAGCTGGGTTAATGCATTACATGAAATAAAGAGAGACGATGAATATTCAAAAATGGTGTTCAAGGAGAACAACTGTTTCAAAAATTAGAATTAGAGACACCACTCCAGTGCCACCTATTTACGTCGAACATATTCACGTTTTCCACATATCAATGGTTTTTAGCAACGACGATATTGACAACTTAGTCAAGAATGGTTTCTGGCCATATTACCCTTGTTGAAGTCATGTGCCACTCAATAAAATGTCCAAAAATTTCCCGCAGTGATTTTTATTGCTTTGATCTGTGTAAGCAATTAGTTTTCGACCAGATCTCACAGGAGATCAATTCTCCGCTACCATATGAACAGGTCCAGTTTCTTGCTGGATCTGCCTTACCGTTGTGAAATTCGCTGTGTTAAATATAATATATGTTTTCTACTATTTGTCAATTATTTTGCATGAGGATTTCAGGTGATCTGGCATTATGAAACACTGGTGACGATGCACATATGTGCCATGCATAAAGCATTCGTTGGTGTTGAATATATTACTGTAATCTAATATGGATCCTTTCAATCTCAAGCTTTAACCATACCGACACTTGTTTGAACAACTCAGAATCTATTCCCAACCTCATCTCGACGTAAAAAAGAAAGTTTTTGCGTGTCGGAAAAATTTTAATATTTCAAAAGCAAACACACACCGCTTTCCACAAAACGCCGGTAGTACCATTTCAAACGGCAGAAATAATACACGAAAACATCCGAACTTTCGCCAGTAACCTTTATTGGTGGTCTGTACAAAACACATAGCGTGATGTGGTCGAAGCATAATTTGTTCTAAGCGTGGGACCAACACCGTGATGTGTTTGATGGAAGTACATGCAAAAATAAGTGAATTAGGTTGAGACACGAAAATTTGTTATTTTCATCTTATTTTTATGTTTTTGTGAATTCTAGCCAATGAGATGTATTTGGCTCAAACTAGACAAATTCTTTTACGATAGTATCTGGCCATCCATTTGCAATATAATGCAAGAAACCCGGTTTTTGAAAATTCAATCCAAAGCTTGAATGCGATTGCTGCTGCAGCTAGGAGTGGGCGGTTGGAAACTCAAACGAACATTATAACAATAAAAATATCAGAAAGACATGAAACCAACCTGCTTTCTTCGACTAGCCTAAACATCAGACGTGCAATTTGCAAGATGTCTTATGATTACGGTAATTTTGTCCGATTTGGTTTAATCAAACCGTTTGATTCAGGAGGTTTTTGTTAAATATGACTAATGTACTTTCACAAACGGTTCCCTGTAATTGAGGTGATGTTAATGAAACAATTCGTGGTGTTGAGGGCGTCAGTGAGACGTATTACAACATTCAGTGAGATTTATTTCTTTGAAATTGTCTAAATATTTCTATACACGTTATGTTGCTTAGTTCCACGTTATCTTTGCTTACGCAATTGCCAATGGGCAAATTTTGACTACTGATTTTTTTGCAGATCAAAGATTTCTCTTCAGATTATACGTAGCAGTGAGTAGTGTCAAATAAAGTTAAAAACCCTGTAAGTCCCGCGTCCGCCAAAATTTTGGCGCGGATTTTAAACACATCAAAAGCTATAACTCGCCATCTACTATAGCTACAAAGCTGTTCAAACCATCCTCAGATTCAGCAAGTCTTCTAGTTTCGATTACAAAAAGTTGTTTGATTTGGGTGGGGGGGTTTCTCTTGGTGACTTCACAGAGAAGGCAGGTTTTTCAATTTTTGACCAACTTTACCTGGCCCTGGGCGCTAATCCAATGAGCCATTTTTATGGCTTAAACTTTTCTGGGAGACTAGAGGTTCATCCGCGTCTACAGAGCACATGATTGACCTTCTAGCTTGTCTAGAACAAAAGTTATGGCCCAAAAACCATGTTTTATTCAAAATTCCAAAAACTGCGGAAAAAGCATGAGTCTCCCACTGACGGCATTTTTGCTAGAGGAAACTGCCGCGAGAATATGCTCGAGAGCTATTCGCGATCCTCGAGAAAGACTCGTGAAGCCTTGTAGTTTGCACTAAAAAAAAACCTTTTGAGGTTTGGGTTCGGGGTTTTCGGTATGTGTCGTTAGAAATAGGGTAGGTTTTCCTATTTTTTGGTCATTCTTTTATGACGTCGTCGCCCGGACAATGAGCCGAAATAGTGGTTCAAAATTTGGTTGGATTCTAGGCTGGAATATGAAGCTTTGGAGGCATAGATCGACTTCCTGGCGTTTCTGGTCACCAAGTTATGGCCGAAAGACCCTAAATCTTGTGAGGATTCCCTAGGGATATAGTGGGGATTCCCCTAATTATTTTTTGCTTGTTTTGCCCTAACGTTTGAACCAGAAATGCTAGAAAGTCCATCAAATCTTCTAAAGACGCGTATTGTAGCCTAGAATCCAAAAAAACTTTGAGCCACAAAATCTGATGGATTGTTCGACTCCCAGGATATGACGTCTTCATTCAAATGTCAACAAAATATGCATAAACATCCTCTCATTATGTAAACATCAACAAAAAACCCGAGATCTCAAACTAAAAATTATTTTTTCAGCCCAAACTACATGCCTTCACGAATCTTTTGAGGGCTTGAACAGCTCTCCAGCCTAATCTAACGGCGAGTTATAGCCATATACAATGGGGATGTTATTCAACCCCTGGATTCCTTTTGTAGGGGTAGAAATTTTGACCATTTTTTTGTTTTTGTGGCATAATGTTTGATCCAGATACGCTAGAAAGTCAATCAAGGGATCTAAAGACTAGTAGGATAGCCTGGTTTCTAAAACAAACTTGAGTGAAACAATTTGCTCATTGGATTGGCGTCCAGGGCCGCGTAAACTAGGCCTAAACTAGGCCAATAAAATGAAAATGACACCCCCGCTTGTGACGTTATCCCCCAGAGAACCACAAACCCGAAACGAAAAATTTTTTCAATTTCAACTAACAGACTTGCTGAATCCGTAGATGGTTTGAATAGCTTTCTAGCTCAATCGGCTGGGGAGCTATAGCCTTGCAAACCCTGCGTCAAATTTTTGGCGATTTCGGGACTTGAAGGGTTAAATTGAAAAAATTTTATTGTTCCTGTAGTAACACCCATTCCTCAACAAAATAACTAATGGAAATTGGTTTGATTTATTTCCAGCACCTTTTCCCGTTTATCGGCCATGTGGATTGTATGAGTTACATCACGTCAGCAGTTCCCAGTTGCGAAATAACCAACCTTCTCGCTATAAGTCGCGTTTGTGTGACTTGGGGAATTTGATTCAACGTCAACTGCAGAGATTGCAGGTGAATCAGGAAACGGCAAAGGGGTTTCAAATATTTATTTCCTTGTGTTAGAAATACAATAGCTGAAAGTCAGTTTGCTATACGCTGGTGTAAACTTCTGCTTAACCACACGCCTATCACTGCAGTTCATCTTGACTTGCCTTCGAAAAATATTTATGCTTTCGCAGTAAAACAATGACGCAATTATGGAAAATGTTTGGTGAGAAGATAATAATTTCTCAAAAGAAAAAACACCTGGATGCATATCAGTGAAACTTGTCGCTTAATCTAGATTTTAATTGACTGATATACGCACAATAAATACATCACATGAAAACATTCAGTTGCGATGCAATATCAAGCCATGCTAGTAAAATGAAACAAATCTTTGCTTGAAACAAGTACAGGCGCGCAAAACCGTGCACTACTGAGAGCAGTCAAAAACTTCAATATCTTTTGCTGGATGCATTGCGCCCTCAAATGTTTCATTAATGTGGTATATACAGAAAAAGTCAATTTAGGAATAAGAAGCCAAGCGTTCATAGCGACGTTGCTTTTTGATCCTTCGATGTGGGCTCTTCCTATCATTGTGAAGCAGAATTCACCAAGCGTTGGATTGTTCACCCACTAATAGGGAACGTGAGCTGGGATTAGACCGTCGAGAGACAGGTTAGTTTTACCCTACTGATGAAGTGTTGTTGCGACAGTAATTCTGCTCAGTACGAGAGGAACCGCAGATTCAGACATTTGGTTCAAGTGCTTGGCTGATAAGCCAATGGTGCGAAGCTACCATCTGACGGATTATGACTGAACGCCTCTAAGTCAGAATCCCGCCTGTAAGGCGACGATGCACTCGTGCCCCGCCGGCGACGGGCACAGTTAGACGGCCGTTGGGCTGTTGCTAGAGCCGATATCCGGTATTACGCGAGCAAGGGCCGCTCCCTAGTTGGTGCATCCTCCTGTTCGAAAGGCGGGGTGCTAAATCATTCGCAAACGACCTAGTTGAAGATCGGTGTCGTAATCACTAGAGAAGTCTTTTCACTGCGATTTGTTGAGAGTAAGCCTCAAGATCTATCGATTTGTCCGCCTGGAGCGCGGGCGCAAAACAGATATATGGGAAATTCCGCACGAACAAAACCGCGCAAAATGAGAAGGGCTTTAAAACCCTCGCGCTGAAAATTTCAAATGCAATTGTTTTATGCAGTTGAAAAGAGAACCACTAGTGGGCCTCTAGTTCGTTAAATCAAATGGGAGTAAAACATGTATAAAAATGCGGTTGAGTGCATCATACAGTCAGATCAATTTGTGTCTGCGACAGTGATCACCAGCAGCAAAGCATTTCTCAACATGTTCACTTGATGCAACAAATATTTGTAGAAGACGGTTTTCCAAAACATCAATCCTGAGTGTAGCTTGCTAATTTCCACCGTAGCGGAAACATTAACTGCTCTTCAGAGCCTAGAAAGGTCATCGTCAAGTGTGAGCGTGGCACATCCAAACAACGACCTAATTTGGCAATGAAAAAATGACAATATTTTAATAACTGTGAGAGGTGACATACATCACCATGTTGGAATTTCTCGACTAAGAAATTTTCCATAAACTTCTACAGGAGTCCTTTTAACACTATCTATATAATGAAATACTTTCTCAGCAAAGAGTCAAACACTTTAAGATCTTACAGAGTATATATTTCGCCTGCGATGTAGGCATCATCAGCTCTTATTCAAATAAACTACTTTCAAGTTACATACAAGTGGAATTCATATTTCTCTTCAAATATTTTCAATTTAGACTTTCAATTTAGATACTTATTTAAATAGAACCCTTTTAAATAAGGAGTCGTTTCAATTGAGAGAAATCTATTTAGTTTGCAATGTTCTGTTAGATGAAAGGCTGATGATGCCTACCTAGAGTAGACGAAATATGTTGTCTGCAAGACCTTAATGTTTACTACTTTTCTGAGATAAGATTCCATTTCATACACAGTAGGATACACTGCTGTGCAACTATCAACTTCAGATCCGCAGAAATTGCATAAACTTCATTTGCACTTGGCTGGGTCGACGAAATTTGTTCGGTTGAAATTCACGAACTTTGTCAGCAGAAATACTGTACATTTCTGATTTTCCTATTTTTAATGAAAATGTTATCATATACTTTATTGCGTTTTTTTCGCGTGCCGGAAAACCAGCTTAGTTGGTAGCATAAAATGTAGCTAATCATTTGCGTTTAAGTTTTGATAATGTATACAGCCTTTTTTGTTGTTTTTTTGAAAAAAAAAGTGTTATTTGATGAAAGTCATGGTTGTTTGTTCATAAACAGCTTCTTGTGTGATTTTATTACAAAAAGTAATTTTCCTTGTATCTTGCTGCTTCTGCAGATACCCAGAGTATAACTTCATTTCATCTCTTGATCACATCCGCATATCAAGCGTTCGTAAACAACGTACAACAACAGAAGGAAACGAAGCGATCGTGTTGGACGTGAAGTTGATGCAAGAATGTGACTTCGCGGTCGTCACGGGGCTTACGCAAATTCAAATTAAATCATTCAGGAAAATACTTCGTTTGAATTGAACGTCACAGTTATTCGCTTTTAGTATCCAGGAATGAAACAAATACAGAAAACATATCTAATTGATCTTAAAATTATGAGGTTAGGTTCAGATAAAAAGTGTTTCTATAAACAGCGCCAACTTTTGTTACTCGGTAGATTTCATTCACCTCCAGATTAAGGTTGTCTTGCACAATGAAGCCTGGAAAATTTTATGCGATTTGATTTTGTCAAGTCCAAAAACAAGGTATAATATTCTTATGTTTTTGAACGGTTACAGTTTGGGAGACTTGTTTATGAGCTGCGAGTTGCAAACAGCGAAGATGGAAATGCACACACTATAAATCTCGACACGAGATATCGATTTTTCGGGGAACGTTCCCCATCTACCGCGAACTATCTTGGACAAGTCGAGATTGTTTTATAGTTTTCACCACTCCACACTTTTTATATTGCAAAGAAAAACGTGCGTGATTGCACTCTTGTGGGAAATTCAGCATGAATTTAGCGAAGTTAGGAACTCTATCAACTGTTCCCTTGTTCTACCTTATCCGGGATTGACAAACGCTAGGTTCTTGGACCTTTCTAGTAGCATTTTCGACATAGCAAAAGATGTCAAAGCGTGCGTTACTTCTAACATATTATTGTCAATATTGCATAAGTGCATCAGTACAAGTAATAAAATGTTATTAGATAATTTTTCCTAGGCAGTTTTTTCTATTTGAATAGGAATAAATGTGTGAGGATGCCAGGAGCTAGGTGAATTTATCTATCCAATTTTCTGGTTGATTCGTTTGCGTCATTTTTTCTGAGGCTAACTGCAAGTGCAAAGTGGAATGCACTTGCCTTAAGACATGCAATCGGGAGATGGGCAAATCCAAAGGCAAGATGCCCAAAAATTGTAGCAGGGAACTTCTAATTCCTTTCCAGTGCGTAAAAGCGGATATTAATTCGTTCACTGCAAAGGGACATCAATCAATAGTGGAAGAATAACTCAAGTTCTACGAATATTTCATTGAGCATGCAAACGTGGAACAAGTGCATTGCGTGAGTGGTAATTTGAAAACACAAAATAGTGACAGACGAAAAGAAATTTAGTTGAAGACGCTGCCAGGATGTTTGGCATCATGTTTTCTTGTGCATATTTCTTTGTTTGTAGTATATTTTGCAAAAACATCTGGGACCAGAAGACATATCCCAGGTTTAAAAAACTAAGCACTGTCACTTAGCTGAACGTCTGTCTCGCTCTTCTCCATTGCTGAATTGAATATAATAATTCTTTCTTGCGGGTGAAAATTCACAAATTACGTTTCTATTGAAACTTGTGGTTCATATAAATATTTCCATATCGGATATGGATAGTTCCTTGGGTATCATGGATCTCCTGCCCTTACTGATTCAGCAACGTACAAGAGCAATAACTACCTCTTTTTCGATAGTGATGTCTACATGACTGTGAATTCAACGCCACTTTAAATGTTCCTTAATAAAATCCTTTTCCTCACCCAAATATTCTAGCAAATAATGTACAGTAAACGATGATACTAATAATGAATGAATGAAATAATTTTTTGCCAGCAGACACGAAGTCCGTAGTACAAGCACACACTCTCAGCACAACGCAGGTTGAAAGAAACACACAAAACAGAAGTTTTCACAACGGCATTGGAGGCTGAATCAGAGGGTTACAGACACTTTTTGACAGAACGTTTTGAAACGGCGTTGGAGGTAGAGCCACAGGGTTACAGACACATTAACACTAATGTTCGCTAACCTGTAACACTTGGTACAACACTACTGCAGAGTAGGACGCTAAGTCCAAAACTGGTCAAGGTCAGGTAAAGTACAAATGCGTTGTGGCACGACACGCTCTCAAACGAACAAACACTGAAATGTTCGACCACTCAATCACAAAGTAAAATGCAATTGTAGTGTTCAAAGGATAAGGACGAATATGAACAATCAGACTACATCAAAGCACACAATCATATGTTGTTAGGTTTTCTGCATCTTTCCATAATCAGGTAGGCCTACACATTTTTTCATAATAATGCTTCAAAAATAGAAATGTTACATTGAACTTGATGACTGCTGACACTCGCTCTCCAGGACAGGTTGTATATGTAGAGCTGTGCATCCAACATTGAAGGCCTCACGCAATCTCTGCATGCATGGCTTCCTGAAATTACACCATAACGGGTTGAGTAAAGCTTGCCGGTCCTTAATCGAGAACCAGCTTTAAAGCTTTCGAGTACTTTGCAAACAACGTAGCTTCACGTTCGCTATAGCCTTGTGTCTTACAAAGATGCTGCTTTCCTATCATATGTTATTAGATATAGGTTTACTAAACCGGTTTAACGTTGTGTAAAACCTTACGTGCTCGTGCGGTGCCTCCTACATCGGGCAAACGCAACGCAATGTAATAAATCGTATGGAAGAGCATCGACGAACATCACTAAGCTCTTCAGTATGCAGACACCTGTAAGCCAACCCAGATCATCGGGTTGACTTTCATAACCCTGAGGTCATTGGCAGTGACAACAATTGGCGACGGCTGCAGATTCTTGAATCTTTATTGATTCAAGAACACAAAACAGAGCTGATTGCAAACATCTCGTCGATGCCTCTATGCATTTTAAACTTGTAGCAGAGCTTCATGCCTCACTCATGACGTCACGCGCCATCACCATCGGCGTGTATCCAGCTGAGTCATGTGACTACGTATGCTTCGCGCCACTACGTCACTACCGAAACAGCTTTTTGCGTTTTTAATTTTTGCAGCGTTTTTCTCCTTAGAGCCAATAAGAACCTGCAGCAAGATCACAGCAGATCAATTTGCAATGCACTGATGATGATGATAACAGGAGTTCTCGAAACATTTGCAATATGTCATTTGCATCGTTTTGCTTTGCCCGTGATTTTCATTATAAGACCCAAATACGCTTTGGGATGTTCGTCTTTGATCAGTATGCTCACAGGGTGTGGCATTATATGTGCTGACGATTTCATAAACCCGGTCAAATATTCCAAACACATGATTTATTTTTTGATGGCGAAGAATAAAACTTGTCCCATGGGTGTAGAGGGCAGATCGCATCGGTTTCCGATACGTTGTTGCTTCAATTCCATTCTGACCTTTTTTCTATCAGAACATGCAAGAAAGCAATGGAAACGCCACACTCCAATGCTTTAGTAAATGTAATGCTGTTATGTACGCTGTTGAGAGCATAAAAGAAAAGGTTCAGCGCATTCATGTCGTTCAAGAAACAAATATATCGTTTACATGACGCCAAAGACCGTTTGGCAATTTGATAAAAAAAAGCGGTCCGAGAACAGAATCTACACTCACGCCATTTGACATTTCAACTAAATCAGACTGTACACTTTCCACTTTACAAATTGCTTGCGATTGCAGAAACAGCTCCGAAGTAATTGTAAGGGAATTCCACTAACACCAAAGTTATGATAAAGTTTATCAAATAGTATGTCATCATTATTGAACGGTGTCAAATGCTTTTTGACACATCAAAAACATAGAGGAAGAATATAATCCATTGTCAAAATTACTCAACAGATTAGAGTAAATTACCTCAACTGCAAAAGCAGTTGATGACTTAGGCCTAAAACTGAGTTGACATTTAGATAATAACTTAAGATTTTTATAGATATCAGTGTGATAGTGCACTGGGTCACATAGGATCCTTTTAAAATTTTATTGTTCCGCAGTGAAATAGGCATTTGTCGATAATTTGTGCAAAGGTCTTGATCTCCAGATTTGTAGATAGGTATAACCCGTATGCAATGAAGAGGTTAAACGTTTAAGTAGAATGCACTTTGTCGTAATTTACGCTGTCAGTCAATTACTGGCATATTAAAAATATCAGGTATAATAAATTTACTTACGTTTACCATTACTTCGGTATAACCACTGACATATTTTGAATGAGCTCCTTCCGTAAAACACAACATAGTTCATTTTTTGCGGTCGTTGTTGATGCATGATGTACTATTGACGATGTATTCGAATATGAGTTAGTTGTTTTCCATTGAAAACAACTAGTTCTAGAAGAATACCTCAAACTTATGTTTTCTTTGAAACCGTTAAAGAGGCAGAGTGCATGGTTGCTTGATTACCTTCATAGCGTAATAAATGCTTAGCGCAAACCATGAAGGAATGTTATCCCTTGTGAACAAGAGGCAGTGTGCTTGTTGCCAGTGCCAATCCAAGGGGGCAGTTTGGAACAACTGACCCCCGAAATGTCTGCAACGCTCCGTTGAATGGTGCCCCTGTGATATAAATGAGCCGCTTTTTGGTGCTTATCTAAGTAGAAACACACATAAAAAATGTTGTAAACTGGAAAATACTTTACATTTTATTGAACTTCAGGATTTACGGGCCGGACTTTTTCCTAGCCTCCGTAATCGAATCGTATCAACAATGCTATTCATTTGTAATATTTAGTGCGGCTCCGTTATTTTTTTCCCGCATGTTGAACTGCTCCGCCTAACGCAAGTAATCACAAATGCAATCGTTTGCACAGTTCTCGAATTGCCGCAGGACTATGCAAAATTTATCTGCTTATGTTACAAGCTTATTTCTTTATTGATTGGTAGCAACCATGAAAGGAAAGGCAGCAGTGAAAATAGGAATACAATATCAAAAAATATAAATGAAGCAAGGTTTCAGAAGACACCAAAGCGAAACACCAGTTTATGGGCTGTTGCCAGGGCAGTGAATGTGCCGCAGTAGGTCTGCATCGTAAGTCTGCAACATAAAAGTGAGTGGATGAGTTTCTTGACGGAACTACCCTAATGCACCTGAATGGACAATGATGCATCGTGAAAAAAGCTACAGCAACAGTTACTGTCAGTCACTTGACGTTTGATCCTTTTGTTGCAATTGCAAACCCGTAGACACCTGACACTCGACAAGAGGCAAGGAAATACGTGGCTCATTGGATAGTTCATTCCCACTAAATCACATCATATTTTGAGTAGAAACCAATGTTCTGGTGAAAATTTAACTACTGCATTTCACTGGTAACTGTCGTGTTGGCTAGATGTGTGGTTTCAACGTGGTTATATGCGGAATCTGGCCTGTTTTTCCGAGAAAGATAGAAGCAAATCTTTCGCCAGATCAACAGAATTGAGGATGACTTTGAACCTGTTTGGTGGTGCTTCGTAGTGCACAATTTTTTGGAAAATATGACTTTATATCGGGCAGACCAGACCTTGCGTTTGAAGGTTTTGAGTGTGATTTCTACCTTTATTA
>Ga0210059_1012827_pt1 | contig 12600 bp, 6 predicted proteins | sample Ectturendosymbi2_FD_188042 | JGI IMG/M metagenome (GOLD analysis project Ga0210059, IMG submission 188042) | Ecteinascidia turbinata endosymbiont from Florida, USA - Sample 2 (SPAdes) (version 2) | ecosystem: Host-associated > Tunicates > Ascidians > Unclassified | place: Key West, Florida...
ACGGTAAGAGCTGGTATCCGATGAACCTTCATTGTTTCCAAGTTTGTCCTCGGGCGAGAGAAACTCCTTTGATAAATCACCTCGTCTTGAGCAAAGTTAACATAAAGAATTCGACCAGCTAGTGGTAAGTGTGTCCGCTTCGGTGGTCGTAGGTCGAGAGTTCGCCTCTCGGTCGGGTCTTACCAAGGCATTGTAAATTGGTACTGTAGCCTTCTTACCAGGCGCACTGCAGGGCACATCCAGAACACAAAACAAAACCAGGAATTGTACAAACTCCGTCTACAATGGTCTCCGTCTACAAAAACAGTTGTTGGAGCACTTACGCTTAGTTCAGTGTCGGACATAAATCTGCGGCTCAATTTTGCGGAATATTCCTCAATGTGGTAAATCGGTCGACGCTTGTGTCATCACAATTAACCTTGGAGCTGAGGTGCAGTTACCTCAACCTTGTGGTGGTTACAAATTAACCAAATACACCGTGAATAATGGAAGGATGGAGTCGAGGTTTTTCCTCGAAAAACTTGCACCTGAACTGACGGATATCGATCGCATCGCGGTATTTCAGTAATTAAATCTGGAATGCCGAAAGCGACGAATGCGACGTTCACGTTCTTTGACAATGAAACGTATTACTCGTTGCGGAGCGCAATGTCTCAGTCGAATCACTTGTTAGATATTTTTATATTATCAAAGGGTTTAATTCGAACAAACACACTCGTATTTTAAACAAAGATCCAGTCAAGCGCCATCAAATGAATTTCAACATTTTGTGTTGACCTTACAATTTCACTGAACCCAAGTGTTCAATTCTTTCACGATGATTTTACCAATAGCTGCATATCAGATCTTATGAGCATATTCTACTTATTTTCGCTACAAAGGCCTGGCATCGGTGCGTTTGAGCTTCGCTTGATCAAATCAACAGCTTCCATGTTTCAATCATTAACGCCTTTACGTACTCAGCCATGTGCAGAAGACATACTTCCGAATAAATGAAGTCGTTCCGTATTTGTATCCTGGTTGGGTGTTTCAAACATATTTTTACCACAGATACGTCGCAGGAAGTTTTGGTTACGCCTCGGTTGACCTCAAAACAACTGAAATTTTTTGCGAATACCCTGGCATCGAAGTTGCCGGGTAAACAACGTTCCACTGAAAAACTGCATAGAACCCAGTTAAGAGAGAAGGCTCATTCATACAGTTTGTTCCGTTCCAGTTTCTTACCGTTTATACCGGAGCACTGGGTTGAATGGGATAACATGAGGTGAAGTTCTTCCTTGAAGAAAACCTCCCAATTATCTAAATGGCGAACATCAGTGTTGCTGAAAAACAAGCCACAGACATTTGACTTTGTGCTGTAAGCACATCATATTATGTGGGACTAAGAATGTGACAAAAACTATCTTTGGAGGTGTTGACTTGTTGAAGAATTTTGATAAATACTATTGCTTGTTCACAGATATTTTACTTAACTATGTTCTTTTTCGGTTAACAATGAAAAATGTCATTGGTGAAGCATTTTCACTTTCTGTCTGCTTGCCTAAAATGCAACGACTGGTTGAAATTACACATGGCCTAGCAAGACAGTAAGTCTTGGCAAAAAATGCATTCGCTTTACCACACCAGTCGGCATCTCTTAGTGTGTCGTCTACGCCGTCGGTGCAGCAAGGGTATTCTTTAAATATATAAATATTGTTGACGTGTTTCTCACTCTGTAACACACAAGCACGAGCTGTGATTCCAGTCCGTACGTACTTGTCCATATAGTTGGGCCACTGGCCGCAACAATACATTGGTTTCGCAACAACACTTTTATGTATTTGTGTGCTGTACAGATGCCACAACGTGTTGCTCGTTACTATTTTATTTCCGAAAAATATTAACGAAATATTAAGCGAAATTTTCTCTGATTTGTGACGTTTTTTGAAAAAGCAGTGGGTTTCCATTAATGGACGTCTATACAAGTTCGAAGATGAAAATTAAGTTTTACAGGGAATGTGAAAGGAATAATAACTTGTAAACTGTGTGTCTTATCCTTCATTTTTTCCAAGATTATTTGCTATAGGCTACAATCGATTTTATCCTAATGTATTTAGATAACTGCTGCTACGAATGCAATAAATGGTTGTCGGACTTACTCGAAATTAATCAAATTCGTTACCTATGAAAAAATGCCATTGCATTTCTATCTCTTCAAGAAATATTTCAGATGCTGGACAGAATACGACGTCCTATTTTCACAAATGGGACGATTGATTTAAAATCAGTTCAATCCTTCAAACTGTTTATTGCAAAATCATCGAGTTTGACGGTTAAAAAAATGCGTGAATTGTTGACGAAAGCAACTGCAGTTCAGTTTAGAAGTTATTTTATGAACAAGTATGTCAATATTGTTATCGGTCTGTAATTAGTGGGAATTTCGCTATCTCCCGACTTACAAATTGGTACTAATTAAGCGATTTGTAGATTGTCCGGAAAGACAACATCACATATACATCCGTTTATAAAATATAGAAGAAGAGGTGCCATTAAGTATTTTCACAAGTTCAAAGCGCGCATCGGAATATCATAGATTCCACATGATTGTTTTGAATCCAATCCGTTAATTATTGCGGCTATTTCCTCAGAGGTGGTTGGTGATAAAAACATAGAATTCGTTTGGCGTGGTAGAAGATACAAATGCATCCGAAATTTTAGATGGATCAATTGGAGTAACATTTGCCTGAGCCGAAGTGCAAAAATGTGAACAAATACATACGTGATTTAATGCATTTAGTGGATGAGCCACTTTTCATCCATCAATATTTAACTTGCGGAAAGCTGAACAGTTTGTGTTTCCAATTTCCTACTAACAATGCCCCATTATTCCTGGTTACATGAATGCTATGTTCATTTTGATACGTTAGGGCCAAAAGCGACTTTTAAAGAGTGACCAGCCGTTCTTAGAGTGTGTGAATCTATAGCAGGGGTGACGAACCTATTTGCTATTGCGGGCCACTTTGGCAGTTACCGCTGAGTAATCGGGCCTCGCAACTTTTTAGTTATACTGTGAAACCTGTTAGTTCAAGACTGCTGGTCTCGCCTGAATGCATCGCGGGCCGCACGAAATTCTTTTGCGGGAGGCATGTTCGTCACCCCTGGTCTATAGCAACATGCACTCAATCCACGTAGTGTTTGGGTCGTTAGCAAATCACCCTGGTTTTGAAAATGTTTATTTTTTTCTGTTGACGTTGCACGTATCACCAAGTCGTTTTTATGAAAACATACCCATGAGCAGCAAATTGACCAACACGTGATGGGTAACAGTAGTGGATCACCTAGTATGGGTTATTAGTGTTTCTAAACTTTTTGCGGGTCAATAATGACCATTTCAGACGTTACGGTGTTAAGAAGACTGTTGTGGAGGCTTGTAGGCAGATTGTGAAAAAACAGACACGCTCTGCATGCATTTTGAGAACCTCCACTGCAGGCTGCCTTAAGAAGTTTCCGAAAGGAGCTTAGAAGAACTTTTCGGCTCGCTGACTTTCGACATTTTTTCACCTGAAAAATTTGGCATTGAATGTTTGAAGCATGACCGGCTCTCGCCGATTGTTTTCAAGTGGGAACGGAGTTATGCTTCAATGCAAATAGGAATGGCATTGTTTTTGTAAAATTCAAACTTTAACGGAGCCCGTGGTTGATTATATTGCCTAACGTAACGTCGCTTAGAATTGGTTAGTCATAGCTGAAGTCGCAAATGCGCTATGCAGCAAGGAATTTCGCTACATTAACTTATGCCAAATTACTCTCGGTTTACAGGTACACTAAAGGTTGAGCCCAGAATCATTATCTATGATTTTAGTTTTTGCGATGCACTGAAAATCTACCAGAAAAGATTAAAGAAGCATTCCCAAACACATCTTGATGGCAGCATCTCTGCTTCCAACTAAATCGTCGCGTTTTCTGGCGGAAAATAATGACTTATTACTAATTTAACGACATATCTTGCTTAAAAGTGTAGGCTCTTGAAAACCTTTTCTGAAACTACTACACATTTTCATTAAAAGGAAGAAGTGATTTGATACGCGATTATAAAGCTGTGTTTGATGTCTCTGCTTATGCGTTCACTGGCACGACCCTCATATTCAAACATTTGGTCCATCAGGTTTCTACGCGAACCTATTGACTTCGAGCAGTTTTCATGCAAATGCGAAAAGCTTAAAATTATGCTTTGCATGAAAATATAGCATAGAAAAGATTGAATAGTGTTTCCTAAACTTTTTTTCATCTCGTACCAATTGAGAGTTCTGCACTATCACCACGTACCACCTTGATCAAGGAAAACTTAATCTACCAAATATCATTCGTTCAAAAGTTTGTCTAACCAGAATTGACAAAAACGCGACATGAACAAAACGGCTGATAGAAATTGCACTGGCCATTTTTTTAAATGTAAGGAAAATACGCAACGATGCAGGAATTTTTAACAGAAACCGAAAAATAAAATTTGTAGCTGTGAATATATTTTTCTGTGAAGAAAAACAGAAAGTTGCCCTAATCGCGTACCGCCTTGAAGGCCTTCTCTTACCATCAGTGGTACATGTACCACAATGCGGGAACCACTGATCAAAATGCTTCTAGTAGCACCACCAAGATCATAAATGCTATGGTATGGTTTAATCATGCATTTTTGTGACTCAAATCACGAAATAACACGAAGCGGCAAAAGGAAATACAAGAACATCAAAGATCACTAGTCGAGTGTATAGTGATGAAAAATATAAAAATAAGAAATTTCACGTTTCGCAGCTTAGTAATCGTGTTCTAACATGCTGAATCACAAAGGGTTGGCGAAAGACCACCTGGGTCAAGTTCTCAGCCAGCGCTGCTGCTAACACAAACCAAATTTTAATTGAAAACATTTTGCAAGTAGTAATAAAAGTGATAAAAAGCGTGAAATCAACGTCAGGTGAAATAAGCATAAAAACAACAACAAAAAAGAGGGGCAAAGCATGCCTATGTACAGGAGGTGGGGTAAGCAACTATAGAGGTAGATAGGAGGGAAAATACAGAATGTGACAAGAACACAAAACGAAGATAAAACAGAATGTGACAAGCATGCAAAACGAAGATCAACCGGAAGTCTGGCAAGATAGCAGGAATTTTTTATATTTTTTGCAAATGAATAAGGCGAAGACGATTTCAATTTTTCCGGAATGTTAGACCAAATTTTTGGATCAATATACTTTAAAGAAAGCTGACCCAGAGATTTTTTCATTCTGGGTAAATAATCTTTTTGCAGAGAAGCAAGTCTTGTTTGATATTTGTGGACTGATGCAATCTCAGCAAAGTAGTCATCAAAGTGATTAGGCAATCCACCATTATAAAAGGAGTACATGAATTTGGCAGATGACAATTGAAATAAATCAGGTATTTCTAAAATTACGTGCTTGGAATAGAGTACAGTTCTTTTAGTTTTGTTATATTCAAGTGTTCTCACTGCTTTATTTTGCAATCTAATTAAAAGGAGTAAAGTCGTCTTGTTGGCCCTTCCCCAGTTAAGTATTGAATAAGTTAAATAGGAATGGAAAAGAGCGAAGTAAACGGATTTCAGCACTGAAGTTTTGGTATAGTGCTTCAATTTGACCAATATTACACATGATTTGGAGAGCTATGTTACCAACTTTTCAATTTGAGGCTTCCAATTAAGTTTATCATCAAGTATAACGCCAAAATATTTTAAGCTTCTTTGTTCTGATATTGGGTGATGATCAATTGACACTGAGAAATTGATGTTTTTATGGTTGTTCATGAGCATGATAATGCTTTTGGAATAATTGATACATAATTTGTTAGCACGAACCCAGTGATCGATTTTTTTGAGCATATGGTTAACTGTTTTTCTACGATTTCATGGTGTTTCCCCGAATATGTAGATTGATAACATCAGCATATAAAAAATATTAAAGTTGTAGGCTTTCACAATGTCATTAATATATATAAGGAATAGTAAAGGTCCAACAACAGATCCCTGGGACACGCCACATGTTACATTCAAAAAAGAAGATTTAGTATCTCCTATTTTAGTACACTGAAACCTGTTGTCCAAGTAAGAAGTAAGTAGTTTTAGGGGTGATCCTTTTCCTCCATAGCAAAGCAATTTTTCAAGTAATATTTTATGATCAACACAGTCAAAGGCTTTGCTTAGGTCTAGAAACAGAGTACAAGTTATTAATTTGTCATCTTTATTATAAATCATGTCGCCATAGATGGCAGCAATTGCTAATTCAGTAGAGTGATTGGTACGGAAGTCATATTGTTGTGAGCTCGGTATACAATTACTAGTGACAAAAGAGTACAATCTGCTGCAAATTACTTTTTCAAAAACTTTGGAGAGAATTGCAAGTATGAATATTGGCCTCCAATCGTTAGGGGATTTCGGAGAAGTTATTTTAGGAATGGGTGTAATTTGTGCAATTTTTAGAAGATTGGGAAATTTACCTTTCACTATACATTTATTAAAAAATTCAGATGACCATGAGGATAAACTACTGGCAGAAATTTTTGAAAGCTTTGCTGGGATGTCATAGGAGTTGGATGTTGTTTTGCATTTTAGTGATGAAATTATTTGTCTGATTTCATCAGCACTGGTTGATGGGAATGTACACAAATTGGGGAAAGACTCAAGAAGAAAGTCATTAAAAGTTGCAGGGGGAGGGTCAATTTTGGAGGATATATTTTGCCAATTGTGGAAAAATGTATATTTAGTTCTTCACAATGGTTTTGATTAGTAAAGTCAGTATTGTAGGAATCTGCACCTATTTTTCTTTTTTGTTTGTGTAGAAATAATTTCATTAATAACTTTTCAGGTTTTTTTGACATCATTTCTACAGTTTTCAAATTTTGATCTAAAGTTCTTTCGTTTTAGGGAATCTTTGAGATGAGTTACTTTATTTCTGTAAAATTTGTACTTGGCTGAAATTGATGTGTTGTTTGTTGACAACATTTTTTTGTACAAGGCATTCTTTTAGAGATAGATGTTAGCAAACTTTTGGTCAACCAAGGTTTGTGGAAGGAACAAGTTTCTTTTCTGGAAGCAAACCTAAGGGGAGAAGGTTGGTCAAGAATGCTGTTAATCATAAGCATAAAATTGTTACAAGTGATGTTGATATGACTGTTGTTTTGGTTGTGAAAGTCAAGATCAAAAACAGCAGTGTCAAAATCTTCCAGGAAAGATGGCAAGTCAAAATTTTTTAAAAAGTGAATTTTTGGTCTGTATTTTTTGGCACATTTGGGTGGAAATTAAAGTTTGCAAAAATTAGAAGATGGTCAGAGATGTCATAGAGTTCAGTTCCAGTGATGGTGTTGTCATCAATTATATTTGTGTATATATGATCAAGTAGGGAGGGTTGATGGGTAGAAGAAAATCGGGTGGGTTTGTTTATAAGAGATATGCAGCCGAGACTCAGAATACTGTTAACAAAATCGGTAATGTGTGTGTCAATTTGGTGCTTCAAAAAATTTAAATTTATATCGCTTCCAATTATGTAATTACTTATTTCAGAGTGCATAATTTCAAGTAGATTAGTGAATGCAAGCTGAAAAGCTTGTGAATTAGGAGAAGGGTGTCTATAGATCACTTCAACAACATATTTTTTGCCACTTACATTATTTGACTTCACTTCAATGGAAAGACTTTCACATCCATCTATAGGTAATATCCAATTATTGTCTAACTGTATACTGCAGTTTTTTGTTTACATAGAGGCCAACACCTCCAGCATTGGTTAAGGAATCAACATGAACCAGCATTGGTTGAGGAATCAACATGAACAAATAAAACGAATCTTTAATTTATAATTGAGCAAGATTTTTCCATTGTTTCGCCGCAGAAACCTGCAAATTGAACAAACTGATTTTTACGTCCAGGTAAGCTTCTTTTTTCATAAATCGTCAACTCCTTCACACATACCACAGCACGACGGGAAAGTTGATAAAAAGTTTAAAAGACTTCTTTTCATTCGCGTACTTCTACATCAAATGTCAAAACAGCATATGGTAAATAGAAACTGATAAATAATCTGAAGAAAAGTCGCTCCTTGAACCTTGTGAATAATTATTACCTATTTTTGACGTCATCTGGTTGTTGTCGTAGCCAGAAAGCTGTGCAGTAGTTATTAGAAGAGGCTTATTCACTAACCAAAATCTCATGATATTTGAAAATGAAGTACATTTTACAAATGTTTCTCAACTTACGAAACGTGAATTTTTAAATTGTGCTTATGCACAAAACATGAGTGATTTGGCATTAAACGGTTTTAAACTAACATCAGGACAAAATTTCATTTTCCTTCCTGGCGCCCAGAAATTCACTAAAGATTAAAACATATTTTCATGTAGTAAAACATTTGGTCTGCCCAAGCTACTTATCGTGAAATCGAACAATAACTTTGCAATATGGCACATGAAAGAAGTGTTTTTGCTACCTTATTGAGAAATAAAGCCTTGCAAACAGTATATTAAAAGTAACGACGAGTGTAATTTGACCGGGATTTTAACTCACTGTGAAGAAGCAAATTACAAAATATATTTCAATAATACAAGACAGGAAGATGGTGTTATTCTAAAACATATTGTCGACTGCGCAGTGATACACTGTGAAACGCGGCACAATCGTAGCTTTAGGACATTCATGCCTGTGTCGTACCAAATTCATTTCTGTGATGAACTTTTATTAACGCTGAACAAGTAGGAATAACTGCATTAGTTTTACGTTTTTCCTATTGTTTGTTTTTCGTATTTACGTTTCAGTAAAACAACTTATTAATAATAAACGATTTTCTTCCACATGCATTTGGAAACACTGTTGTATCAGTTGCTTTTCTCACACATGAGATACTTTACCATATCAGTAAAAGTAACCTGTGTGAGAAATGCCAGCATCTCTCATCATCTAGTACTGCAAATGAAACTTGCTAATTATCTTCATAGTTTTTTCCTGTCTGCTGAGAAATAGTTTTATTTTATTTCCTGAGAAATAGTGGAAAAAAAGTTTGAAAGCGGTTTTATTTCCAGCATTTTATGTTGTTTGAAGAAGGCAAAGGTTTAGATTTTATGACGTGATCCCTAATTAGCCAATGAAGAATTTGGTACCAATGAAATGCATCGTTTTAACCTACATAAGCTTTTTGTTAAAAATTCAAACAAAAAAACTAGGAGACCATCACAGACCACAATCAAAGGGTTAAAATCACATTCCACCAGAAAATTGCTCATTCAAAACATGTCAGTGTTGATGGAGCGGCTAGCAACTAATAAAAGTAGCGTTTCAGTGGAACTACTTTAGTTGCAAGGTGTAATCAACAGACAAGAAAGCTACTTATCCTCTCTTTGGTGATGTCATAAGTGTTCTTGTATGAACGAGTTGCCATCATGAGAACAGAAAGTGACGTTTAGTCATTAACTTTAAAATCTCTTTTGTGAATTAATGGAATTTTATTTCAAGAAGAATGAAAACGTACTCTTGTCCACAAACCCAAATTGATCTATTTGAAAATATTGCATCTCTCGGACCGAAAACGCTTTATGAAAAAATCCACGCATCAAGTATACTTAGACTCATTTACATTGAAATGGGTTAAAACTCGTAGCAAATCCGGGAACGTTTTTATCGTATCTTCCTGGTTTGACGGAAACATGACTTAGAGAAACGGAGTTGAGCAAGAAAAGGTGAAATTAGCGCAGTTATTCACATTAAATCACGGGTTGAAAGCTAAACCGCAATTTGAATGACTGGTGCATGCATGGGCAAAGTTATGCAATCGTAGTAGTTTCTCGTTGTGGTTATCGGAAGACTTTCACCAGAATATTAAAAGACACAATACCAGCAGATGGGTAGCAAAAGCAATTTCACAGACCTTAGCAGTGGTGATGGATGTCTGTCGCAAACAAAATGCCTTAAACAAAACATCCTACCTTGAACCAAACAGAGGCCACCTGGAAAACGATATTTTTTTTGTAAATAATATTCAAAATTGCAATGTTCACAAAGGACTATCGTCACAAACACAGGAGGAAATTGCTGTGGTAGAGTGCTTTCTCAGTGCAAACACGAGAAAAACAGACAAAAAGAGAGTGCATTGTTGCTGATGTTCTGTTTGTGTTAGGATTACATTTTGGTACATTCCTTTTTTTAAACAATCACTTCGAGATGCTAAACTACAACATTCAACCAACTTACTCGTGAAGGCACTTTTAAGATTGAAATAGTATAGGTGCCCATTTTTCCAGGTGATAGCAAGAAAGTTTGTTCGCGTGTTTTATTTGAGATTTGAATACCATTTTTCAGTGAATTATATCACGATAAATGGAAACCGAACCAACGAGCTTTACAGTTAGTTTCCTGAAAACTTTCTTAAATCATCTTACGCATATTTGCTAGCTTGGAGGCCAGTTGCGTGGCATAAAAAATGTAAAGTTGCGTGAACCAGCTCACGTACCATTACATTATTACGTGACTTTCGATAGCGCAAATCGTAGTTTTGTTCTTTTCATGAAACATGGGTTTGCGAAATACATTTTCTTCAGGGGCGACTCCAGAGGTCAACAGCGTGACACAGGCCTCTCAAGCAACTTAGCCCATACTGTCTGAATGCAACCATTCGAGGCTTGCATCACTGAAATTTCCATTTGCTCTCATTCTGGCTGGCACTATCTTTGCTCGGTTACAGCGGTTAAGTAACAGTGATGAGAAGTTCTCATGAGAACTCATCTATTGTTATGTAACAAACGTCACGGAGCAATGATAGTGCCAGTAATTAGTTCTCTCCATACTAGGCTCATTCGTATTAGCCCGAGTTGCTGGACAATTTTTCGTTCCTTTGAAATTATTCTCGAATGGGAACTGCCCACTGCGTTGGAATTTGAATTCAATTTTCCGCGAAAATCCCATTTCTTCAAAAAACATTCAATCTGATATGAAGAATATTTGAAAAAGTTGCAGAGGGCAGCTCGGGCTTTAACGAATGAGCCGAGTGAACCTATGCGTACTTGGCTCATTCATATTACCCCGAGTTACTGGAAATTTTTCATTCGTTTGCAATTATTCTCAAATGGGGACTGTCAATTGGATGGGAACTCAAATTCAATGTTCCAAGCAAATCTACTGCTTCAAAAGAGCATATAGTTTGTTTTTAATTATTTTTGAAAAAACACTTAATCACAGAGGGCAGCTCGCGCTCTAAAGAATGATCCCAAGTAACGCCCGAGATAACCTATTCGAGAGAATGCCTGCTACGAAAAAAGATGAAAGCAGAGCGCAGTCGGCTGATTCCCCGAAAGCTTGCAGAAAACCTAGTAGTGATTCAGGTCATCTGCAAAAGGTCAGACATGAAACGAAAATACTGTATATGAACTCTGAGAAGGCTCTATGCAAAGAGCCCGAGTTAACAACCTTAATCAGTGAAGTGTGTGGTGGCACAAATATACAAAGCAAGCTCGTGTTCTGCAATGTAAGGCGTAATCGACGACTCAGACTGAGGCCGAGGAGCCAGAGTGCCGGAGTTGCCACCGACTTTTTTTCCTCCGACATAAGTATTTCAGCTTGTACGATAAAACAATTCTGACAAAACGAAAGTTACTTTCTTTAAAATTATTGTCCTAATCATTTCGGCGTTTTCTTCGCAGTTCAATCAGTGTTTGAATGAGAATAAGTTTTGATTACGGCGACAAGCAGATCGAATCAAACTGGAAAATATGTTGGTCAGCTCAAAGTAAAATCTGTCATTTCAGCAAGTACTTTTACATACCATTGTTGCAACCTCTCCGGTGCCGTTGCGTTGATTGTGTGATCCACCACGAACGGGATGTGCGTGAAGAATAACACCATTGTATATGTAGCGCGAACAAGCAATAGTAAGAGAGATTGCGAGCATGATCTCTGTTGTTGCTTCCTGCCACAGTGTGAAACTTCGTGCACATGCCGCTCGGGATTTCCGATCGCAACAGTACTCAAACCGCAACAGTAATCATTTCAGCAAGTACTTCTACATACCATTTTGTTACTGATGCGGCAACTCAGCAATATTTTTTCTTGCAACTATTCCATTTTTTGATAAATCAGCTGTCAGTTACAGATCAACAAATCAGACATAGGCGTACCAGATTTAAGATGCGCATATATCAGGCGTACCAAGCAATGGATGTAGCTTTGTCGGCATTTACAGGAAGAAAATAGCCTGAGTTGCCACATTATATGGGACTCTTGGAATTTTGTTTCTTCTGCCCAAACCCAAACGCTCTTGTATAATTCTGAAGGTCACATTCGTTCTTAGAGTTTAGTTTTGCTTTGGGGAATACTTGCGTATTGATATTGTTTTATTTTGAGGCAAACTAGAATCGAGTTTTTCCCTTCACACTTGTTGGAAGCTATTTGAGAGTTTTGTTATTGCCAAAAATTTAGAATATCACATGTGCGGAAGTTAACGCACGAGGAAAGGCGAGTTAGACTAAATAAGAAATTAACACATCTCTTGCAAAAGTCTTAGTCATTTGTTTCAGAAATTGATTTCAACACCATCAGTCTTCAACAGTATACACCATTTGTCTTTAGGAATTTTACAT
>Ga0210059_1012828_pt1 | contig 12599 bp, 5 predicted proteins | sample Ectturendosymbi2_FD_188042 | JGI IMG/M metagenome (GOLD analysis project Ga0210059, IMG submission 188042) | Ecteinascidia turbinata endosymbiont from Florida, USA - Sample 2 (SPAdes) (version 2) | ecosystem: Host-associated > Tunicates > Ascidians > Unclassified | place: Key West, Florida...
AGATTTTTATAAAATACAGATTTCCATCACCCACCTAAAAGTTCGAAACGCTATGTAAGACGATACATTCGCTATCGTACATTGAAAGTATTTGCAGCAGTATGTCATCAATGTTTTGAACGGTATCAAATGTGCTGTTCATTTCACGCATGAAAAAGAAAACAATGAAGTTTTGGCTTTTTATGGAGTGAAGGCAACCCGTGAATTCATCGGTCGTTTATTTTAATAAAAACCGTTCACAGAAAAGGAACACACATCAAAAACCTGAATGTTTGTTCAGACCACCCTTCACAGCACAAACAAGCGATTATTAAAACATTACCATATAGCCAAAAGCTTGACATATCATGAAACCATCTACCAACAAGAGAAGAAACGTATCCAAGAAACTCTCCAGAAAATTGCTTATTCGCCCACAGCTTGTGATGGCCTGCTCACAAAGTTCGGCCAACGCCAAAAAAATCATAACAATTTTATTGAGTAACATCTTCACTCCCACACGCAAGAGGCTTGAATTTAAGCATGCATCGCAGTAACATGGAATACGCAAATACATGAAAGAAGACGAGGATACATACATAGCGGTAGTAGAGAGTATACGCTTGATGGCGCAAATACATTTACTGTCATGAAACGCAAGCTTTTGAGACACACGCATGAATTACGTCATCATGCTTATTATAATGTAGTACTGCGATGACGTCCAAGTATACATTGATTTAAAAAATGCATGATGGGGTGGGAGGTTGCGAAGCACCAAGGGTCATCTAAGCTGCAGACCTCTCAAGGGCGAAACTGCTTGTTGCGAAGGGAACCGTGCATAATAGTTAGTAAAAGTCTTTTGCTCTGGGCAAGGGGGAGCCAAAGGAGCCATGCCCCCCCGAATTCTTAGAAAAGATAGTTATTTTTTCCTTGGAGAGGCGTTTTTCCAAACAAAAAGTGTTATTCGCCTAAAATCATACACTTTGGACCCCCAAATTTTTTGCCCCCCCTTTAATTTTTGAGCTGACTACGCCACTGGCTCTGTGAGTAAAATGTAATATAGGTAATGCGGTTATATGGTAAATTGAAGTAAAATGTATTGCAGGCATATACAGCCCATCTGCAGTGGTGCTATTATACTATCGTGACTTAGGCTTATAGGAAAAAATTCAATGACGTTTTTAAGGACCACAACATGTTATCGTTTACTATCCATGCAAACAGTTGGTGACATCCTAAGAAATGGATCCTGTCCATTCTTGTGATCGTCAAGGCGTGTGTTGCGGGCACATGCTGGGTCGCCTTGAGTCACCTACAGTGAGAGTCGAATCGGTGCCGTCAGAATAACAGCAACAGAGTTTCCCTATTGAAGTAGCAACACTCTACTGTTGTTGCTACGAATTCAACGTTACATGTGGTGAATCACCATGCCACACGTGGGTATATTGCGTACCATGTGGGGTCTGCGATCAAAGAACTTTGGCGAAACGAAAAGAACATGCAAAAAGGAACACACCAGCTATTTATTTATTTCATTATGACAAAATGCACTTGCTAAATATGCATTGGAGTTGGGACACCACACAATATGCGGGCAAACTCGTTGTTGCGTCCAGTAACGATTAAAAAAATGGTTTACGAGGTTGTTTCACATCAATTCCACACCCAAGGTAATAAATTAAAAATGCTCAGATATTTTTTCAAGAAAACAAAATAGCGTTTGGCCATACTTGGTTGAACAGTAGATTGCATAGTTTTACTTCGTTTTCAGTACAGTTCACAGTTTAATTTTACCGCTATTACCTCTTTCACTTCACACTCCACTCTCCACTTTGCTTTTTTACCGTCGTTATCATTGCGTCATGCAACCACGGGCCTTCGATGACATCTATTGCTTTCCTGATCCCGTTGCCATACGAACTGATGAAAACCTACTGCAGGCTAAGTTGGTTGAAACATCGCTGTTGTTTTCAAAATTTTGCAACAGTTCAACAAAAACTTTTGAAATCAATATTTAAAAAATGTCTTTCACGGTGTTGAATATTCGAAATAAACGTCTTTCAGGAAATACATCTATAGAAACAAACGCTTGCTATCGGGATGTTGAAAGTTGTAAATATTACAACGTGAAATCTCACTTATTTAGCCAAATTATTTCAACGAATATGTAGCTCCTTAAAGTACATGTCTTGCATCTTCCTTTAACTTTATCTTACACTTCGTGGTAACTACTCAGCCTAAACACAAAGAATGTTCTTGGCTTTCTTTTCGGCTTTTCTACCTAGCCTGTTCATTGCTGAACCTACATTGAAAGGTTTTAACTAACATTCACTACTATTATTATTTTTCAACCTAATGTAGAGGAAATATATTCGCTTCTTTCCTAAAATTTAATGCGACACCGAAACACATCAAAAATGTTCACCTTCCCATCCCTATTTCTTTGCATTCAGGGCTGAACCACAACCATCTCTACCAAACCTTTAATAGGGGTTCACTTTTGCACAGGAAAGCTTGGCAATCTTAAATTTAACAAAAACTATACGCTTACTTTTTTATAGTGCTTCATATTTCAACTCGGGAGGCGTGGAGTTTTGTCTACGCTTTGCAAACACTATTTCCTTACTGAGGGAAATTCTTCACCTTGCTTTCCCTATTTCCCTACATTTAGTGCTGAACCTAAACGTAGGGATGATCGTCGCCATGTTTTCCCTATTTCCCTACATTCAGTGCTGAATCTAAACAAAAGGACAAACTTCGCCTTGCTTCCCTTTTTTCCCAACATTTAGTGTCTTCGCCCGCCTTCCCTGTTTCCCTACATTTGTGCTGGCTCTAATCGTAGAGAAAGTCTTCGCCCCGCCTTCCGTACTTCCCTGCACTTAATGCTGGCTCTAAACGTAGGGAAAGTCTTCACCTTGGTTTCCCTATTTCCCTACATTTAGTGCCAGCCCTAAATGTAGGAAAGGTCTTCGCCCTGCATTCCCTATTTCCCTACATTTAGTACTGAACCTCAACGTAAGGAAAGTATTCGCCCCGCTATCCCTATTTCCCTGCACTTAATGCTGGCTCTAAACGTAGGGAAAGTCTTCGCCTTGCTTTCTCTATTTCCCTACATTTAGTGCTGGCCCTAAACGTAGGGAAAGTCTTCGCCCCGCCTACCCTATTTCCCTGCATTTAGTACTGAACCTGAACGTAGGGAAAGTCTTCGCCTTGCTTTCCCTATTTCCCTACCTTTAGTACTGAACCTGAACTTATATAAAGTCTTCACCTTGCTTTCCCTACTTCCCTACACTTAGTGCTGGCCCTAAACGTAGGTAAAGTATTCGCCCTGCTTTCCCTATTTCCCTACACTTAGTGCTGGCCCTAACGTAGGTAAAGTATTCTTCCTGCTTTCCCTATTTCCCTACATTTAGTGCTAGCCCTAAACGTAGGGAAAGTCTTCGCCGTGCTTTCCCTATTTCCCTACATTTAGTGCTGAACCTGAACGTAGGGAAAGTCTTCGCCCCGCTTTCCCTATTTCCCTACATTTAGTGCTAGCCCTAAACGTAGGTAAAATATTCGCCTTGCTTTCCCTATTTCCCTACATTTAGTGCTGGCCCTAAACGTAGGGAAAGTCTTCGCCCTGCCTTCCCTATTTCCCTACATTTAGTGCTGAACCATAACGTAGGGAAAGTCTTCGCCCCGCTTACCCTATTTCCCTACATTTAGTGCTAGCCCTAAACGTAGGTAAAGTCTTCACCTTGCTTTCCCTATTTCGCTACATTTAGTATGGACTTCCCTATTTCCCTACATTTAGTGTAGACACTAAATTTAGGGAAGAAAATGTTGTGGGGAAACACTTCCCTATTTCCCTACGTCTCTTTTTCCCTACAATTAGGGTTGCCCCTTTTTTGGAGCTCTTGGTGGTGACTGTCTGAGATAATTTGGTCCTTCAAGCTTTCTGAGTTGTGCAGGCCTGATCTAGTCTATTCGCCATTTGGCTTTGTTTAGAGTAGATAATATTTAGAGATAGACTGACATATCGGCCTGGCCGATATTTGGGTTTCACCAAACGGCCGATTTTTTTGGCCTCGGTAGCTGAGTAGGTGTTGACAAAACGCTGTTATATTCCTCACACATCCAGACAACATGCACAAGAAAGCACAAAACAAAGAACCAAGTCAAGACAGTTACCTTCCAGCAACACTAGCAGGCAGGGTTGCCAGGTTGGCCCTTTTAAGGCCAAATTTCAAAAATTTTGTTACGATCGATACTTAGATTTTCTGAATTAAGTGAAAGTAAGTTCATCAGAATACCTGTTACTTGCTGCAGTTGCAGAGGTAGCAGTGATAACTCTTCCGTTACCTAACTTACTGTTTTTCAGGTGATGCATGTGTTTGTTGGTTTTGTTCAGTTTGTTGTTGATTGCATTAGCACTTATCGAAGGATGGTAAATTTATCTCAGTTTATGGTGCACATGGAAATTAAGTTGTTCTCTTATGATCTTTCATCACATACTTGTTTACTGTTGCGCTGCAATTGTGATTGAGGAACATTGCCGTTTATTAAGTTGCTAAGTATGGGTTTATATGACTTTGTAACTGCTGATAAATTTGGAAAAAATGGTTGGCCCTTTTTTTGGCCGCATCATGTCTTAGAATTTGGCTTTTTCTGGACTAGATTTGGCCCCTTGACAAAAAGTATGGCAACCCTGCTAGCAGGTGCGTTTTCATAAACAAGCAGACAAGATGAACCATGATGCACACATCAGCCATCACAGCCTAAACAAGGCATCATCATTAATTAGATTAATTAAAAATCATAGAAAACTATAAAATTGCTGCAATTAGAAAAAATTCAGCTCGGAAATCCTGATTTTTGAAGTTTTTTAAAAAGAGGTAAGGCATAGAATACATTATATTTTTGGTAATAAAGCAGAAATCGTAATTTAAAAATTTTGTAATTATCGGTTTCGGCTATCACTATCAGTCCATGAATGGCCGATATACCAGTATCGGCCCCGAAAAAGCCATAGCGGTTGATCTTTAATAATATTGCTTAAGACTTTATCTGTGCAATATGAGTCCTACTGTGTATAAGAAGAGCCTTAGTATATGACTATCACTAAGGTGAAGAAAAGCAAATTATGGGCAATGGTTTGTGAGTTTCAGAGTTTTACTTCTAGCATATGCAATATTTGCTTGTGTAGAACTAACTTAATAAGTATGAGTAAAAGACCCTTTGAATATTCTGATGTTAATCATGTGCTTGAAAAGGTATTTCGAAACAATGGCCATGATGACAACCAAAGAACAGTTGCAATATATAATAAGGAAATCTACACAAAACAACAAGGCAATGAATTTGTGTTATCAAATAAACCAAAAATGACACAATCTTCTGGGCAACTGAAAAATTCAGATGTAACTAAACTCCAAAAGAATAGAACAAGCACTAAACATTGTCCGAAGCACTGTATTCCATCACAGAAAAAAAATAACAAGAAGAAGAAACTTTTGAACTTCGCACATAAACAAAATTTAAAGGGCATTGAAGAAGATGAGCAAGAAATCAGTGACTTGGAAAAGCTTATGTCAATGAAAAGCACCCAAAAACAACTTCCTGCTTCATTTGCAAAAGATGGCCTAGATTATATATTGGATGTTTTGGATATGGAAAAACCTGAGGAGAAAAATAATATCAGTAGTGGTGAGTTACTAACTAGTTATAAGTATGCTGGAAAATTTTGAACATTATAAATTCAGCTAAACTTATGATTTTTTGTATAGTTGAAATTAATCATTTGCATTTTTCTATTTTATAGCAAACTATCAATTGAATAGCCTTAATTTTGAGTTCCCCCAGCTTGTTGACAATCGCCCAATGTGTTTGAAGCCAGATTTTTGTTGCTTGATTAACAAACTGTGTATCAAAAATCTCTTTTCTGCATTTCAATACCATTCCAGAATGTTAAATTTTCATCTATGCTTATTTTTTTATGTACTGTGCATGTAATTTTCATGTTGTCAATAGAATAAACCATAGTTTTCTAATTGAACTTTTCAACCCTTGTGTACCACACTAAACTAGGTGGTGAGTTTGTATGCTCAAATTTTTTTTAATTCTTGCAACTTATCCTGGGACGTGCAAATCAAAATTTTTGTCACCCTTAAAGAGAAACTGCAACACTTTTATAATTTGACTTGATTTATGTATTGGTAACAGAGGACAATGTGATTGCTGATTTTCTAGAAAACAGAGCTGACAACTGACAAAAAGGTCATCACTATCCTGCAGTGTACTAGAAATATACCATATTTATTCGAATATAACACGCACTTGTATATAACGCCCACCCTTAATTTTTGAATGAAAAAACTGTTGAAGACATGTGGCTGTAACAAAACATTTATTGATAACATACGGTACACTGGTAAAGCAAACTGCCAGTATAAGCACAATTCCCAAATGAAATTTACAATTTAAAACCGGATTCATCATCAGATTCACCAAACAGTTATTCGAACTCTTCTTGAGTTACGTTTATATCAGTGTCTAAAAAAACAATAAAAATAAAGCGTGCTGATGAAAAAACTCGTGTATAACGCACACCCTTAATTTTTGATTAAAATTCCGTACAAAATTTTGCGATTTATATTCGAATAAATAGGGTAATTTTTGTTTTTACCTGAGGCCATTTGCAAGAAATTTGTGATATCAGAATTCAGTAGATTTTTTGTCCACATAGTCCACTATTAACACTTTGACGTCCGGGTTAATTAAACAGTTTGCAAAAAAACAGCTGGATCGCATGTGGTTTTGCGCAAGAATTTCTCCAGTTTGGCAAGCGCTACAGACCTGGTCAAAATCCCAAAAGACCTGGCAAGTCTTGTAGTTTGCACTTAAAATAAAAATTTTTTGCTTGGGGAGTATGGATTTTTTGTGAGTGGAGGACTTTTAGGCCACCTTGGCCCACTTTGCCTGGCCCTGGGCCCAAACTGTTAGATGGTAGTGTTTCGTGGAAGTTTTTATTGGAAACTAGGCTACAATCCGAGTCTTTTGATACTTTGGATGGCCTGCTGGGGTTTTGGGTTCAAAAATTATGATCTAAAGTAATAAAAATATTTGACTAATTAGATAATTAAATTAATTTGTTTATTTTAGATCATAATTTTTGAACCAGAAACGCTGGAAAGTCGATCAAAGGCTCAAAAGACTAGGACTCGAGCCTAGTTTCCAATGAAAACTCTAGTGAAATACTTTGGCCTAGCGGTTGGGCCCTAGGCCTGGCAACATGAGCCAAATGGCCCCAAAACTACTTCACTTATGATGTCGCTCACAAAAAATCCGCAAACCCCAACCAAAAAATCTCTTCGAGTGCAGACTAGAAGACTGGCCAATCTATTTGAGCCCTTGAACAGCTCTCTAGTGCAATCGACGGAGGAGCTATGGCGTTGGTAAGGCAACCGACAACTGCTGGTTTTAGGCCGATTTCAAAGTACAAATATATCATACCCCAGCTCTCAAAGTGTTAAGAGCATTTTGTGTATCTTACATAAGGGTGACTAACAAGCAATCAAAAAATTACAATATTACTTGCCGTATTGGTTGATACAGATTTCAATTCATTGATTATACTGGCCAACATAAAACAATTAGTTTTGATGCTGCAGGTGTTTCAACTGATTATACCTAATTTTGGCTCACTTATTTCAAAGATGCGGTCTGTCTTATTCTATAAGCTCTAGTTCTTGTATGATTTGCTCTGGTAAAAAAATAGTTGTAATGTCAAAGCAGTTATTAGTATTGTAACAGCAAATAAAATTAAAATTTCCCACAAAAATTCTTTTACACAAAAATTTTGATTATTTTACCCTAACTTTTGAACCGGAAATCCTACAAAGCTAAGCAAAGGCCCAAAAGACTCAGATTTTAGCCTAGTTTCCAATAAAAACTTGAAATACTTCCCTTTTGCAGTGATGGCTCAGGGCCCGATAACCTTGGCCAAAAAGGCCTATATCTACCCCACTTACAATGTCACCCACAAAAAAAGTGTAATCCAAAACCGAAAAAAAAATTTCCATTGCAAACTAGAAGACTCGCCAAGGCTTTTAAGGATTTGAACAGCTCTCAAGCACAATTGACTGGCGAGTTATGGAGTTGCAAAGTGGTGCAAAAATAGTGGCTCAGTGCATGATTTCAAAGTACGATATATTCGTACACCGGCAACAAATGTGTTAAAGGGTATTGTCAATTTTCCGTGGGTGGCCAGTGAGTTGTCTGACCCTCAGAGCTTGACACATGTTGCAGCCCATGGACCAATCTGGTTATGTGCATTTGGCCCAGCAGTGCTGCATGGTTGACACTTCTGATCTTGATCATCCAGCATTACTTTAAACTAAGCTTGACGAAAGCATGCTTTGTAAATTCACTGCTTGCTTTCCTGTCATGCTTTCATGTATATTTGCCACAAATGCAGCTGAAAACATTGGGTTCATTTAAACAACATCTCTCCGATGATTTATCCATAACGAAGATTCCTACAAAAACTACAGAAAAAAAAACTACAGAATCTTAGGCATAATGTAGTTTCATAAGTGTAATGCTAAGTTTTATTAACTTCACTGTCAATCTGATCAAAGTATCTGTAAGTCAGCCATTGTTATTTGCAATGTATTTGTGAATAGTGACACATTGATTTGGCAATTCATAATGTTAATGCAATAGATTGTCAATTATAAATGTGTGTCAGTTGACTGTTTGGGAGTGCTAACTGTAAACAAACTGCAAATCCATAGACTAAGTTAGCTTTCTATTTCCCTAACAAATATTACAATTGCCTGACAAAATTTGTTATTTGGTAACTTGTAAGCCATTATCAATTTGATCTCAGATCTGGAAGAAAGGTGCTGTATCCATAGTGAAAGAGATCAGCCATACAGAACTGATCAATAGGTTGATCAATAATTGTTAATACCACAGACAAGCAGAATTATGAAGTCAGAATAGCCAATTAATCGGCCAATAAAGCCGACAGTATATAATCAGCAAAATGGTTGATTACCAATTATCTGCTGATGAATTGATGCAACCCTACATACAATCTACCATTACACCTTATGTGTCATACCACTTGTGGTTGGTCACTGAGGTGTACTAAGCAGTATGTTAAGTGACCTGAATTGCAACCTTGCGTATTGTTGGAAGTGTACAATAGATGCTTATTAGCAAATCTCCACAAATATAGTTATCTATTATTTTTGACTTGTATTAATTTATTGATAGGGCAGAGTGACTTGATTGTTGAAAAAGGAGGTATTTCATTATGCTTTATGTTTTGCTAGCAAACCTAAAAATGTTAAGTCGAAACACATAGCAGCTCTGTCATTTACACAGTTTTTCTTTGATATAAAAATGTTTTTTAACTAGAAGTTTTCACCTGTAATGTTTTATGCAGTAGTTATTGAGGGATGCTAGACAAGCATTGTGGGCCTTATATCTTGAGAAAAATCAAATGATTTGTATACTTAAAACTGGGCCCTCCAACGCACATTTCAAGCTGCACATAGTTCAAGACATGATTATTGATTACCAATAGTAACCAGGCGTGTTTGCAATGCCATTTTCATGTTTACATCAGACACAAACTCAGAAAGCTTCAAAAATGATTTATTGGTACATTTTAGCTATTGTGCTGCACATTTTAACTTGTCAACAATGAGTTTCCACAGAGGTGACACAGCTAAATCAATCAGCAAATGTTTTGCTAGGAAATTGAATTCACGTTCTCTCTGAATCTTCGGTCCTATAAATTGCAAGTGAAGGTTTATGAGTGAAATGGTGAATAACTAAAGCAAGATTTAGAGAAAGCATTCAAATTGTAACACTATCAAACACAAGCTGTGACCATAAGGATGGCCTCATGAAAGCTGCAAAGCAAAACTGACATCAGTTAGGTAATGACTAGCTTCAAGCAATGTGGTGATATGTTAATTATTTTACTAAAATGATTTCATAGTAAAAATTTTTTTGATTGATTCGACTGCATTGTCTTTGTGTAGACTTACTGTTGGAATGTGGGCATGTGCATGTCTGAATCATCACAAATTTATGAAAGCAAAGCATGACCGGAAGATTCCTTGAATACTCACCGCAAACTTTGTGCCCTCAAAATCTGTTCAGTGTACCATCACCCTGCTTCCTCCATTTCAGCAATTTTAGTCCAGTATTGTTGGCTTGTTTTTCATTTGTTTTGTTCTGAGGTGGATTATTCTGAGGCAGTTTGCAAGCAATATTTTTGTATACGTAGATTCTGGCCACAACTTACTTACGGAAGATTTAACAGACAATCAAGAATCTTTACCAGTCAGTGCTTCTGGAGAAACAGAAGTTGTTGCTGCAGAAGAAAGTAATGCTTCTGGATTAAAAAAGATTATTGCATCTTCGAACTACATTCCACCTCAAAAAAGATCAGAAAAAAAACATGATGAACTGGAAAAGCAGTTCCATCTCAAGCGACAACTTAAGGGCTTGCTAAACCGACTCAGTGATGCCAACATGCATAGTGTTTGTGGAGAAGTTACATCACTTCTTGATCACAACAGTCGTGCTTTGGTGACAGAAGCTTTAACAGACATTATTTTGCAACAGTGTTGTACACCTGATCCTGTCCCAGACAAATTAATTACGGAGTACGGTATGCTGATCTCAGTTGTTGGAAATAATAATGGGATCTCTGTTATTTCCTATTTCATAGAAACCATAGCAAAAAGGTTGGATGTATTGTTGAAAGTTGATAAGTATGGTCATGGAAAAGAGTATAACAATTTGTTGCAATTGCTATGTTGTCTATACCAATTGCAAACAACACATTCAAAGCTGTTGCTTGATCAGATTAACATTTTTACTGAAAGGTTCAAAGAAAAAGATATTGAGCTTCTTGTCTTAATTTTTAACAATGTTGGATTTCAAATAAGAAAAGAAGATCCTGTAGCTCTGAAAGTAACAATTGAAGAAATATCTAAAAAATCTCAAGAGGTCCAATGTGAAGACTCATCCAGAATGAAATACATGGTAAATGTACTGACTGCAATAAAAAACAACAATGTTAGAAAACTCACAGGTAAGCCCTTGTTTCTTACACAAGTTTTCTTGAGTTATCTCTATATTGCACATGTTTCTGTTGTTTCACATGCAGGATATGATGTTGATCTGATATCACAAAGAAGAAAAAAAGTAAAAGCTTTGCAAAAACCAGATGGAGATAGTTTTCCAAATGTGTCTTTTTCTGTAAGTATGATGTTTCAACTTTCTTACCAAATATAGTTGTGTAATACAAGTACGTTTCACATTTTAGGTTAAGTCAGCAGAGAGTTTGCATATTTGATGTCGGAGTTGATAAAATCAAAACACTGAGTTTTTTGGTTTTGCTCAGATTTTTGTTCAATCCAGATTTTTTCATTATTATCAACTATAAGTAAAATGAAAGAAATGTCTGACTGTTTGTTTTCAGCACTTGCTGTGACCATTGGCGACAACATACAAGGCAACTTTAGTAATTTATTGCAAGAAAGAAACTGGATACTTGTTTCATATTATACTACAAACTTTTGATGGCTCGTATGTGATTTGTAGTTTTTTACGCTCTAATTCTCATGCACATTTTACTCTGTAAATTTTTAGCCACTGGATGTTTGCGAAATTTTGTTAATGTATTACTAATACAAATATTTCTTTGACAATATTTGTTGCCACTGATTACAGATACAGAACTAAATAAGAAATAGGCCTTGTAAACATAATGCTATAGTCATAACAACGGTGTTAACAATCCGTAGTACTTTAATTTAATATGCCATCTTCACTGTCAGTTCAGCGTAGAATGCCCATTTTCATTCCAAAGTAACTATGGATTACAAGAACTGTAACTAAAATGTCGCAGAATGAGGCTAATCGCTTCCAAATACAGGCGAATGTTGCTTCGCTCCATAACAGTACATTTTAATCTTCCTTTAGTGTCTGTGTCGGGTGCAGAGTTACACCTTGTTGTTTCAAATGCAGGATTTGGTTCGTGCTGATGAGCTGGGCAGATGGTGGGTTGTTGGAAGTTCATGGGCTGGTGCTCCCATGCTTCAAAACTCCAAAGTGATAAAAAGTGATTCTGGTAAGTTATGTTAATGCACACTTAACAATTTTCGTTAATGGCATAGGTACTTGAAATTAGCATAGAGAAAAATCCAATCAACAACAGAATATTCTTGCTGAAGTAATGGTTGTAAGACAACATGGTAAGTCTCCATGTACAGAGCTAGAAGGTTTGTGGAGGAACCGCGGCCACCAAGTGCCCCTAAAATCTTTGTTTGACGTCAGAGAAATGTCTACTTAACTTCGTTTTATTAGCGGAATTGCCCCCCAGCAGAACTTTAAAATAGTCGTTTAACTGGGAGGGGGGTGTCAAATTTCCAGGGGAGCGCGAGACCTTACATGCTCTACAGCAGGGGTACCCAAACTTTCTCTGGCCATGCACCCCTTTGGCATTTTGGTAGATGAGCATGTACCCCTAAACATGGGCGCCAGTAGGATTTTTTCAGACAAGGGCCGAAAGTGGATTTTCCAGGGGCAGTGCTAGTGTAGGAGGA
>Ga0210059_1012830_pt1 | contig 12599 bp, 12 predicted proteins | sample Ectturendosymbi2_FD_188042 | JGI IMG/M metagenome (GOLD analysis project Ga0210059, IMG submission 188042) | Ecteinascidia turbinata endosymbiont from Florida, USA - Sample 2 (SPAdes) (version 2) | ecosystem: Host-associated > Tunicates > Ascidians > Unclassified | place: Key West, Florida...
GTATAGCTGGGATTTCTCTATTCGGAGAAACGACTTGACATTCAGGGTTTTTCGAATTTCACAGTTGCGCGCTTTGTCGCGAAGTGTCAGGAACTCTTCGCAAAAATCCCATCTCTCCCCTTGTACTTGAGATAGCGCTCTTTCACTCATTAATCATGATTCATGACCATAGGTGAGGATCGGAACTAAGACCGATTTAAAACTGACAGCTTTGCAGTGTTTGAAAGTTCCCATTTTGTGACTACAGAACAACAAAGCTTACACAAAACTGCGTTTGCTTAACCAAACCGCGTATCAAGCTCAGGTTCCGCCTTCCGTCACTCGTGAATACCACCCTTAGATACTTGAACTTCTCCACCTGCTGCAGAGCCTTGCCGCTAACTTGCAGCGCTCACTGGCTTGGGTTGCTGGAGACATAATACTCCGGTATTTTTGGTGTTAATTTTCATTCCGGCTCGGTTGCATGCAGCAGAAAACCGACCAAGCGCATATTGGAGACCCTGTTGAGAAGATGCAAGCAGTGCCAAATCGTCCACAAAAAGTAAACTGTTGGTCCTGCTCTTTCCAACTATGAAGAAGACGAGTGGAGGTAGCACACACCCTCATCGGAATCCAACACACATGATGAACGGTTGTGCTTTTAACTCCGTCGACACGGACACAAGCTCCTATTCAGGAAAGGACTACAATGAATTGACGGCCAGCAACAAGCGGCCGTCAACACTGTATTCTCGCAACACTCCCCAAAACTTTTCACAATTTTTCTCAAAGCAAGAGAATCAGCCCTTTTTTATAAGTCAAAAACACTGCTATATTTTTCCGAAACGAAAATACTTGCAAAATGTGCTTTTGTCAACTGTGTGTAAGGAAAAATTTCATAGTTGCAACGCACTAGAAACAATCTCAGCAGCTACTTACATGTGCAACAAAACTAAAATATTTTACATTTCAAGTTGCAAGACGCGGCATTGAGTTAACAATTTTAACAGTAAACGGATATTACAGATTTTTTCCAAATTTTATGAAGGTCAGTTTAACGTGTGAACTCTTTGCTAGACTGGGGCAAAAACTGTTAAAGTCTGCTCTAACTGACGTACAGTAGTACAAGTCAATTAGGCAAATACTTTCTTTTGAATTAAAGTCAGAAGCGAAGGCCGTACTGCTGCATCACTAACTGAAGTAAATGCCACATTTCTCTAATCAATCAAGCAACGCAGTGACAGCGAGTTTGTCTCCTAAAAGTGCAATTCTCAATTTTTATATTTATTAATAAAAATCATATAGTCTTGACACTTAATTAGATTCCTCTGCTGTAGATTTTGGCAAAAATGCGTACAGTACTGAGTAAAGCAAATTATAGAAATGCACAAGCCTTTGGTGAAAGTCACTTCTTTGGATCATAAACCACTTGCAGTTAAGCCAGGAAGGGGTGTTCAATACGTCGATCGCCATCTAACAGTTGATCTCAAAGGTACTGTGGGTAGATCGCATGACATTAACACCCTGGCTGATTCCAGTCAGTGCAAGTCTTCAGAGTAAAGTCAGGCAATGACAAAATGTACACAGTCAATTGTGTTGTGCAATATGGCCTCATGTGGGTATGCAAGGCACATCAAGATGTATTGTAAAAAGAACCCTCAATATATTTTATTAATAAATATATGTTCTGCATTTTTGTAGTAGGTAGATCATTTTGACTTGTTCATTTTATAAGTAGCCCCCATGCTGAAAAATATGAACACCCCTGATTTAGGCCCTCCTCAAAATACGTGGTGTTCCATTAAACTTTCTCATTTGATTGGCTTGAAGGATCAAACAAAAACTATTAAAAGTTATGCTAAGTTAAGTCTTAGCATGTTGTCAGAAATACACCCATCTTCTTTCCAAGGATAAACCTATTCTGATATTTCATATACAACATTTAAGTTTACGCAAATCTGGAAAATCTTCATTTGTCCAGGTGGAAAATCATCCACATGAACCGTTGAGCCAAGTCTGTAGTCGCTGAATATAAATGTTATGTGAAAATTTTTCAACATGTTAAGCGTTAATTTCAATATAGGAATGTTTAATTAAATATAATCGCAAAGTTTTTACGACTCCATCTTTGATCGATCATTATTAACATATTTATGCTATGAAATGTAATAACTCACCATTTGCAATGAAAATACTTTGTGTTTTCATGTTAACATAAAAAAAACGGTTTTATGTTTTTTATACGTCTTTTTTTAAAGCGGGTTTTGGCAGAGTGACAGAAAATGCTGGTCACCATGGAATCCATGAAACGAGTACAAGTGTCTTAAACTTTCCAATACTAAAATGCATTCTACACAGAACCAAACCAACCGAAACAAGGAAATGTGCTCGCATTGTTGATCTAGGCGTCATGGTGGTAAAGTCAGTGTCGGAGAAAAGTTTCGAACTGTGCAAACAAATCATTGTATCGACACATCCCGCAAGGCGCTTTTCACATTTAGCGAAATCTTGATACCTCGTCCCAGCGGGGTAGGGACTTTGAAGTCGGACTGGGACGTAGCATGGATCGTTTTCTCGACTGGCAGTTCGTTGAACCCGCACGTGGTGAGCTTTTCCACACAACCGACAACGCTCAGCAAAGCTTCGTAATGGGTTTGACTCCGACCGGCGTGCTCCTCCAGCCTGAACACAGCGATTGAAACAATGAGCCAAAAATTTCGGGCATCGCAATCGATCTTTTTCATCACGTCGTTGCAGAGGCAGTGAAATCAGGCGACCGTCTGGACTCAATTTTATGCCTCATTACCGAGAGCGCGTGTCATTAAAATCGCTTGTAAAAATGCTTATATAAGGCATATATACAGGAGTGTCCAAACCTGCTCTATTTATGAGCCGCATATCGTAAAACCCAAGTTACAAAAAGCCGCAACATAAAAATCTAAAAACACGAATTTATTTGCAATCTACGCTTCTGTGACGTTGCAATTCTTTTTAGAACGAATTGCAAAAGTTATACTGTACGGCACGCTAGCTATCACAGTACCATTTTACAATATTTCTACGCTTTGCAACAGAAGTAAAAACAAACATATATTTTTTTGAAAAGCTCAACGAACCGCATGCAAAGGTTCGAAGAGCCGAAGATTGGGCACCCCTGGTATATTACAAGCGTGTGTGGAAGCGAATGACAACGGACACGCGATGGTAACCATCTATAAAGAAAAGCAACCAGTGGTAGACACTCACCTCAATAGGAAATCGCCAATGAAGACATAACCTTGACACTGCCGGAAGTCATCCAACAACAGTTGCGTCACGACCGCCGTGTTGCTGATGAAGCGGAGTACGCTGAGCAGCTGTTTCGCCAAGTCCACATCGATCACGTTGGAGGTTTCATTTTCACCAAGGGGAACACTGGCCCTCCACATGTTGTTAATGCTGGTCTTTATGCAGTGTTTGCCTGCAGCATGTTAGTTACCTTGCTGACTTTAAATAATAAAACTGCCAAGCTACCCAAACAACGTTGCTCCGCGAAACGGTGACTAAGAAACCGGAGCATGATTCAATGCAAAAATCGCCCAAGACAGAAGGAAACAACAACATTGTTTCACAAATGAATGCATTTATCTTTGTTGTACTGCATACCTCATAATTCTTAACAAGTGACCAATCGCAGAAGTGGCCATGGCAACAGTAACACTTTCAACAGGAACATAATTTTTCGCTTCAAAGCGTTTATTTAAAAACTCGCGTTATGTTCATAAAGTTCGAAACATGTACCTCGTATGTGTTGAACAACATTGTGGCTGAGCCCGTGCCGCGATATCGTTATGAGAACTTCTGACGCAGCACTTCTCCAGTAAGTGTTGTGCGGCGCACACCAGGACGTGACGGCAGAAAAGAGAAGGGCCAAGTCATCTTTGTGCGACAGCTCTTCAGCCGGCGAGATGTACCCGCACAGCCGCACCAGAGTCTGCGAGACAACCATCGTTGTCATCAGTTTTCAATAATCACGTGCCTGCCTGTACACCGAAGCATTACAAACAGTGTTTCAGACAAAGCGACGGACAAAAAACGGTAAAGAACACAGAGCATTACAGCAAACACGCACTTCAGTGAAGCCAAGAGTTCTTTGTCAAAGTAGATAAAACAAATACAACAGCTAAATTATTCTTTATAAAACAAACTATACATTAAAAGTAGCATATATGAACATGCATCAGAATATTGGAGGGACAAACGATAGTGTCCCGCCTTGTCCAAAAGTTGGGGAGAACATATCCCCCTGTCCCCCATGAAACTCGGTCCCTGCCGCTGGTTCTAGCCCAACGTTTAACAGACGGCGAAGCATCACAAGTTTTTCACCCTCCAAACAAATGTCGCCACAATCCCAAGGAATTCATGGCAAACAACAGGATGCAAAGAACAATGACCAGAACGTCACAACCGACCTGTACAAAAACTTTTTGCAGAAGCAGCTTTTTTTCATGCGAGCTGAAGTTGCTTTCTGGTTGCAACGGTGAAGCAGATTTCATTACATTCGAATGAGCAGAACTTGATTTTTTCGGAGTAAATTCATTTGCAGTGCGTGCAACTTGACCTTCATCGTCAGGGGGCAAGTCAAAGAACAGGTAAAGGCATTTGACCAAGGTGGATGGGAGGTGCACTGAAGTCATACAGTCGACGATATTCTGCATCAGCCAAAAATGCATCTGAAAGCTTTCCAAGCAGTGGTCACTGCTCTTCAGAATTAATCACCACGCTATACTCCTCACTGGTGACGAAGTTAAGGAGATATATTGCTAACCAGACGTTCGATGGGTGTACGTGCAGGCCAGTAGCTCTCAAAGTGTTCGATATCGACCCGCAGGGGTCAATTGGACCATCCAAGGTGTCGATAAATAGTCAACGGGTCGAATGGGGGTCATTGAATGGCCAGAGGTCAATGAAAAACTGCTGGGGTCTACTCGAGATAGGAAGCCCCCAATTCAAAATTATTGTTAATCGGCCAAGGAATGCAAACGGCCTTTTTCAACCGATCAAACAAAATTAAGAGGGCTGATCAAATCTCAGCTGCAGTAGTTTAAAAGGACATTCCAGGGGTGGCTTAACCTGCTCCATGTATGAGCCGCAAATCGTAAAACCCAAGTTACAAACAGCCGCAACATAAAAACCTAAAAACACGAATTTATTTGCAATCCACGCTTCTGTGGCATCATAATTTTTTGCAACGACTTGCAAAAGTAATACTGTACGGCACGCTAGTCACCACAGTCAGGGACGAATTCAGGGAGCGCGGGGCCCTAGGCCATCTTAGTTTTTGTGGTACCAAGCAGATGTGAGCTATTTGGCCATTTGTCTGAAAAGCGTGAAAGTATGCCCCTCATGTGTGTATAGGGCCCCTCAAAGATCTATCTTTTGTGGTGCCGACTTTGGTTCTACGACTGCCTTAGATCTTCAACAGAAATTGAAGCCTTGTCTACACTCTTCTATGGAGCAAATAGCAATGCGATCTTTTCTTGGAACTTATGGCTCCTTCGTGTAGTTCAGAAGTTCTCTTCGTTAAATTTCCGAGATTTCTAGCGCTTTTTTGTAGGTTTATTTTTCAGATATATACATTTTCATACAGGATCGTGTTGCTGCCCTCAGAAATATCCTCTAGTTGTTGATCTCATGAGCTGTACGTAAACTCCTTTGTTACAGTAACCACATATTTTATGGAACAAACAAGCACAATCCATTCAGTGGACACAGGGTTTCCTTATGCCTTTTTAAGTTGTCATTTTCCAAGAAATACAAAGTACAGCGTTTTAATCCTCAGACTGATGGTAAACAGCATGAAAACAAGCTTTGCACAGCAAAGTATTGTCGCAACACCCTCAGCTAACCATAAGAAGTAAGGCCAACGTAGACACGTTTTCTCCAAATAAAACTCACGAGAAACAGTTCTAGCGGATTTACCTAACATAGGCGTATAGGGTTTCAACAAGCACTCTCTGTTTGCGGGCAATCTAGTTGATAACAACCAAACGTAGCATCCAATACTGACAATATTGCTTTTCGTCGGAGTTCTGCAGTGCCTGGCGTTGTTGCGAGCTTTTTGTCTGGAAGATTGAATATCAAGAAAGTACTGTTTTTTCTTTTTCATTCTTTTCTTGTAACCACAGGCGTAGCCAGGGGGACAATGGAACCATTCCCCCTTAATTTCTAACATATCTTGGCATTTTGTGCTTTGACAGGCAGTGTCCAAATAAAATACCTTTGCTCGCTTAAGTCATAGTATTTGGCTCCCCAAAACAATTCTGGACCGGCAACGCTACTACTTGTAAACACTCTCCTAAAGACAACCTGCATCTTTCTCGCGCCAAGCCATGTTCCTCAGTATCAAACCTTTGACACACCACTTCCTTATTTGATGTTTAACCTTCCACTGGCAAAAAGCTCGCAACAACGCGAGACCGCCAGACACTGCAATATTCCAATTCTTATATTGCGTAGCAAACAATATTATCGTGTTGTTAGTGTACTGATAGTCTAGACTAGACGTTTGTATTTTCGCTCGTTTCAAAGTAAATCGTGAAGTTATGACTCTTCACAGTTTCGCAAATTTTAAGTTAATAATGAGTCGTCATAGGAAGGAGTTGCGCGGGGCCCCAAAAACGCGGAACCCCAGGCCATGGCCTATGCGTAAATCCGTCACTGACCACAGTAACACTTAACAATATTTCTACACTTTGCAACATGTAGAAATAAAAATATGATTTTTCGGAAAGCTCAAAGAGCCGCGGTTTGACCGCCCCTGCTACATTCGATTCGAATAGTTTTTTATTAAATCATTCATTGTGATGAAATTATGAAAACTGTTCTGTTTGTTATGTCACAAACAGTATTGTAGTGCATGTGTCGCAGTTCGGCAATCGGCAGTTGTTAGACTGGCATTGGCAGTGCAGCAGTCAGCGTTGCCACTTCTGATGTTTTAACATCAGATCTGATGTTTTGAGATAAATTTCTGATGTCTGATGTTTTGGCGACAAATCTGATGTTGAGTGGGTAGTTGTTGTTGTTGCCCACATTTCTTCTCTTTAAGTTAGATTCATATATAATTTTTAAGTTCCTTTCATCAATTTCGCAAGTGTCAACCTATTGTGTGTTTGGTTGTCGTTCCGAACTGAAGATGCTCCAAACGCTGCGTTGAGAACAATATTTTGTTTTACGCACGAACGACTTCTCCATTTAGTGACGACACTTTAAGACAGTGGTTCTTAACCGTTTCTATACCACGCCTGCCTCAAAGTAATCGTCCTTTGTTCCAAACCCCCCGATATTAAATAAGTTGTATAGACAAGTGTATTTGTCAGCAAATTTTTTGACCACACTTTCTATGTTGTAGAGGACGTAAAAGCTCGCGCTCCGCTGGAAATTTACTGACGCCCCCCTGGGAGGCGTACTCTCAGGTTGAGAACCACTGCTTTAGGACAATGAGGTTCATCGCGCTTTGTTAGGTATTGGTAAATGGATGTATTTAGCTCAGGGTTTCTCAAAATACTGCCTCAATGCCCCCAGCGGGCATTGACATTAGAGGATGAGGGCATTCAACAGGGGTATTCAGCAACGTATTGACACCCCATCATTACATTCGTTCTAGCAACACTGTACCCATATGAAGTAGAAAATTAGCGCTGATGAATGTGATGCAGTCTTTGCATTGACCTTTTTCCTCACCACTCCAGTGATGGAGTATTTCTTTACCAGTTCTGTTTTGTTTCTTACATTTTTTTTGTTATTAAACTGTTGAAAAGGGGTACCTAGATTGACGAAAATTTGACTTAGTTAGGGGTATTGAGGCGTTGAATCTTTAAGGACCACTGATTTCGCTTATATGAAACTGTAATGTAAAAATCTGATGTTGAAGAAGGCGACAATCTGATGTTTACGAGACTGACCCCAGTGGCAACACAGACAGCAGTAGGCGACGCAGTAGGACGGAGAACAATTGTTGTTTTATGTTATGCTTACATCTATAGTTCGAAGCATATTTTCGGATTGTGTATTATTTTATCATGCATTTCAAGTAAAAAGTACTCTAATTTGCTTTGACACATACTCTCCTTGTATCAGTAACTGTTGGGTTAGGCCACGGGGTCTACAGAAAATTGTATACTGCAAATGGGGGTCAACGTGCAGAAAAGTTTGAGAACCACTGGTGTAGACTGTCGTAACAAATCGTGTATATGTTGTTTACAGCTGAAGTAAAAATACATCCTGAGATTTTCTTCCTAGATTACTTCCTGCCAATTATGCTGCAAATTTTTCGCAGCCGTTTGGTGAATTTCAGCAACTGTTGATGGCTACCATCAAAATTACAAAATTAGGCCAAACGCGAGTATCCAGAGCAGCACGCCAATTCACGAAAGCAATGTGGTCGAAGCCAACAAGAGTACCTGGCCACCTCCAGCAAGCAAGAGAAGGACATTAAGAAGTAACCAGCCACGATTTGCGGGTTCTGAGTGGTGGGGAAGTAGAAAGTAAACAATATCAATGCTGGCTTTTTCTGTCGACTTGTTTGATGCTCTGCGTCTGATCTCAGTGACCATCAAACGAGAAACCTGCAACGTCATCAAAAGTTACAATCCAACCACAGAAGAAGCACTTCCGGTTCTGCAAGAATTTGCATACCCCTCTACGGAGCAAAACTTCGCAAGTTTTGGACTCGTCTCTGACAAGGAAAACAAATTGTTCCCTTCTACGCTTCAACAAGATTCTGAACTGTGGTAGGGGAGCAACATCTAACATGTTGCCTAACTAAATTATTGATCCAAACTTTTGTGAACGTTTTTAAAAAACAGTAAGTCAGAATTACACTAACAGAGTATACCTAAACAATCGAAACAACAAATACATACTCTTCAATGTCTGAAACAGTGGTTCTGTGTTGGCATTGATAAATCTTTTCTTGTTACTGCTCTTTGAATTATTAACATGGTGTTTTAGACGAATAGAGGAAGATGTCTCAACAGGGTAGCAATTTTTAAAACAGATTGGAGAGGTGGTGTTTGCAAAACGTATAGTGTTGACTACAAAAACAAAGCGACTTCACATCTGTTGAACAAAAAAATCGTTTTCATCATAAAATTGAAACTAATTCTCTACAAAACAAGCTTTGCAACAAGCAACAATGTCCAACGGTCCAATGACACTGTGGACTCCACAACATCTATGAACCGCTTACAATAAAATGCTGCAGTTTTTGCTTATTGTCTTTCAATTAGGCATGACGCACAACAACTTAAATTCTTACTAACAGTGCAATCCCCATAAAATTTACTCAGTAAACTTCAAGTTCAGAAGTTTACTGTTGGTGATCAAAGCTCAAACCAGCTTCGACTTCAAATATTACCTGAGTGGAAAATTGCAAAACATCTCCAAATAGTTCTCGCATGTCCTGAGAAGGTGAGTTTCCAAAAACCTATGCAGTGCAAAGATTAGAGTCAGAAAAACATTTTTATTACCAAGATTGCTGCAAAAAGAGAACATGAAAAATAGGCATGTACAGTATTTACTTTATACTGGTTGAATCGCATATACCTTATAAAACCATGGCAGAATGTCATATAGTTTCTCCTCATGTTCAGCAGTTGAGAGTAGATTTGGGGAAAGGGATATTTCACGAAACAATCTCCGCAGAGTCATCAAACCATGGCTGCTTGGTTGTGGAGTTGCCTGCAGAAGTTGAAGGAAGCTATGATATCACCCTTAAGTTCTGAAGGAGAACAAAACGTTCACATCCGACTATGAACACAAAGCTTAAATATTCCATAAGTAAGGTAAGCCAGCACTCCAGCAGCAACAAGTGAATAATATTAAAACCAATACAGTATTGGTAACACTGTAGCTTCCCATTAATTCATACATAAACTGTGCCCCATCAAAGAGTTTCATATTTCATGTGCTTATAAATATGGCTTGTGTATTTTATGGGTGTTTTCAGCAACTACAAGCATTAATGACAATCACTGGTAGATCCAGTACAAGACTTCAGTTTAATTAAAACCACAAACATTCTTTTAAATTTTTCAAGGACATTTTGTGATGAAAAACCGAATTACAAAATAATTTATGTTACACAAGGTATGGAAAATGGAACTATTGGATCTGCACAGCCGTGATATGGCAAAGTGCTACCATACCTTTTGTGTTCAATTGCCTCCCAGATTATTAAATGCAATGTTGTGTGTGCAACTCTGTCAGTTTTGCAACAACTGAAGGTGCTACCAAAGGGTTTTCAATAGTTAATTGGCAAATACCTTGTTCAGATGAAAAAGTGGCAGTGTTATTAGTTTTTTTTGGTTCATTTTCTACATGATAATCACATTTTTAACTAAATAAAGTCTTGCAAATTGCAGTAGTTTGGTACAAAGTTCACTTTAATGGACCATCTTTCAAAACATGAGAAAAAACACAATATCTCTTTTTTAGCTTCTTTTAGAGAGCTAAAACAATTCATTACTTTACTTGATTTATATGAAATTCGCATCAATGGCACATGTTGCAATGCCAACTAGAATTGTTTAAACAAATATGTTTCTAACTAAAGTCACAATGTTCGGAAACTCTTAATCATAAGTAATGAATTATTATCAACAACATGTGGGGTCTAGGTTTGCTGCAAGCATGTGAAGAATCAGGCCACTGGGCTACACTTTCATAACTTTGCAATGATTCAAACTTGCACATGTGTATATTTAAGTAATTAGACCCTGCAGAGGTGACAAAGTTAAATCAATCAGCAAATTTTTAATAAGAAATCAATTCATTTAAGTGTACACAACCTCAGTCCTGAAATCTGTGAGCATGTTTACAGGTGAAATGCTGAAGAACTAAAACAAAAGCAAAGAAAGCAACCAAAACCTAGACCAGCGCTTCTCAACCATTGGGCTGCAGCCCATTGGTGGTCCACGAAGTTCATTCAGGAGAGCCGCAAACTTTTTCAAAACGTTAAATCTTCTGTATTGTTTAGCTAAATCATTTCTTGAAAATTATCTGCTTTTCTATTGATTAGATCAGGAAATCTTATGATATCTAATGAGCAAGCTCAGGTTTTCATAAACAAATTGCATGTGCTGTTTATACTTTGTTTCTTTTTCATATTTCAATTTTATTGCTGTTGCTTTGTTGCAATGGGCCCCACAACAAAATTTCAGCACAAGCTGGTTGCAAGCTGAAAAATGTGAAGAAACACTGCTCTAGACTAAAATCAATAAATCCAGACACAAGTTGCAACAAGTAACAAATTCTGGAAAATAGGCCCCCATCATTAGGCTGGTTTCACTATAGCTAAAAAACTGATGTCAATTATGGAGAAACAAAAACATAGATTCAAGCAACATGGCAGCTGCTTAACTACAGCGAAAGATTTAACTAGCAAAAAGTTGACCTTGAGGTCATAAGGTTGACCGACATATTCTAGAAAAGGCCTTTGAAGTATAATAATTGAAAGGAAAACACTGAAGTTGGAAAATGAAAATCTAGAAGCATAGTAAAAAAGGGATCAAACAATCGGATAATGCAAAATGACAAAACTTCAATTTGACAAAGAAAAAAGAATTATTTCACACAAGGGAGGATCATGCTTTAAATCAGGGGTCTCACACTCAAATTGTTCCGAGGCCCAACTGGAACCTCACTAGAAACAGCTTTGACATCCTATTTCCTGCAAAAGGTATCATTTCTCATCAAAAGGAACTTGTTTACTCGCTAGCCAAGCACTTTCAAACACTGGTGAATAAACTAAATAACATAAATGCTGATTATCTGAAAATTCCCGCAATGCATCACGGGCCACACAAAACGCCCTCGCAGGCCACATGTTTGAGACCCCTGCTTTAAATGTCCCATTTTGATTCAGCAGGAAAGTTCTTATTTTTGTCATGATATGTGAAACACTCGAGACCACGGATTTGTTGTATTTTCCATGGCAATCACTAAGTGTACAGTGCATCCAAGGCCTTAATGAACTTTTGGTTTGTTTTTTGTCCAATATAAACCAAGATGAATGTAATTGGTTGATATGTGTCAATTCTTGGGAGGTCTTTGGTAACCATTGCTTCTATATTTAAGCAATTTTTGTTATTTGATACAATTAGCAGGTGGGGCAATGATGTAGCCCAAATATGTGGCTCATCTTTCCTATCACATTTTGGGGGACACAAACTTTTTTCCCATTTGGATTCCGTTGCTACCATTTCATTTGTCAGCAAGTTTGAGTGGATTGAAGTTATTCGTGTTTTTCTTAACTCTTTGGCACCTGGGTGGTTTCAGCAATTTTCGCAAAAAAAACAGCAGTTTTCGGTTGCCTTACCAACACCCTAGCTCCTCCGCCGATTGCGCTAGAGAGCTGTTCAACGGCTCAAACGGATCGGCCAGTCTAGTAGATTGCACTCAAAAATAAATTTTTTGCCTGGGGGTTGCAGTTTTTTTGTGAGTGACGTCATAAGTGGAGGACTTTTTGGCCACCTTGGCCCACTTTGCCTGGCCCTGGGCGCCAATCGTTAGGTGGTAGTATTTCGCTGAAGTTTTTACTGGAAACTAGGCTACAATCCGAGTCTTTTCATATTTGGGTG
>Ga0210059_1012832_pt1 | contig 12597 bp, 5 predicted proteins | sample Ectturendosymbi2_FD_188042 | JGI IMG/M metagenome (GOLD analysis project Ga0210059, IMG submission 188042) | Ecteinascidia turbinata endosymbiont from Florida, USA - Sample 2 (SPAdes) (version 2) | ecosystem: Host-associated > Tunicates > Ascidians > Unclassified | place: Key West, Florida...
AAAAGTTGGGTTGCATGCATTGCATAATGTTTGTGTCATATCCCATGTAAAGTAGACACTTGCTGACTGCCTCCACTTTTTTCACATTCTAATTACCCACCATCACTGCATGGCAAAACAAATTTGAATACCAAATATTCAATGAAACCAATGCAGTATGCTGAAATTCATGCTTTACCATACAAACATAATGTGCCCCATCACTATGTCAGAGCAATTACAACTACAATTTTTGCATTAAGTTCAATCTCCTTTTCGCAGGTAATCAAGTTTTTGTAACATATCCAACTAAAGTGGGGGTTAACCCCAACTCCCACTTGCGTACGCGCTTGGCAGACAATTTAAAGACAATGGTTTCGGACAAAATGAACTATCGCGGAACACGATCTTAAACATGCTTAGTGGACGAAAGGCCTGCAAAATGTTGAGATGGTTTCTGGACGCAGACGATAACCCAGATTCCCACCAAAACCTAATTATTACTTATTTAGCCCATTTACAATGTTCCTTGAAATTTGCATGCAAATGTATTCCGTGGTATTTGCATTAAGTCGACAAATTAACAAGCAAAAAGTATGCGAAAACAATTAATCTCCATGCGAAGGTAATAAATGTTTTTTAAAATATCAAGGGAGAGGTTCAACCCCCCCTTGCGCACGCCCGTGCCAGAGAGCAACTTAGTGTTCACACCCCAAGTGAACAAAACCTGCGTCCATGTTAATAGCAAAATTTGGAACTTTAAACAGAAGAAAATGTGTCTTTGTTCAGACCAAGGGCCTCCAAACATCTGTCAGAGGGCAACATAAGCTACTACACATCAGTTCGACGGCCAGATATCTTACGTAATGTGGTTAATTCGGGATATGTTAACATGCCAATTCAAAAGATTTTACGTGAATATATTGTTTTACCTTTGTTGACAAAGTAGCTTCCCGGGCCGTAGTTTGGAAACCCCTGGTTTGAAACTAATTTTAATCTAATGCCCCCAAGGGTCCGGGGTCTAAGGATGTACCTTTGCTGTTGATCCAGGTACGTTCATAAATATTTTTCGTTACATTTGCTTATTTCAGGCATGCAAACTAATGGTAAGAGTTTTTAAGCGTTTGTAAGAAACATCCCTATGTAAGGAGTTTGTTGATATCGAAATGATGACGTTTAGAAAACATCTTCGACGCCCTCCAGTGTTCTTGCAGTCGAATGTTTGTTTCTTGTAGTTGCTGCGTTTGGTTCCATTTCGTTGCTGCTTTGAAACTTGTTGAATGAACGACCATGAATTCGATGGCAAGTTGAGTTGTAGTGGTCTTGGCATCGAAAGCAGGGCCAGGTTGTCCGTGTTGAACAATAGTGCTCGATCTACACTAAACAATAGTTCATCGGGAGTGACACTGCAGTCCATGTTCACGTTGATGCTCTCGACCGCAAGCATTGTTGATTGGTGCACGGGAGTCACGTGTTCCATGCTTCACTGCGTTTACGTTGTGAACTGATGTAGGTTGAAGGCAACGTGCAGAAGAGGAACTGAAGGATGTTATTTTAATTGCGACCATGGGATGATTGGCTGCTTGTTGGGAAGTACTAATAAATATTTTTCATTCGCACATACGCTTGTTAGACATGCCTGACCAGGCAAACGTATATGCTTGACAAGACTTCAGGCTCCGGCTCCCCAGCCCTGGCTCGGCACAGATTACCTTGTTTCCGTGCCAGAAGCAATAACGTAGCAAAACATTATGGGAACTTTGCCTCAGTAATGTCGGCAGATCCCACATGGACCCCGCTTGCGCGATTAAAGGTATCAGGTCTCCTGTGTACAGTTTTGTACCTTATTTGTGCCCGGCTGAAAATATCAGCTTATTTATGGTCTTCAAACGTCATCAGAGCGGATAAAAACGATTATTACTAATCACGTGAGACAATCACTTGTGTCAGGGAGTGACGTAACACCCTCCAGGGAAAAATTATTATCATGACGTAAATCCTTGAATAACTGGGTTCTTCTAAACCACTGGCTGGAAATAACTAGTTCCGTCAAAATTTTTTAGTACAGGTGAATTTTTAAATAACGTTGCTTCATGGGACAGGAGAAAAAGCTTCGTTGTAGACGTACTGTCGTATTAGCCGAACTACGATAAATAGTAAATACTAAAATAACTTTTTTGTGCAATGCCACAGCCTGGCAACGATTAAACGCGTTTGATTAGGATTGCTGCTGTATCGCTACTACGTCTTTCCTCGGAGGAAGTATTTCGTCTTCTTAAACTGCAGTCAACATCGTTGTTGAATATTGAAATCTATCGGAAGTTCTGCCACTTCCGTACCATTTTCGATATTGAGCGAAACGATGTCATTTTTTCCATTATGGGATACTGCTTTTGTTCGTCAGTGTACGCACTGCTACACCAAGACTCGATCAAACTGACTGCAGACAACAATCCTTAATACTATACAGCAAAACACATGTAACAGTTCGCCTCCATTACCGCTGATGACGGAATCCTTGATGCCATTCTCACGTCACACCTTGTCACGGCTCAACGATTGGCCGCTTAACTTTAACTGTGTTCATGTTCGGTCATAAAAGTTAGTGTGGTGACTCCACATGCCAGAGTTTACTCTTCAAATTGCAAAAAAAACTTGGAACTGCAATTATAGACCAATGTTTCCCAACATCGCGGGCTGAAGAGGCCACAAGCACGTAACTACTGACTAGGGGCAAACACGTTTGCTTTAATAGCCCTGAACAATAATATTTTTTTCAACATTATACAATCGAAGTTTTTGTTCATACAGCATTTGTTTCGCGCACTCTCGCTTGTTTCGTAATAATGCACCTAACCTCCCCCTTGAATATTCTGTTGTTCCACATTGCATTCATATTTACGATGCAGTGCAGCCTGTAGCTTAGGTGTGAAGTTCGTATCTGCTGTAAAGTGCGGTTAGCTTTTATCTTGGCTAAGCGAAAGCAGGCGTTTGCATGTAACGGCAACTACTTGAAAGTCGAACCTAGTCTATTTCAGTCGAGGTAAGCGTTGCAGCGCGGCCGCAGTTCGTGTTATGCTTAGAGTCTTTGCTCACAGCTCTCTGAATGAAGTTAAACTACGTCGGCATCTCGAGTCAAATCATGTGAGTTTTTTAAAGAGAAAAACATCGAATAAAGCGAAGTTCTATTGATCGTCCATCTACTTGGAGAAGAGTGGCTTGCTCCCATAGTAAAGCAGCGTGTGCTTTTTCCACGTGTGTTGTTTGGAAAAATGCAAGAGCGAAAGCTCCTTATACTGTTCAGCGGGGAAGAGTCAGGATATTGTGCGGCGATGTCTCAGCTAATAAGTTACCTATGGTTCCTATGTCAAACAACACCATCAAGTGACGCATCCCAGAACTCTTGGTCGATGTTCTGCAAACAACTGTTGCTGCTGCGAAGCAAAATGGAGATTGTATTTTACAGATGGACGAGAAAATAGATTTAGAAAAAGATGCACAGCTCAAGGCGTTCGTGTGACTGAGGACTACGTGGAACCATAGTTTCAATTTGTCAATTATATCAAAAGCCGTCCCTTATGCACTCGTTAAGTTGGTGCTTTATGTGATGGGATGTGGCCAGAACACAGTGGGAGTTTGTTCCGTTTGAACATCAGTTGGCTACCATGAGGAAAGATGCTGGAGGGAGTGGCCTACGAAATGAAACCGGTACTTTAAACAGAATCATAACTCCGCTGAACCATTCAACGACAGCACGTGGATTGCCAAATTGCTATCCTTAACTGATTTTTTACACATTCTAAACCACCTAAACACCTCTATGCTGGAGAAGATAAATTAATTTTAGACGAGTCGAAAGACATAGTAGCATTTAACGGCAAAATTAAGTTTCAGATCCATCGAATGGAAAAATAGCTACTTATCCGTCACATAAGTAGCTATTTAACGCATTTGCAGAAGAGGTAGAAATTACTTTGTGCTGCATTCCACAGATTTCAAGTCCAAACAAGCTTAAAATTTGTCACACAATAAAGCAACTCCATATACACAATATCATGCCAAAACATGAAAACAACGTCATTCAGAAAAATTTTTACAATCAATATAAAAAGGGTACTTTTTCTGTCGAGTGTGCCCCATGCATGGGGCACACTCGACACGAGCATGGGGTACACCTGACTGGTCAAAAAAAGTTGGGTTGCATGCATTGCATAATGTTTGTGTCATATCCCATGTAAAGTAGACACTTGCTGACTGCCTCCACTTTTTTCACATTCTAATTACCCACCATCACTGCATGGCAAAACAAATTTGATGAATACCAAATATTCAATGAAACCAATGCAATATGCTGAAATTCATGCTTTACCCTACAAATATAATGTGCCCCTGAACACATAAACCTAAAAATGCTCATAGATTAGAATTATTCTGTACTGCATTCCAATTTAACCCCTCAAGCTTTACTTTGCTTAGACTGACCTAGTGGCAATGTGTCGAGTGTGCCCCATTTTTTCTGTCAGATGTGCCCCATGCATACCTAAAAAATAAAATGAAGAAGTACCAACTCAACTTAAAAAGAATTTAAAATTTGGCATTATCAAATAATGTTTCACTGCCCTGACTACAACGTCACGAAAACTCAGAACAGAAGATGTTGATTGACATGGGCAAAACTCAAACCTAAATGCGATTTTATAAATTACTTTTGGGTAGCAAAAACACAACTTTCTCTGTAACTCGTAACAACGGCTGTCTATCAACGAAAATTTCATTTTAGTACTACGGCTGGCATGAGACTAAATCACCATGGAAATTTTAAAGTTCAACGTTTTCAACTTTTTGAATAAATCAACAAAGACGACTGTGCCCCTAGTCCTACTGTGCCCCACCTTCCCCTATAGTTTTTTGAAGACTTTTTTAGTGTTGATCAAAAACTTTAAGAATTAAAGTTTTTGCTTAATTTGTGTTTTGACATAGAAAACCAAACAAACTATTCATATTTCTACAAAATGTTTGCAAGTTACCAGCTGTCGATCTTGCTGTACGTAAAAAATATAAAACTGTAGACCTTTGCACACAAAATACGGTTTGTTAGGTATTTATACATTGCATGTGGGAGTTAAACTATCGTACTGTACCGGTATTTAAAAGTTTTTTAACCTTAATTTAAATTTGTATCTTGTTGTTGTCCTTGTTTTTAGCAATACAGATAGCCTACTAAAGATAAGAGATACGATGTACTTGTAGATAACACATTGCAAAATCTGCCGTGATTTATTCGTTTGTTTTGTACATACCTGATGCCAAGCGATCGCCTTCACTTGTTCACAACTAAAATGAAACTTCCTAAGGTCAAAGGCTCCAGAATGTCTTGGAGTTGGAGGGTACCAGATATTTGCTCCATGATATCCGCTGGTGTGTATCCTTTTCCGAAACATCATAAAGAACGTTTGACTGATTTGGGTGATCGTAAAAACTTAATTGTCGGGCTGCTGTATCCTGGTTACTGTATAACTACGTCACTCATAAATCGGTCTTTCACTTCCGTCAGCAAAAACTATGTTCATGCCAGCTAAAATATCTCTTTCTTATCAGTCCAGTGGTGTAGGTGGCGGGGGTGCAGATATGTCAAAAATCTGGGCAAAATCCCTGCAAATCTGAGTAAAAATGACGCCCAACGTCTGCAGAAAAACACAAAAAGACCATATTTTAGAGGTCATACCAAAAAATGGTCTTCGTGATCTTTGTGGGATAAAGTTTGTAGGCAAAGGTTGCACAAAACGTTTTGGTCAAGTTTGGGGAAATCCGGGCAAAAATCTTTCGCACCCTCAAAAATAAATTTTCTTGCTCCTACACCTATGTCTCACTCTGCATTGTGTTGGAAGTTTTAATGCTTAAAACGCCAATAAAATTGATAATATCAACTGCATGGACAAATCTTACTATTGATGTGCTTGACAAGGCATTTATGTAGAAAAATGACAAAGGTCAATGGCAGTGTTTTTTTATTTTATTTGTTTACTTAACGACAATCTTGCCACAGACTTTAGCCTGATTCTTGCAGTCTTGTCGTGTCACAACGAGTTGATATAAAGAAAAATAAATAATGCAACAGAAAAGTACAAACATCGCATAAATGATGCACAAGGTTACGCGAGGTTGTCAGAATCTATCGAAAGATTTAAGAAACTAATCTACTGCGCAAAACACAGCCACCGAGATAAGTGATACTGATGGCCCATTATCAGACAGACCAAATAAGAATTGAGGCAGCAACCATGGGCGCCCACAGGGGGAAGCCAAAACGGGCATTTGCCCTCCCCTGGAAATTGGGACTAAGAAACAAAAATTTCTACAAAACCTGAAGTCAACAGCTTAATTCCGATTGATTCACTTAATATTTGTAATTGCAGTTTATTTGCCGCCATGACACTCACACTGTACACAAGCCAGGTTGACTTTTCTGGTGTCATGCAATGATGAGATTGCAGTTCGTCCATGTGTCTGCTCCTTTGCCTGCAGAGGAAGGTTGCCGAAACTTGCGAGCGTATGGTTCTGCTGTTAGGATTTATTGCGTAGCAATTACATGACAAAATATCTTCAACGTTTCACTTCAAGTTACGGTTGCTAGTCGGCATTTTGCCGAATGTGACTGTTAATGTTATTCTCAAACATCTTGGCCGGTAACGCAACGAGACAGTGACTGCTGATAGCAGTAAGTCACGTAGTATTATACTTCGTGAAAAGAAGCATGAAAGCATGAGTGAATCTGTAGCAATGCTTCCACTACTCTGAAAATCCATTGTTAGTGTGAGCAGTGGCGTAACTAGCGGCTTCAACCAGGGAGAGAAAACTTAGCTGAAAGGGGCCCGGCCACTTCAAGGGCCCACTAGCCAACATTCACAAAAAAATTAGAAATGATGGTGAATGCGGATGTGGATGGGTAAACTAAAGCCCTAAATCACCGGAAAACTCCGAAAAACGTAAAAAAGAACAATATACTGAAAACCAAAAGAATACTAAAACCTAACTATAAGTTTAGTGGGGGCCCAGTTTTTACATTCACCTCGCCAGGGGGGAGGGGCAATTCACGCCTTTTCCCCACCGTCAGTTACGCCACTGAGTGTGAGACTGTGAGCTTGACCAATGCGCCTGAGTGAATAGCTTCATCAATATACGCTTTCCATGCTTATGCATTATTCTTTTTACGCAGTTTAAAACTATGTGACTTGTTATAATACGTCTATGGAGGTTTGTGGAATTACGTGTTAATCGTTAAGGTTTAGTTCTGATTTCTGAGTGAGTTCCCACACGTTTTCAGCTCTTGTTTCGAAGTAACGCTAATGAGTCTTGCTAGGTAAAATAATGTCATAACGCGTGGTTTCGTTAAAGACCATGGCAATGCTTCTTTGTAAAGAAGTGCTCTGCTTTGACAATCTGCAGTTAGCCTACAGTATTGTATGAATTATCGTAAAATACCTGGCTATTACTGCCAGCGAAGCGCGTTTTGTGTGACTGTTGCCGTAACATGGGGCATTTTCTTTGTGGAGTAGAAAGGGTAAAACGTTTTATGGACATCCATTTGTATTGCATCGTCAGAAACCTAAAAATGATAGGCAAAATGTCGACGTTTCCCCCTGGAAAAATTTCTGCGAACGCCCATCTCAGCAATTCAACGTTAATCAGACAATCAAAGTGCTCAGATAATTTGTTGTCGGTTAAGATATTACAGACCTTATTGCAACGTACAGTTTGTGCGGCATCATGAAATTTACAGTAAAAGGAAAGGTGAAGCTCAGCTTCAATATCACCGCAAACGTCGATACGATAAGATTTTTTATTGATACGCAATGGACTGTGGGAGAGCCGAAGCATAAAACGTACGGATGTCAAACGAGGATTGACTCCTAAAAGAGGGAGGGTACAATGTTGTGCAACGTGGTAAAAGGATTTTAAACGATTAATGATATTAGCGTGGTTTCGAGAAGATTTAAGTTCGAATGGTAGAAAATTTCACAAGCTACAGGCTTTACGAAGAAAACAGTGAAATGCCAGAGATTTTTTAATTCATTGCTAAGTATTTGCAACAGTTTGTACCAAGCTTATAACTCAAATCTCTCCTCTAGAATAGTTTTTCTTGATACATCCAAAGCTTTTGATCGCATTGATCACACATGTATGCTTTTCAAAGTTCAGCAACTTGGTATAGTTGGCCCTTTATTAAATCTTTTAACCTCGTCTAACCTCGTATCTCTCTCAGCGTTTTCAAGTCGTTCTCATCAACAAGCCCCTCTCAGACCTCAAATACACTAATTGTGGCGTTACTCAAGGCTCTGTTTTAGGCCCTCTGTTATTTCTAATCTATCTCAACAACATTGCTACACAGATTAATACATCCATTTCTTTTTTGCGGATGACACCACTATATCTTATTCTGCCAAATGTCCTAATAACAACCTCCACAGGGTACTTTATCAAGATCTTTACACTTTTAACAACTGGTCAAAGGTTTGGAATAACTTCCATATTTAAAAAACTGCTGTTATGACAATATCTAACCAGAGGAATATCCATCCCCCTTTATTGTTCAATACTACTCCCTTTCAGAAACCGATGCACATAAATATTTGGGATTAACTTTTTAGCACAGTCTCTCTTGGCACACTCACATTCTCCACATTCATTAAGAAGTAATGACCAAAATTGATCGTTTTCGCTCATTCTCTACTTCCTTACCTCGCCACATTCTCCTTACCATCTACCAAACAAACATATTACCGGATTTTTATTATGGAAGTATTATTTATGACAACTGCTCCGACAGCGACAAACAGACAAAGCGCAATTCTCCATCGCTAAAATAATATTAGGCTGTTTGAAAACTACATCCTTTTCAGATGTACTACTTGATCTAAACCAGTGTTTCTCAAATTTTTTTATTCCATCGCTCCCTTTTCACTCTCGATACATCGTTTCCCCCCCCCAAGCCTGATAAAGCGAGCACACGGTAGTGAATTAAAGAATTTTATTTAAAGAAAGTATGAAATAGCTGAACCAACCTATTAAGGAGCTGAACCAAGCAATGGTATTACGACGTTAATATTACGTTCGGAATTCTTGTGAAAATATTCCAGGACCACGGAACCGGAGCGCCGGTGTTGGGCATTTTGCCCGGAACCGGAGCGCAATTAAAAATTTAGGACCAGAGCCGGAAGTATGGCCATTTGAGGGCAGCTCCGGCTCCTTTCCTAGATACTAATTACGACACCAGACTTCAACAATGGATCTGTTGGCCTTTGATGTTTGTTTTAATTAATAATCGCTAAAGCTGTGACATCGTAGCTAGCAGGCGTGGTGTTGCTTGTTGAACAATGGTTCTCAAACATTATTCTTGGAGCTGCATGCAGCTCCCAAGCATCCTTTGTGTGATTTTTAGGAATCTATTTGTAACAGATTCTATTTGAACAACAGCTGATGATGCCTACTTCGTAGGTGAAATATATACTCTGTAAGAGCTTGGTGACTGTACCTTTGCTGAGAAAGGATTCCTTTCATTAGGCAGTGTCTTTCAGTAACACCTCTAATATTTTGTGTAACAAACTTCGTTAGGGCAATAAAACAAAACGAGTCAAGTTATTTGTGGTAAAAACTTTTGGTGCGGCTCTCTAACAAAATCGTAGGTCTGGATTTGGCTCCCTTCAGCGAAATGGTTGAGAACCACTGTTGTAAAAGCAAGAAAAGCGTTAACTACCACAACATCTTACTTTCTGGTCAGAATGATCAAACCAGGTCTGTAGTAGTGTAGCGATCTAAAAAGAGCTGGGCAACTGGGGTGTAATAAACAGGTATATAATAAAATATCCAATGCTTTTGTATATAATAAAATATCCAATGCTTTTTTTGTAATTGTGTAGTCATGCTGTTAGCAGGGAGTACGATTAAGATTTGACACCATTGCAGATTTAAGTGTGAAATGCACTGCACGCCATTGTAAAGTAGGAATTTTATTCGAAACCATTAGGTTTACTAGCAAGATGTACTAGCTTACTGGCAAAGTTCACTAGGAAAAATTACGTTTACTAGTAGCAGCATAATATGAAAGTTATAACTAATTGGTAGCGGACTAGCATTGCTTTACATAGCAGTAAATTATCAGGAGGATATAAAAATCAATGTAAAAAATGTAGACTTTTCTGGAAGTTTTCATCTGTGGAAAAAAATCTATGATTTCAGCACAGTCAGAGGCATAACGAGAGGGGGCAAGGGGGGCGCAATTCCCTGGGCGCCGAATCATTATGGGGGGGGAGCAGAATCGCTGCGGGGCGCGCCGAAAACTCCCAACAATGTCACAAGTACTTTCTTCAACAGCAGATTTGCTTCCGAAAAACCTCCGGTTCGAACATGGGGGTTCCAAACTTGTTTCTTTGCCCGGGTGCCAGCTAAACTCATTACGCCTCTGAGCACACCAATTATCGGTCTTATTTTCTCCTAAGATTTGAGTGTTAAACTGTGCTTTATATGCGATTCAACAATGTTTATCATGACTGTAAAAGACAAGGAGTCAGAAGTTTTCAGCTATTTTGAAAAAGTCAAATGTGAATTTCTTTCTAGAAGTCATATTATTTCTTTGTTCTTTGAAAAAGTGGCTTTTTGAAAACATCTCTTGATTTATGTTTATGCCAATGTGTGCGTGTTTGAACGAACACATGAAAGAGGTAATCGACTATGTGTTTTGCGCTCTTTGTATGGTTTGTCCGGGCAGCGCTGTTAGTTGGAATCGTCACGGCTGCAACAGGCAAAGCATGCAACAAGTGCAAAATACTTAGTCAATTGGGACTGGTCTGTGTTTAAATGCTCAGTCACAAATGTAGTTTTCCAAACAGCCATATTCTTGATTCTGGTCGTAAGAAATAACGAAAGGTCCTCAGGCATTGACGACAAAGCCAGCGACCGCCTATCAATAAATTGTTCATATTACCGTTATCTTGAATTACGTTTCTGCTAGTAGCGGTACTCTGAATTGTCTGAACCTGTGATTGTTGTTTTTTCGCTATTTCCTCATGGTAGTGTTGCAACCTCTCCGGTGGTGTTGCGTTGATTGTGTGATTCACCACGAACGGGATGTGCGCGAAGAACCAAAATATATATGCGTGGCGCGAGCAAGCAATTATAAGAGAGATTGCGACGCATGATCTCTACTGTTGCTTGCTGCCGCGGTGCGAAGCTTTGCGCACATGCCGCTCGGGATTTCCGATCGCAACAGTGGCAGCGCTGCTTGTAAAAGATTACCAGATTTAATTACTCAAAAAGGCTTAGCATATTCACTTAGTTTTGTGTACTTGATTTAATTCATTTTCCATTCAACGTGAGGGACACCAAGACAACTAAAATATTAATGCAGTAATATCCCAGTTAAGTTCGCACCCATTTAAGTTCGCATCCCGGTTAAGTTCGCACAAAATTATGAAAAAATCTGGATTCAACTTTTTCAGCAATTTCCTGGTGTTTACAGCAAATCAAACGTGACAACTTGTCATAAAAATGTTAAACACGAAAAATTATAATACTAAAGTTAAAGATTTGTTACAATTGTTCAGCAATTTCGTTTGCTTTCAAAATGGTTAGTGAAGGTGGAAGGGGTAGTTTGCTCGATGCCTGGGCCTATTTATCAATCTGAGGAATTACCTTACCATCCAGCTCTGTAAATCTGCGGACAGACGCAATTACTTTTTTGTGTCTGTCTTCAGACATTATAGAGCAGAACGTTTACGTATAACTTCCCGCTTCGCACAGACTTTTCTCACAGCCGTCGCACTCAGTACTGTCGTGCGATGTTTCGTCAGTTGGATGATTTGGCAGTTGGATGATTTGGCAGTTGGATGATTTGGATGAAAACCAAGAGCTCCGGAGCTGGAGCCATGTTCATGAAAAGAAGAGCTCCGGAGCCGGATTTGTGTCTTTTTTACGACGGCTCCACATCCCTGAAATAATCCACACTGTAGGTGGACACATAGACGATCCAGTGTAAAAATTCACCAGATAAATTGCTTTAGCAACAACCTCCTATTATTATCATAGTAAATTATAATTTTCAAGAAACAAACAAGTCATAATAGTAGGCTATTGAAGTTCATTCAATGATCGATTAATGGTTGAGCATTTTCGCCCCTTTTGTGTTGTTTCGCCCCCCTATTGCCCCCTTTAATTTTTTCGCCCCCTTGCCATTCAAAATCGCCCCAAAGAGGCGAATCCGCCCACTTTGAGAAACTCTGATCTAAACCTTAAAACCTAAAACCAATGCAGAGAAATATCTATGCTCCGCTACGTTTCTAAAATAATCTTTCATTTGGTACCCTGCCCTTTCTCCAGTGATGGATTTACGCATAGGCCAAATACACCGTGGCCGCTGTGACGTAACAAGCATAGGCGTACGAGGCGGGGGTTTGGGGGCGGCGGCAGCCCCCCCCGGGCTTAAAAATTTTCAGGGTAAACTCTGTTTTCAGGGCAACCGCAAGTTCCTCAAAAATCCTGAATCATAAAATATATTTCAGTACAGTGAAAAATTCCAGGGCAACTCTATTTTTCAGTGCAAGCGCAAGTTGCTCAAAAATCCTG
>Ga0210059_1012833_pt1 | contig 12596 bp, 14 predicted proteins | sample Ectturendosymbi2_FD_188042 | JGI IMG/M metagenome (GOLD analysis project Ga0210059, IMG submission 188042) | Ecteinascidia turbinata endosymbiont from Florida, USA - Sample 2 (SPAdes) (version 2) | ecosystem: Host-associated > Tunicates > Ascidians > Unclassified | place: Key West, Florida...
TTCCTAAACCTCTTGAACTCTCCATTGGTTGACCGGTCCAACGTTTCGACGAGGTCCAAATTACATCTTCAACCAATGACAACTCGCCTTTCTTATCTCCTAAACCCTTTCTTATTGGCCACTGCTTTAACCAATGAGATCTCTTCTTCTCTGTATATAAACCAGTTCGGTAGTATCTCCACTTCATTCTGACGATATCCCCTGAAGAGTGTCAGACGAAAAGCTTTGGGATGAATCTCCTGCTTCACGCTGTCTGCTATCAGCACAATCCCGCTGGTTTCTTTCCTTTGCAGGCAACATGTCATCCACAACGTTACTGCCTACAAAAGATTTGCGACCGTATGACCAAAAGCGTTCCTGCTGGATCTATTCCTCTGGCTTTTCAGCCGATGAGGAAACACTCGCTTCGCGAGATGTGTGCTACGTGTCCTTTGTTACTTGTAGAAAATGGTCTGGTATGCTTGGAATCGGTGTCTGTGCGCCTATTGCACTTGCTTGTTGTTGGTTGATCAATGGATTTGTTTCTGCTGGTAATGGAGGAGACGATTGTGACAGAATTTCAACAACCTTGCTTTGTTTTACAAAATGCTTAAAGAGTTTTGGTTGCGGTATTTTAATACATTTTCTAGTTGCAATGCAGTTATAAGGTAGAAAAAAGGCAGTAATGTATGAAAAGATATATCATAGGATTAATTTTCAGGTTTGTGTGTCATATATTGCAGGTTGAAGAGCTTGTTGTGATCTGTCAAACAATTGCAATGGTGTCTGCAAATGTGTAATGGCTAGTGGAGGTTATTTGCAAAAGATATTATTTTGAAGAAATGAGACTGGAGTGGAATGATGTTGGCACTGCCTTTGTTTATTTCTCATGAAATTTCAAGCATGTGATACGGAGATTTCTCCAATCTGTATTTACGTATGACCTTGCCGAAATGACTCGGTGAATAGCTAATCCTCGCAACCAACATGAAAAGATTTGCACAATCGTAAAAATTTTGTAACTCGTGCGTACACTAGCACTGTGACACAGCTTCAATAAGGTATTCTACCTGCAATCTCTAACATTTGACAGCTATCTGCAAATTTGTTACATTTATATGCATATTATAACTATTTTCTGCTTTTAAAACGTAGTATAGACAGTCTTCATTTCGCCTGTCATAAAACTGGTGGGTGGTTAAGAAAAAGCAGACGTGTTTTAAAATTTATCAAAAAAATGAGCAAATTTGTGAAAAAATATGTCTAGCAATTAAGAGCGGTATACGACTTTTACATTCGATATTTTCCTACAACTCATAAAAGTCGGAAAAGAAATGAGTTTTGTCTCCTAGAGAAAGTCTGTCGTGAAGTATGCGAACTCAAAATCGGGTTTGTATGTGACACTAAACTGACATTGAAGCTCTCGTTGTATAAGTTTTTAAAATGGAAGTTTGTGCTTGGCGAGTAAAGTAGTGTTATATGTAACGTCTGACGCACTGGTTGTTTCAGAAAACCTGCGGTAGGTGACGTACGCATATTGTTATTATAACTGGCTGCCACATAAAGATTGCTGCACACTCTTGACGGACGGTTAGGATGGTTGAACTAAATATAGAATTTGAAATTGCTATGTTGTGAAGGCTATGATATGACATGCCCTTATTTTGTCATATAGGTTTGTGTTCAGATCAGTGGTGTAGGAGGCGGGGGTGCAGGGGGTGCAAGTGCACCCCCAAACATTTTGATTATTTGAAAATTTGGGCAAAATCCCCTAAAATTTGGGCAAAATCCCTGAAAATCCGAACAAAACCCCCAAATTTCTAGAAAAATCTCTGAAAATTTGGGCAAAAATGGCGCCCAATGTTACTTTACTTCAAAAAATTGTCCCCCAACGTTTGCAGGAAAACAAGTGAAGACCATTTTTTAAAAGGTCACACTAAAAAACGGTCGGCGAAAGTTGCACAAAACTTTTTGGGTCAGTTTGGAAAAATTTGGGCAAAAATCCTTTGCACCCCCAAAAATTTGATTGCTCCTACACCTATGAGTGGGTCAGTCGCTTTTTGTGCGTCGTATCGAACGTGTTTTGTACTTCCTTCTCCAGTGCGTTGAACCTCCGGTCGATTTAATTTTAGGCGGTGGAGGATGAAGTGAATTGGTTCGTGTTGTTGCGCACTGGTGATCTGCAGCACTGCTCGCAGTCGTGCTTATAATTTGCGTATTTCATTGAAGTTCTCTGCAGCTGCCGATCATACTGATGGTCTGCATTCTCGATTGGATCACTGCATGCATTCTGAACGTATGCATAAGTTGTAAGACTGTTTCAACTTTTCAGTAAAGCCGTTAAACAAGCAGGTGACAAGTCACTTCAGTCTGGTCCTCCTTTATGTTACTTTTTTTCAAATCTAGAATCGCCATTGTGCCTATATGTGTGTAACAAATTATGATATGGGATAGAAAGCACAAGCAGTAGTCATTCTGCAAGCAGCCAGTTGAGTGGTGAATTTATGCTACTCCATTCAACCCACACACTCGCAAATTTGGCTTTGAAAGAGACAGTGCCTCACCATTCACGAACCTCACCGCACGTCACTGTAAAAAATATATATTCAATACAGCGAATTCAGGGCAAGCGCAAGTTGCTCAAAAATCCTGAATGTAAAAAGTATATTGAACACAGTGAAAATTTTCAGGGCAAACTCTGTTTTTCAGGGTAAGCGCAGAGTTGCTCAAAAATCTTGAATGGCAAGAAATATATTCAATACGGTGAAAATTTTGCGGGAAAACTGTGTTTTTGAAGGCAAGCGCAAGTTGCTCAAAAATCCTGAACAGTGAAAATATTTTCAATACAATATATTCAGTGTATATTCACCTGGGTTGATGCGTGTAATTAGGACTAGGGTAGTGTGCAATTTGGACTAAAGTCGTGGCTGGTTATAATGACTTTGATCTGGACCAAGTCCTCGTTTTTTTTAATGCCAGGTTTTTCGTGCTTTTTTTGAAATCTTCTCTTATCTGTTCCAGCATTGATCTTAACATCTAATTTTAGCTGACTTGCTAAGGTAGGGAAATTTTGAAGTTAGTTTTGTGAATGCAGTGTGTAATTTGGACCAACCCTGGTGGCGGTTTGTGTAATATGGAGCGGTGTTACAAATACTATACTTGTATAAAGTACTTGGAAAGTGTTTTATGGGCTACATTTATGGGAATATCGTACAGTACTGTACATGGTACAATCACAGTATACGAATACGATGCAATACGTATAGGCACACTGGCACATGCATTTTGAGTGCGTGTTTCATTTCTCGAGGTGCAATTTTTAGTAGAAGCGGGCCACACGGACGTGGAGATTGCTTGGCCCCTTTTAGTGCGCCGTGCGCGTCTTTAAGTGCCTCGTTCAAGCGCACAGCAATGATAACACAGGTAGGTGCAGGGAGTCAGACCCTTCTATCCGGAACCGTATTTTGAAACCTTTTGCGTTGCGCCATTAATGTCGCGTATATATTTGCATCAATAAAGGCGATTGCCGAAACGTTTCTTATCTAGGAGAACACAACATGCAAGGAACATCACTCCTGTGAGTTAACAAGCTGGGTAACTACAGAATTTGAGTTTAAGAGCACCTCTAGGGGCTTGCATAAAGAACTTTATTGCCGAAATGACATTACAAGTGAATCGAAGTGCATGTAAAAGATGCCATCGGGACCGAACAAAATGTAACGTTATAGGTGAATTGACGTTACTGACGAAGCCGTTTTAAACGAATTCAACTGTATAGAACAGATTTACAAGAGGTTTCAGGCCCCATTCGGATTAAACTAAAAAAGTTACTTTCAGGGCAAATTGTTATTTTCAGGGCAAATTTTTTCCGCCCCCCCAGTTGCATGCCTTCCCGTACGCCTATGCTTACAATCATCTACAAACATCACGAATTGGGAAGATTGTTTACAATATGAACCATTTTGCAAAGCATATCTTCAAGAGTTGGAAACCCGACATGATATATTTTGATATTATAAGACATTGGTTCAGACGGGACAATTTTCGGAACTTTTTAATATACTAAATGGTTCTCTTTGCATTCTATGCATTCAACTAATGGAATTCCCATTCACGTGCCGAGACAGTTTAATCTCTCTTATTTGGAAAATCAAACCCAGCAAATATTGTTGCAGTTTGACCAATAGAGTAACTTCACTATGGAAATGGTTAAGAATTATGACTATTATCAAATGCAAATACGACATTTTGATTCACTACTTTTACGTTTGATGGACCAACTGGAATCAATTACTGACGAAAATGATCGCAGTTTATCTCAAACAATGACGGCATTAAGTAACAAAGCTAGTACTGCGGAAAGGAGTCAATCATCGATAAGATCAATTATAAAACGTCACGTTCGGACGCTAAGAAATGACCTGGAACGTTACTATGTCTTAAAAATTATTCAACAATCCCTATCAACCTTGGACACAATTACTGATTTACATCAAGATATTATCTATGAGCATCAATTTCAAAATGGAAAAATCATCAGCGCTCCTAAGTTTAGGATTATTGATCCTACCACCACTACGGAGGAGTTAACCACCACCACGACTACCACAACTACTATAAAGGAACAAGCAAGGAATAATAGTTTAATTGAGACAACAGAAATAGCAACAACTATGATTCCCACCACGGTTCAACCTGAAATAGATTAGGAACACATTAATGAATTAAATGAACAAGAAGTCCAAGATAATGCAGGACTTTCTACACCTGTATTTGCCAGTATTATTGGTGCTTTGATTGCTGTAGGATCAACTGTTGTTTATGGTATTTATCAATTGCGTACACCTTCTAATACTGCTGTATATAGTAATGTCACTTCTATGGTATCTTAAATAATATCTTTTAGTTCATGTTTGTGTTATAGTTTTCTTCTAATAAGATTTATTGTAATTCAACAAGTAATTAAATAACGACATGAGTAAAATTGACAACAAGAAGAAAACTGCTCTTGAGAAATTTTTCAGGAAAAAGGAAAAGAAACATCCACCCACCTCTGTAGAAATTAATCAAGTAGTGAAAGCACAGAAGGATAGTGCTACAATCTGGAAAGAATGCAGTTCTCGTGGGACCACATTCCAGTACAGGAGAAATGAAAATATCAAAGATAAACACGTTAAGTATCATGGCATTCATACCCATGATATTAGGAAGAAAGTCCGACATAGAGTGAGACTCTGTTATTGTTGTAGACAAACACGACATCAAGCGAAGAATTGTTTGAGAAATACGAGTACTAAGACAAGTAAACGAAAATTGACCGGAATTGAATATTCTAAGTGATTATTAAATTTAATAATAAGCGCAATGTGCATATGAAGCCCAAAATAATCTGTGGTGATGGCATTATGGAGATTGTTGAAGCTTATCATATAAAATGATTGTAAAGCTTAAGACTATGTGAAATCTCTACCAGAGACAGCAAGGCTATAAGCCATACTATGAGATACCTCTGAAGGGAAAGTAAATGTATAAAGTAAATGATGTATGAAACGACAAAGAAACGACGATAATGTACGGAATAATGTATGGAACGACGATCAAATTAGTGCACTGATGAAGATGACTATGGACGATTGAATGAAAGGAGATGATAGATTCTTTAGTCTGACAAATACAACACTGATGTCATGTGGCAGTGAAAGACTACTGTTTTACCCCAATTTGCCGATTCCTATAATCTCTACGGATATCATACCTATAATACCGAATGCAAAGGTAATTTATAGGATTTTCGGACTTCTCGCAATCATGTACATGGGCCCGTGCATGTTGTGTTCTCACCTCTTCATTATTCCACCGACCTCGTCATCATCATCCACATTGAATACCCATAGCGAAAAGATGTTCCTGAACGATAAAGGAACATAAACAATGTTCCTGAACGTCAAAGGAACATAAGAGATGTTCCTGAATGTTAACAACAATTACAATATTTATTAGTGAATAGACTTTCTTGAGATGAATATTCTTAGTAACTAAATGAGAATATTCTTAAAACGATTAGTTTTTAGTAGTGATTTCTCTATCATAACAGTGATTGTTTAGAATGTTTGTGTTGTATGTTATTTATCGTTAATTTTATTTTACAGCTTCTAGATAACTTGTACTAAAAACGTGAACTTGTAATTTTTGTAGTTCAGACACTGTCATTGGGACAGTCAATCGTTTGCTGAATAACAAATCAAGAAAATGAGTATTAACTTAAATGCTGAGGAATGGTCTTTTATTTAAAGATGTGACCAAAGATTTATACTTTTCTGTTTTGATACTTGGTTACTCTGTAACTTTAATAAGAGGAAACTTAATTGGTTTTCAACAACGGATATCAGTGGTTGGAGTAAACAAAATATATTGCTACTCTTTGTATGTATGGATGGCACATTACCGGTCTATCATTCTACAACAACTCCGGTAACAGTTGAAAATTTAAAACAAGCACTGTATACTAGCATTGCTTCTATTCAAAATACCCAACCTGCTCTTAGTGCTTACAAGCTTAAGCTAGCAATCCTGAAGAAATATGTACACCCTATTGGTTTTACAATGCTTAATAATGATTTATATCGAATGAGATCAGAAAACATACCTTTATTGGAAATTTGGGTGAACCATCATACTATGTTATTGGCACATATGCTAATACCTATATATCAATCCAAACTACAATTTCTTCGACAGAAAAATCCTTTTATACCCGTTTATCATTTGGGATGGAAAGATGTTTGGTCGTTTATAGGCATACACGAAGTTGCTATATCTTATGACTTCGGACTAAAAACTTTTGTTAGTCAACATTTGACTGGTCTATTGGCCTTTCTCATTTGCCGAACCTGTAGAATATTACAACAAAAGCAACTCACTTATGATAATAAATATATGTAAATTTTGGCCTTGACTATGTTTGAACAACATCCACGTGTAGTGGCAGAATTCCAATATTGGCTTGAACTGAAAGGAAGATCTAACACTAACGCTACTTCTACAGACTGGCCAACGATAACTGATGAACCTAACATTGAGCGAGATGAAGCTCCTACATCACCTATATTGCCTATAATACCTGAAAGCCACATACAACCAACCCAACAACAGGATGAGAGTTTACCGGGACCTGGTGAACCTGTATCTGGTCCTAGTAGCAGAAGTTCTTCTCTAGCATATTCGCATACACCAACCATTTCTTCGCCAACCCCAGATACTGACACATCTTTAGGTCCATCCTATAACCCCCGACAAGTGAAGATGATTTTGAATTTGATGAGGAACAACCAATAGTCTGAACTAATGCTATTGATCGCCCGAAAGGGAAAGGTAAAAAACATAAGCCATCAAAACCTACCCGAAAACAACCTCAGCAATGTCAAAAAAAGAAACCCCGAAAACAACAACCAATTCCTGCTCAACGTAGACGTCGACAAAAGACAGACGAAAGAGATTATCAACCTTCTAAAAATACACTGCAAAAAGGTTCTGATCATTTACGATCTGAAAATCGATCACAATCCTTATCACCATCTACGATTCCACATTGACAAAAAAGATCTTATGCATTGGATCAACCACCCTTAATATCGATACCCAATACAGAAAAACCAGTAACTCTTACTGATCAGATGCGAAATCAAAGGAATAGATTTATAGAAAGAATGCAACCTATTTTGATAGCATGTGTAGGAGGAGCTACCTTAGTAGCATCACGCAACTACATACCTATATCTGATTTTCGTAATACGATTGAAAAAAACTTGAGATTAGAATTATTGGGACGAGAATTAATTATGCCCTCACACTCACAAGTGCATTTAGTTATTCGACATTATTGTCTGGCACAACTATTATGGAAACCTTTGACATTTAACACTCAAGAACCAGATATTATAACCGCTATCCAAAAAGATAAAATACAGGGCAAATCATGATTTTTACATACTGACTAAATCTGTCTATTAGAAATGACAAGAAAATATTGTTCTTTTTTATAAAAAAATATTTATCGGTAGAGGATATTTTAAAAGTTTAAGACTAACAGTTGAAAGAACATGACTTCCCAACTTCAACAGTTATTGGAGACTTTTATAAAATTTAACCCTGACGAACAACAGAAGTGTCTGGAAATTGCTAAGAAGATACATGATATTGTAAAACAAGATTCCCAAAGAAGCAAAGAAGATCAGCAACCAGAAACTTCAAACAGCAATCATCAAGAAAAACTAACAATGATACAAAGAACTCACGAAAATTGCGAAGTCCTTCATCAAAACAAACTCTTCACAAAACGGAGTACGGATAATACAGAACCAATTCAAACAGTTAGCCCGGAAGGCGAAGATCAATTTTCACCCAATGGTTTCATGAAGGCTGACACAAACTTAAAGATTAAAACAACAACAAAAGACATTCGATGCTATAACTGTACGAAAAAAGGACATGTCATGAAAAATTGTCCACATTCACTAAACCTAGAAAAAATGAAAAATAATACATTTTCATACTTGTGAAAAGTTTGAATTTCACAAGGAGAAATTTAGCAAAATGAATTTAGTACTCAATGCTAGGTATCGTTTTGTGCTAAGAAAAAAAGGTTAATTGTTATAATAATTGTTAAAGCACCTATTTATGTCTTATGAAAATTGCTTATCGTTTCAGGGTAATGTTGGCGTAGAAAAATGCTAAAATTAACAATGCTTATGATAATAGTTCAAATAATTTCTAATTATGCTAGTCCATTTCCAGAAGACATGTATCATGGAAACAATTTGACGATACTGCAAAATTTCCTAAGAACTTAAGGACTACAAACTATACCTGTTGAAAGATACCAACAGGTGAGTAGACGCTATACATTAGCAGAATTAATGCCTCATCAATGTAATGAAAAACACATTTCAAATGTATATCAATCCAAAGAATATGGAAAAGTTGTGTTTAGTGGAAAAACTTATACAGAGAAATATTATCCAAAAAGAAAATATTTTCCTGATGTGAATAGTTATGACAAAAATGTATGTGTCCTGTATTTAGGGATGGAAAATGGAATCCCGAAATTAAATGGAATACTATATATTCTGCAGAATATTTAAATTATACTGCCGCTGTGGAAGTATTGCGATTAAGAGTGATTGTAAAAAGAAGATGCAATCTTCTATCTCACTTTCAAAACATACCCCATCATTTTAATCAAATACAGGATATGAGAGATGCTTTTCTTTTCACTAATAACTTGTTAGCGTATTACTATGAACGCTATCAGTGGGTTAGTTGGAACTTTAATGTGTCCCATTACAAAAATTTTACATATAAAAACTTAACACATATCTCTCAATATACTAATCCTGTGCCACCATGTTACTTGAACCCAGAACTCCATAACAAATTCGTTTATATTCCACCTTTTAAGATGGACAGACTATTACTTAAAGTAATAAGAGATAATATCTCTGAATGTAATTATACACAATTTGTTCGATGGGAAACTAAACCAAATGGAGAAACTACTTTTTATGATCCCAGGAGGATCTTTTCGACCAAGGTTATATCATCAAAACAAAAGATCTAATTTCCATTATATGGGAATTGGAACATTATTGTTTCAATGGCGAGAATGGGTTCTTGATCTACCACAGTGGTATGTCATCACTGTAAGACATGGCCCTGTAAGACAATTAAAGAAAGATACACATTATGTATTAGACAATATTCATTTTTAATATCTAGTATATGAACCTAATATGTTCTTACCAGAAATATTTAGAACAAAATACTCATTTATTGCATATGACAAAGGAAATAGTTATTGTGAAAGAAAACAGACTGGAAAGATTGATATCATTAATAGAAGATATCAGAACAATACGAAAAACCCCTTTTGTTTCAAATATTATTTTAATACTTCTCATTGTAAGAAAAGAAATGAACTTCGATATTGTGAATATGCAACAGGACCATTATCTCTATCAATGAAAAGATTAGGAGTTATACCTGATCTAAGAGACGATGCCGCACCTATAGCATACGGAGATCTTTGTTTTCTTACCCGGCAACCATACCATGAATGCTACTGACACCATTTCATGATCTACTCGTAGTGGTGCCGGAGTTTTTATAGTATTCTCAGTAATAATAGGATCATTAATTACTATAGCACTTGCTGGAACTTTTCATAATCAACTGAGAAGATTCAGTGATGAAGTGAATGGCAGATTGGAACAATTACAAAAAGACTTTACTAAACAATTAAATACCATAGAAGATCAAGTCAGAGATATTAATGAAAAGGAATTACAATTAACACAATCTTTGAATCGTTTAGCAGAAATAACTGCGCACCTTGCTGGTAAGCAGGAAGACTTTCAAAACTTGCAATTTGCCGTAGACCAACAATTGTTAGAACAACAGATTTCTAACTCCCATATGATTATCGAAAACAGGCGATAAGCCTTAAGCATTAATGCTGGAGATACCCAAAGAGAAATTGAAGAATACAATGTTCGAAAACTTATATTGAATACTTTGAATTAAAAACCATTCCTGATCTTAGAAATGATACGGTTTACTCAAATCGAATTCACAGAGGAGTTCTGATTAATACAGAAGTATATCGTATTATAAACCAATCCCAAGCTAATGTTTCTAATTGGGAAAAACAACATCCCATAAAACAAATAAATGCTGAACAGCAAAGAAAAAACTTGGAAGAAAGCTTTGAGAGACATAATCAGAATTTTGATTTAACCCAAGATCAGGAAGATTTAAAAGAAATAGCTGAAATGACTATGAAACCTGTTGAAGTTTATAACTTCACCTATCATTTTGATCCCATAACAGTTCCTGAATTAGGAATTGAAGATCTCAATGAAGGAATGGGTAATGTAATTAAATTCGGATCAGATCTTGATTGACAAAGGAGCTGACCTAGTCACTAATGTTGTCGACAAAGGAATAGGTCTGGTTTCTGAACCTATAAAAATCGTTATTATTGCCGCAAGCATTGTAGGAGGAATTATCCTAATGCTTTTTGTAGGAATTATGATAGTAAAGAAAATATTGAACGATAAACCCACTTATCGAGTGGAACACGCTAATAATATAACAACTCAGGTCGTACCTGCACCAATTTATTCTATTATATCGAAATATTGATCAAAATAAGACCCTGACGATATCGAACTAAAAGTCCATAAAGACAATCTTGCAAGCCATATCAATCAACTTCTTTTATTTCATGTATTCACGCAAGTTCAATTATAAAGATAACATCTTTGATTTCATTAGAAGACAATCATCCAGAGAGTAACTATTCCATCCATGGAATTCTCAATCAAGAACTTTCGAAGTCTTAATCCTCTTTATTCACTATATGCATTCCATTCTTCTGGAAGGATACCGACGTTTTCAACCAAACGGAGCGGAGAGGAATGTTGAGTTCGTTTTACTTCTCAACATGAAACACCTTATAATTCTGAAATAATCATGAAAGAAGACACTGATCACAACAGGAAAATAACAGAAAACGTAATTCAGAAGTTTACTGACGGATTCATGCCAGGCCGAACGAAGCTGGACACAGAAAACATGATTTATTGTAAAATTGTACTTATGCATTTACTGTACAATGATGTTCAGAGAGAATAACTAAAACCCTTAGAAAACAGTATTGAAAAACGTAATCCGAACCATGATAAAAATCGTAATCAAAATTACTATCGATTTCGAATGATTCCAATTGCTAGAAAAATGACGTCACGCACGCACGATTGCACAAGCCGTACGAGGCCCAATGCGCAATTACGTGACCGAAATCGACCAATGAAAATACATCAAAAAATTGACAAATGTGTGTGTATCTGCTCAGTCTAGCAGAGCAGTGGGTTCACCAAGCATTCGAAGGACAAATAGTTGGCGAACTTGTTGGGTCTGGTAAATTCGTGAACCAGAATACGCTTGTAGCTGGCTACTATCCTAGAATGGCTAGATTTAACTAACGGAATTACCGAAGGTATAGCCAATTTCTTTAAGCAGGTCCCGTAGTGCAACTGCTTAACAGTGGACTGGGTAGTGGGTTACTCTCTCTCTATAACAAGACCGAAAATGTCAATGTCAATGGTTTATTGTTTCATATTACTCAGCCAACGAGCAGAAGCATCATAAAAGCCATCGTATGCAGTAAGCCAACCATTAGCGAACATTAGAGCAAATGAAAACACAATCATTGATCAGTGTAAACAAAGAGAGGCGCTGTGTCATATAGGATTGGCGAAAGACCGTGGCGGTCATCTAGTCAACCAACCCTGAAAAATGCATTAATCCCTGTCACTTGTACTAATAGTAATCTATAAATATGTTAAATGTATGTTATAAACCCCTGTTGTAGTAAATATCGCAGTGCTTAAAGTTATACTAATAAAACCATGAGTGAATACAATCTTGTTGTGGTAATCTAGTCAACCAACCCTGTTTAATACTTTTCGACAAGTGTTTGAAAACAACAGTTGAGAATAAAATAAGCACAGTTAGATAAACAAACAAACAAACACAGAACATGGTGAGGAAAAATTACA
>Ga0210059_1012834_pt1 | contig 12596 bp, 10 predicted proteins | sample Ectturendosymbi2_FD_188042 | JGI IMG/M metagenome (GOLD analysis project Ga0210059, IMG submission 188042) | Ecteinascidia turbinata endosymbiont from Florida, USA - Sample 2 (SPAdes) (version 2) | ecosystem: Host-associated > Tunicates > Ascidians > Unclassified | place: Key West, Florida...
GGGGGGCGCTAGCCCTATGCACTCTACAACTTGGAAAGTTTGATCATTAAATTTACCAATAAATACTTTTGTTTTCAAAGCTTCTTAAAGTAAAGCTTATTATTCTATTTGGATAACATGATAAGACTGATGATGCGTAGTGTTACGTGAAATCGATTTCCTTTTTAAAAACTTGGGATCGATTCCTTGCTTCCTTCACCTGTGGAGTGAGAAGTTACTTGATTACTTCACTACACGTTTCAAACATCAAGCCATCTCAGCTGTCCCGAGTGACCGCGTGGGCGCAGTATCCGTGTTATTGATTGAAACAAGCAGCCGTTGCGCGTTATCGCAATCATCCTACGTGCACTGCAGCTCAAACAAGATATCACGAGGGATCGCGCGGTGCGCAGCATCCGTGTTGTTGTTGGGGGAACTACGCCCCCTAACACCAATAACGACAAAAGCGTAACGTTGAACACTACCGAAATGCAAGCGACTTCAGTGTCAAGTTCTGATGAAACCATCACAGTTAAAATAATGAAAGACACTCTCTCTGACTTGGAGTGAAGCGCAGTGACCGAGCGAGAGAAATTTGTTACAACTGTGTGCACGAATATTATAACAAAAAGTAACATTTGTAAGCAAAAACGATGCAAGCTTTGAATGCGATCGGTGAAAATATTATTGTGAAGCGATGTGATGTTGTTCAAAAGAACCTCAATGTACCTGTGAAATTGTCATTTGTGTGAATACATTTGCAGAAATCATGCATGAAGTAACGTCGTTGGCAGACTTGTATCATGCATTTCTAGGGCATTACAATTTGTCCCAAGCAATTGAAAAATATGAAACACCAGAACAAACCTCGGCAAACTTACAAAAAGTTATAGAATGGTTAAAAGAATTAATTTAAGTTAATGAATATGAACCAGAGTTAAAAAGTGAAATATTTATTTGTTATGAAGGACAAAAAATCCAAGTAGTGGCCAAAACGAAAAGTCAAAAGCTGCATATAAGCCAATGGAAATTTACGCGTGAACCGTGTAAAAAGAATGCAACGATTTAATCATATGATTATGTGTTACAGACGGCTAACATAGAGTTATAAAAGAATATGCAGAAGCCGAAGAAAGTGTGTATGTCATGTTCAAAATGAAAAAATAGAAGATCGGAACAACCTGCAAAAGCCATTCGAACAGATAAATCCCGAAGAGGTTACGGCAATAATCTACAGATGGTTAAGCAATTATACGGGAAGAGTGGTCAGAGTAGAGTTACGAGTACATAATGCAAACCAAAGCATAATGCATTATATAGGATTGCGAGTATACGACAAGCGTATCTATGTATTGCATGTACACGACTTGCCATCAAACCAACAACAAATAACACATATATGGAAACCAACATCGAACTACGATAACCTGACGGTTAAAGAAATAAAAGAAAGTGTGACAAGAGCACAAGAAACGAATTACTTGGTCGTTCAAAAACAAATGAGCAACAATCTGCCAGAAATTGATGCATTACTTGAATCTTGGTTATCTGAAGACAAAGACCTTGAGTCAAGCGATCGTCAATAACTCAGACAAAGAGTCGGCAGAACTTGAAAACATGTATAAAAAAGAACTCTCAAAGACGATGTTGTACAGCGGAAGCATGCTTGCGGACATTCATCGAGCGTGAATGCGCGCGTGACCAAAGAGATTTCGCAATGGGTTCAGGCAAGTTAAAACAAACCAAGATAAACTGGTACTCAATAAAAAACAAATAACAAGCAATGGAGCAAAAATCTCATGAACCTAAATTATAGAATATCCACACACCATCAGACACCTAAAGTTCCCGATTGTCCAAATGCTGGAACTAATTGTATAAATTACAAAGAAATAGAAAGGAATGAATGAAGTGTGATTTATCTAACTTAGAGTAACCGGGGAATTGGGGAAGTTTCGACAAGTGATTGTATAATGATATGTCATGAAAATATCAAACAAGAAGTTCACTCCAAACCCGAGAAAATCTGAAAATTTGATATTTTGTGTTGTCGCGAAAACGTATATAAGCAGCGTTATGAGCGACAGGATCTCAGACAGCCTGCAGGGCCAGGTACATGTTGTACCGAGGGATGCCCCTTGATCTCGCGATAGGGGAGCCCTTGGTTGGACGCACACTGGTCCTCACTTGTGATGGGGCGCCCAGCAAACAAAATCTGGGACCATCAGACCCACAGCGAATAGATTTCGTGGTGTGTAACTAGGGAATGCTTCGGCAGCCAGTGTCAAGAGGGACACGCTGGTTCACAAACAAAATTCAATACGTCAGTCAATTCTTGACAGTCAGATTTCAGACGGCACTCAAATTCGGAAGTAATTGAATGAAAGTGCTCTGCGACAAACAACGGCAGCACCAGAAAAAGTCATTCCATGACACAGGCAGGCGATACCCTCAAGAAAGCCGCAATGCTTACCAAAAAGGAATGCACCACTTGCGGCTAGCCATTTGATAAATATGTTTAGTGTAACAGTGAATAGAAAGATAGGGAGAGATGAGATCTTGTACTGAGAAACTGTAAGTTGTGTTGTGAATATTTGAACGTTGGTTATCATGAGTCCAATAAAAGATATGTGTGTGAATTTCACTGTATTACACTAGCATCTGGCCTACACTAAGATGTTGTTTGTAATTCAGAATTGCGTTAAAATTTCCTTAAGAAAGAATGAGAAAGACCGAACCTACAATGGATAGTCGTAAAAATTAAAGCCATTGCTTTAATGAATAGGCTTTTTGTAAAGGCATGAAACTGTTAAGCCGTGGCAAGAGTAACATCTCGTGCATTTACCTAAAACTGTTGCTCAAAACAAGCACCAGTTGCGTGTTGCCGCAATCATCCTACGTGCACACAAAGGCTGTAAGTCTTAGTTGTAACTGATTATTCTACGCCATACCTCTCCGAACAAGAAATTTGTGTCCTTTCCGATGTAGATCTCACCGTTCTTGATGGCTGTGAGCGGCGCGGGTCCGCACTGCATGACGCCTTCGCTCTCTTCCTGGGGAGTGGCGTCCAGTGCTTGCCATCCATCATAACCTGGTACTAAAAAGATCCAAAGAAAACTGTACAGTTATTTTGTGTAAATGTTTGTGGTAATTTATGAATGATGAGGAGCAGAGTACTTGCCAGGCTAGTTGTTTTGAAGATGCACTGAAACTTAGCAAGCAGGCAAACCCTTTGTTCAATGGATGTCTGAACCGAACGCAGAAAAAGGGCATGATTGAAATTAAACTATGGCGAGCAATGTCGGGTATTATTTTGAAGTTGCCTTGGAATAATCGTGAAAATTTGCAAACGTAACCCCATCTGAAAATTTATCGCCGATCTTGGCGTGCTGCATGATAAAACGGACACTTTGTTTCTATTTGGTTCATTGAAGCATAGCATATGCTTGTCATCTTGTGTGCTATCATCGACAGTGTTAAGCTAGAGTTACGTGTGCTAAGGTTGCGTTACAGGAGATGGTTCAAGCCGCAAGGGACTAGCTTTAACATACCTGTCTGTTTTACACTTCGATATGCAAGAATCTCTCTGTCAGACTCTGAACAGCTTAGAGATTAGCAATAAAGGCGTTCGTTCATTCATCCTCTGGGGAGGGTCGCGATCACGCCATAGTCACGGTTTCTCCTCTAAGGAGGTTCGCGACCACGGACTGGTTATGGTTACCACCAGGCCACGGGCTGGTCACAGCTCGTGCTCAATGTGGTCCAGTATACTGTACTGATGGCAGTACACAACTATAAATAATTCCTGCTCCAGTCGGCCGCTTGTGTTATGAGAGTTCGAGAAAAGTAGATAGTGAGTGATAACGGACGAGTTTGTCGATAAAGCCATCTTTGTCAATTCCAGCGCTGGTTTCCCAGCCTCTGCATGGGTCGGAATGTCTCGCTTTACTACAAAATTCCCACAGAGATTTTTCCGCGCTTAAGAATCCTGCATATGACGCTATTGTCGAAAAATGTGCTTTTGCGTTTGAATGTCAGCATGTAATCATTTACGTTGTCTAATAAAACATTTTCGTATTCATGATTTCACTTTTGAGGAACGGAAAAACTGTGCAAAATATCAACGATTCAGAGAATGCTTGAGCCGGATTTAAGATTCGAAAAAAATGTGAGAGACAAATCCTGAACTTTTTCAACACTGCGCAGCTGCCATTCATCAATTGTGACCGGTGCTCTGTCACATGTTTGCAATGGTATTGAACGGACGGGTCGAGGTTGCAGGATTGTCTGAATCCACCGACATGCATTCTCAAAAAATGATGCAGTTACATATACTTCAAACATAAAGTTATTTTCAGCATGGGAAAATTGGCAAAATTTTTCCTTGAAGTTTTGCCTGTATGTCATAACAGAAAATAGCAGCTAAATGATTTTCCAAAATGCAACCGCACACTCGGTGCAAAGGGCATGCTCATAGTATAAGCACACAGTTTAGTTTAATAGTTAAGTAAGCTCCGCCAAATTAAAAGCATATTACCTTTCGGTAAATCAGGGCGTCGAAAGTAACCTTCACTCCAGACGTGGAAGTTCCAGATGGAGTCGTAAGAACTAATTTTGTCCGACTCATCTCCGTTCTCATCAATGAACTTGTCGATGGTCATGTTGTATTCGGTGTCGTGAGCAGAGTTGAAGTTGGTGATGCTTCGAGCTGGAATCCCAATCGCTCGCAATACTGCGCATCAACGCAAACATGGACCATCTTTTTTGCACGTTTGTTCGATACCCAATTTTTTCTCTCATTACAAAAAACACTCGCTTTTCTGGCATACCGCTAAAATTGGTGCGTGTGGTCCATACGATTGGTGTTGCGAAGAAACACCATAATAACGTTAACTCTTAGCGTTGAATGCAGTCTCTAAAATTTATTGTTGAGTGTATAAGCATAGGTATGGGAGAGGTCAAATTTTTGGGGATGCAAAAGATAATTTGCCCAAATTTCATCAAATTTGCCCGAAAAACTCTTGTGCGACGAACTTTCTTTCTACACATTTTCTGTACACTGTTGGCACATTCTGTTTGCCTTTGACATATATACTGGAAACTAGAAAATGTGGTACTTGAAATTTCTTTCTTAATAATCCAACAGAGAAAAAGTTCGGTAGGCTATGCAAAAACATTTTCAGAAGCCAGGTGGCTCAGTACTCTTGAGCATTTCCCTCACAGTTCTTTAGGCGTGGCGTTCTATTCACATTCCAGCTATTCCTGTCACCAAGGAACCTCACATCTAGCTGAGGTAGCTCTGAAGCTGCTTCCTTCTCTGAAGACATGTGATATATGTGGCATATATCATATTATCTATATTATGACTATGCCGTGATTCTCACAAGATTGCCTGTTCAGTTGCACATATATGCAACAAACTATATGGCAAAATATGTTTATCCAAATACTGTCGTTAAAACAAAGACTTTTCTGTACTTGCCTGGCATGGACTTTATTAACATTAATTAGGTGCCCTGCAATATACTCGATTCCCTCAGTGTACAAAGCGCATAAATGCAATGCCTTCTTTTGATAAAACTTTCGAGTGAGTCAGTTACTTATCAACGCTCACAAACTAAACCACGAAGTCACTAGAAACAGGTTGTTGATTATATGTATGTTTGTTGTGGTTTCTTTGATATAGTAAACTTTTCTTGATACACTCAATACAGAGAAGTATAATTTCATTAATATTGTTAAAAACTGTCGAAGCTTCTTTGCCCAAATATTTCGAGATTTTGCCAAAATTTTTGACAAAACAAAACTTTTGGAGGTGCGCTTGCACTCCTAGCTCCTACACCACTAAATATGAGTGACAAAAAGTTGTTGTCAGCGCCCACAGCTTGGCTACCATCGTTGTGCTTGGATTGCGTTGAAAAACCAAACACGTAGGCGTTTGTTGTCCGAATCGCTAATGTACAAAAATCATTACCGTCTGAAAATTAACATAAAACAACTCAGCAAAATAAAGCATTTCTTGAGCGTTTGGTATCTTAGAGTTCCAAAACGAATGCGGAAGCATTTTGTCCGGAATCAAATTGAAGCCATGCGTAACGAACTGGCAGAGTAGGCAGAGAGTGAGCTGACCCATCGTTAATCAAACGCCCAAACTGATTTTTGCCGAGCTCTCGAAGTGCCTAGTAACCAACGAGGCATTGAAAACAACCAAATGACTAGAATGACTAAAATTGGTTGTACAGTATGGCACTTTAAGCCAAAGCTGCGTATATGCTGTTCGCTTGTGAATGATTTGCATGTTTTCTGTAGCAATACTTTCACGAAAAAATAAAATGTACCAATCGTAAACTATATTCATCACCCCAATTTTTTCTACCACATTGGCATCAACAGCTTTGATTTCTTTCGAATGACAAGCAAGGCTTATACTTCGCTGGTGATACCTTAGATTACAATCGGTTATTGCTTTGCTATTCGTTCGTTTATTTTCCATTATGTTTTTTCGTCGGGCTTAACTGCAAAGATTATATTCCCGCAGCCTTTTATCAGGCCTGCAGCCAGGGGTGGGCAACCGGGAATTGCACCAACCCTCGGAAGTTTTTTTAAAAATATTTAATTGTTAGGTCAAACTATAAGTTACAATCATTTCCCTCCAAACGTAGTACAACAACAAGTTACGCAGTCATTTCGCCCGCCACCGAAAGTATCAGCTGGTTGCATCCCTGCCTTTTATGATTTGTGTAACCTGCGTTGCTCTTGTCCAGAGGTCTGCTATTTCGGCTTTTTTATAGCATACTGTATAAGTATCTACGACGTCTTCCTCGTGGAAGGCAGTAAAGAAACGGCTTGCCTGCACGGCAAAGCGCTAGGCCAAAGGAGATCTCCAATGGCTTTCGCACCACCGAGGATGTTATTATAAGCGCGCCGCATGTGGCAACCACAGCACTGATACAGTAGCTCTGTTCCCCATGAGATTTCTTTAGCAAAGGTGTAGAGTCGTCCCGTTGTACAAGACTATTTCATCTCGAACTATTTTATAAACGTTAAGTATGTTTTGATACCCTGGTGCAATTACAACGAAACTTACTCGCCTCTTTTCAAGGTTACGAAGAACCTAAAGGATTTAAAACACGCAATGCAGTTGACCTGGTTTTTAGTTTCGACATCTGTATGTTTCATAAACTTCATTTAGTTGTCGTCAGTAATCCGGTGCTGCTTTCATTCGCTTTCTACATTTTCTTAGCAATTGCTCACTGACTGAAGAGTTGATTTAAAATTTTCATATACATCAATATATGCTTGCTTATTGTTACCTGTCACCAACACTCCTGAAAAGACCCAACACTGCCCGTATTTGACAGGATCCATTTTGTTCTCGCTCCATTGTTTGAGAATTTTAACACTGCCACTCCAGGACGAAGGGCTCTTTCCATCCTTGTATTCACCGTCCCATCTTCCCCACAAAACGCCTGTGTCGTCGTTACAGTTGACCTTTCAGGCAGAGCAAAGTTTGAAGTAAGTTTAAAACGCACGTCGTACAATACGAACTAGAAACAAACGACTTGCACACTTTCAATCACCATTACAGTCGCTAAACATAGTCCAACAAACCAAACTATGTTTTAACAGTAACATCAATCGTACTAATCTAGCGCGGTTAGTGACGTTAATAGGTTAGTAATGTTCCTATGCTGTTGATTAGGAGGTGTTAGCGTCGACACCATTGTGGGGCCCGTACTACCCAATCTCCATTTTCACCTGGTGTCCCCATGCTTGAATTAGGTGACAACATTTTTTCATTTCTTCAATGACAGTGGCCACCCGTTTTTTGTCGACGCGCCTGTAAGGTGCGACATGAAAAATTTTCAACTAAGCGATTACTATTGTGACGCAGGGTCAAAATAACACCGCCCAAATTGTTGCAAATGAGTTGAAACAAAATATTTTTCAGCAACTCAGCACATCTTGAGTTTCTACAGAATGTTTTCTACAAATCAAGTGTTTGAAAAGTTTTATCTCGAACAAATTCACGTTAGGTGAACAGTTGCTATCATGAACACTTGCCGCGTTTGTTTGTTGCAAAACACTGACAAAATAATCGTCTGAACGTTTGAAACATCCATCTGATAATTGCAACAGCACACCTTCGAATAGAACTTGTCATACAAACTTTGACAAGGTTGATCGAAATAGCGAAAACAAATTGATTTCAGATGAAGTCATTAAGAAGTTGTTTAAATTCTGCCTAAGAAGTTGTTGAAATTCTGTCCATCTTTAAACGTATAGCTGCTTTTGCACAAGTCCCACCTGATCATCCAATCATTTAAATGAATGATTTTACAAAAAATAAAAATAAAACGAAATAGAGAACAAAAGAAAAGAGAGAACTTCTCCACAAAAAATATCTACCATAGCTGACAGCACCCGACCACAGTATGCAGGGGAAGATCGCTTCCGTAAACTCTTTTCCGGGTCTTTCTTGGCCCTGTTGTCCTCCCGCAGTAACTTCAGAGCAATATCCAAAATGCCTTCTTCAAACTGTCCGAACAACCAGTCTCTTCCGCCGATACGGTAGTACTGACCAACGTACACTTTTCCAGTGTCGTTCAACACGTACTCGGCCCTTTGTGCGGCATCCGCCATGTAGCAGTCGTCGGCTGTAATAAAGCAAAAAGCAGCAAATGAGAAAAATGCCTGCCAACGGTCTTGTAGGTTTTATATTGCATTCAATTCGCATTGCCAAATAACAAGAACAAAAGGTGTAATGGACAAGCCATTCTTGCAGCAGAGCGGGCTTTCGCTATTGCGCATTGTTGCTTTCGTATTTCATTTGACGAACAGGCCGTTTCACTATTTCAAATTTCCAACTTCATTTGATGTTACAAATCGTTTTAGAGCTGGTGGTATATTAATCGGTCGGAGAACTACAAAAGAACGCTTTTCCGTGCTGTAGACAATCTAAGATGGCCTGCAGTCGACAAGCTTAATCACAAATATGTGTTTATAATATATTTTGACAGAACTGTCCTTTTATACGCACCAACTTTTGTGAGATAGCTGGCGCTACGTAACATCTCTCACCTTCAGTCGCGTAACAGCATAATAAAATCTGCTTATTATGCTTACTTCAAATTAGCATTGCGAGAAGTACGGTAGCGCTGGTTCCGTAATATATTCTGTTCTCGCACCGTTTCTTTGGCGTTCACTTCTTCATTGATTAATACCGTGTAAATAAGTGGACATTTGGGTAGGGTGTAAGTTCGCAGTGTATTGTGCACGAGTTCGCAACGCACCATTTTAGTGTGAAGGAGTACCGCAATACTAATTGCAGCGGCTATTCTGTACTCTGGGACATGCGATATTGACCAAGCGGTTCTGCAGAACGTTTGCCTAGAGGTTTCTGGTGAAAAAAGGTGAAAATACGTAATGGCGAACCTTGCTGGTAATTAATTAGTAGGAATTGAAAGAAACTATGAGGTCTTGCGAATTCGCAAAAATAACGACACAAAAACCTGATTTAAATGAAATTACTGTGTATTGGACGTATCGAAAAACAATTGTTTTAATCGTCAACAGAAACTGAATCATTCACTGAAGTTCTGCAGGTGGTGAAAACAATTGTCTGTCGAAACGAATGTAATTTCAGTAAAATAAATGTTTTACGTATTGAAATTTCTTGGTAAGTATCCTATTTGGTGAAATGCACAGAATGTCTACACAAAATAACACCCACCAGCTTTACTGCTCTGTCACAATTGTGCAATTACAGAAGTGTCAAACGCAAGTGAGTCCCATGTCGCAATCGTGAAGCATTGTGCAGTCCTTGTTATTGCTTGGACCACCCGGTAATTTCCGATATAATCAGCAGTGCAAGTAATTGCATGCTCGCGACATCCGGTTACGTCATTCCGGTGTTTCTCAACAAAGTAAGCACGCAACACAAAAACATGACCAGTTCTAGAGAACCAGTTGTAAGACGCGAAAATGTTTATGCCAGATCGTTCACTACAAGGTACACTGGAAGTTAAGGTGCGTGACCTCGTGAGGCTCAGTTGACGATAATTATGGGGAATAATTTGAGAATGAATTTTGAAGACGGATAAAGGGGCTTCCTCCACCTAAAGAGGGGCTTGCTTTTTGAAATAAAATTGATATCTCTCCGGGAACATCACGACTTTGATGATGATTAGTTAGAGCATGTCCAAAAACGGTTAGGAAACACTGGTTAACGTGAAATTGTAAAAAACTCGTCAAATTACTGAATCTAAGAATTTTTGACTTTCACTAACTATAGACCAATGTTTCTGAACGTAGGACATGACAATACTTTTGTGAGATATGAAATGAAGAAAATATAAATTACCAGGGCTTCTCAAGTGTTTTGTGAACTGGAGGACCTTTCTCGCCCTCCACTTCATATTCAGTTTAAGTCACGAAATGCATCATAGTGTTCTTACGATTTTTCTCAAAATGATAATTGGGCGTAGGACAAACAAGTTTGAGCAGCATTGATAATATTGGCTGAGGCATGCAAAGATTCTGAAAATTTTTCGAAGACGGTACTGCTGCAAAAAAGGTTGAAAAGCACTTTTCTCGGGAACTGTGGTTGCGTGTTGATCTGCCAATCATGGGATCATCTAAGACTGGGGCCACTTGGCGGAAGAAAATCTAAAGTAGCTGACATTACAAGCACACTTTCTAGAACTTTTGTCTATGGAATTGTTTACATATGTTCGTGAAAGTGATTACCCGTCAGAAGACTTTGCTTGACATACGCGTTTTACTTGTTCAAGACAAAATGAACCTCATTTTCACCTTTCAGGGTTTGATTTCTCGGACTTAGACAGACCCGAGGCCAAACTAGATATTTTAAGGGAACTTTCAACTTTGTCAGGGGAAACTTGTCATCAATTTTATTTCTAAGAATCAGGCCAATGCTTATTTTTCTTGAAAACCGTTTCCAAAGCCCTAATAGTTGAGTGCAAAGCACAGTCAATTTGTTGCTAAGAACCTTCAATCGCCCTATTAACGGCACTGAGGTACGCTTTATCCTTTCTTTTGCTCATTACCTTGTTTCAAAAGCCTTTTTTGTATGTGCGACATCAAACCGTCACTTCATTGGAAATCGAGCGAAGCACGGAAATTAACCTTATCATTTCGCTTAGTCGTATAACGTCGCTTCCCTAAAGTCTACGTAGTGTGCATTTATCAGGGAACACTGAAAATACCTCTTAGTGCAATTGCTTTGCCAAATTTGTTTACCTTGCTTCATAAAAATAACGTCAATTCAACTCTGAAAAAATAATTTTGACAAATGGTTAGATAAAGTAACGAAGAGTTTGAAAGCGATAGAGAATATTTTAATGATTAACGACACTGCAGCCAGTCTACTCAGTGAATAAAATTTCTTACACCGAGTGAACTGACAATTTTGAAAATTTTCAAACTGACAATTACAGCAAAATTACAATCCTTATCAACATGTACCGATCAACACCGCTCCTGATCAAGCACATGGTGGAAGGTTTCTGTTTTCACTTTATTTGTCGAAAGGTGCCCTCTTACGAATTTGGCAAATGAATCTGTTCATAGGTCATGCTAAAAGTTCAATCTTGGGGATCCTACACGGCTTTTCGGGACGACATTCCTTGCTCAAAAGTGCTGTTATATTCAAAAATTTAGTAATGCAGAAGATTACCTGGGCTGAACGGATTGAACAAAACAATCACATCAGGCTTCGCCTTCCTTTGTGTTTGCTTGCCACTTTTCAATTCGCTGGTGACTTCGACAGTCAGCTTGTACTTGCCAACAATGGCATCAGGTGGAACGTTAATCTGGACGCTGATCTTCTTGGCAGCATCCTCTTCGTTGATGAGCATGCACGTCCATTTGCTGCCTTGCAATGATTTCTGGACAGGAATTCGCACCTTTGTTCCTCCGGATACTGTAGGCTTTGTTCCTGGAAAAAACAACATGAGTGATCATCAATTTAAATTTTGGAGCAAGGGACTCCAAACTTTTTTCTTCCAGGGCCACATAAGCTATTTTACAACAGTTCGAGGGCCGGACATCTAACCAGATATGATTATTTCGGGGTATGTCACATTCTCCACTTCAACAAATTTATCGCAAATATATATTTTTTTCAATATTGACATAATACCTTTGCCGGCACTAGTTTGGAGACCCTGCTTTAGAGGATCGTTACAGATTGTGTAAAAAAAAGCAAAGGCCTTTTGCAAGCAGATTACTGACTACTGTTAGACAGCTTGGAAAATATTTTACCAGTTCCGGTAGTGAAAACAGCAGCCTGGACTATTGTATTGCCGTGCTCCCGTTAGTCTTTTCCTGCAAAAATCTGCATGGCCAGGATCTTTGTTTTAAAACTTTGGCTATATCATCAGTGAATCATTTGCCTAAAAACACTAATACCAGCCACAAAACATACCGATTGCCAACTCAAGCACAATTTCATCTTTTGCGGGCAGGTATGCCCGATTCTTGAAGTAAATGTCAAGGTTGAAATGAGCTGCCCGTCTGATGACCAGGCTATTGTGGATGTACTTGTCGGTGTTGTGAGCTGAGCAGTTCTTTTCTTTCAGGTAATCGACTCGGAG
>Ga0210059_1012835_pt1 | contig 12596 bp, 10 predicted proteins | sample Ectturendosymbi2_FD_188042 | JGI IMG/M metagenome (GOLD analysis project Ga0210059, IMG submission 188042) | Ecteinascidia turbinata endosymbiont from Florida, USA - Sample 2 (SPAdes) (version 2) | ecosystem: Host-associated > Tunicates > Ascidians > Unclassified | place: Key West, Florida...
TGAGAAACTCTAGGGGGGCGGTGAAGCAGAAATGGGCGGTTGGCGGGCGATAGGAGACCAAGTTAATAATTACATTTCTGTTGTCTTACTAACTTTGAGTGACCAAATGTCATGAAAAACAGTATGATCAACAAACATGTATGCATGTAGTTTGTAAACTAAAACTTAGCGTTTTGGAAATAAAACAGCGGTGAAAAACTAGGAGATAAATTGATGAACTGCAGTTTCTATCACTAAAGGCAAGCTGCACAGTAAAACTGTTCTCCTCTATAATTAAATGATTATGATTGGAATTTTCGTCAGCTGTACTTCTTGGCATGGGTAAACTGCTGCTTAACAATGCCCGTTTCGTTACTGTGACTATCACCGGTCAGGTTTGAGAATGCACGCTTGCACTTAAACTCGGCCTGTAACCAAAAGCGTGAGCTAATTTTGCATTGAGTGGTTTAATGATCGCAAATACAATAATAACCTTGTACGAGTTCAATCCGAAAGTAGAAAGGCAATTTATTTTTTTACAGATATTGTTAGGTGCCAACAAGAATAAGTTACCTAAAGGGAATCGAAGAGATTCTGGAAAACAGAAGTGTGTTTCAGAACGCACTTTAGCTTGAGCAGCGCCAAGGAAATCCAGGGAGAGAAAGAGATGGTAGAGCCAGTGGACGACTGCAAGTGTCACGGCTAAGTTCAAAAACTTTTAAAATATGCAGATTAAATTCAATCCTGCACTGCTCCGATCTCAAAATTTACTAAAAATGTGACAGAGTATTAATGGATTGATTGACCAAACGACACCAAAGGGTTTAGAAGTGTTCTGCTAAGTTGTGGCAATATGATGCACTCGGATAATGATGTAGAGAGTTTGTACTCCTGTTGCTGCACACAGAAGGTGACTGTAAAAGGGTGTCATAGATACAGTATCTCGGCTGTCACAGTCCACAGATATCTTCACGAAGTTCAATGAAATTAATTTGCAATCGCAAGGGAATGGTGTTAACCTTATTAAAGCTAAATCACCAGTCTTCACCTTCTTGTCCAAGTTTAATGCTGTTCAAATGAAATCGAGCCCTTCATGAACTCTAACAGTTTCCAAATCATTAACTCTAACAGTTTCCGACTGCTAAATGAGTTAATTTACCACATTAGGTTTTATAGTGAAATGCATCTTTGCGCTCATTCTTGTTTTAATCATTTTCAAACATCCCACATATACAATAGGAAAAAATTGTGTTGATATGTGTGCTAGGCATGGTAGGGGGCGATAGAAATTTGTTTGTCAGAAAAGGGGGCGCTAGCTAAAAAAAGATTGGAAAACACTGTCTTAGACAATGTCGAATAAAATACAAAACCCTCAAAATTTAGTCTAAACTGTGTAAAAACGTCTTCTGCGAAAGTGCACACTACTGCTTAAGTGTGTCCGAAAGAAATAAAATCTGCTGTTCAAGCTGATCTTAATAATAATCTTCAGTCACGTATTGAACAACATTTAACAATGCTCTATGTTAAGGTGATAACCACGTTCATAGTAATAAACTTACACAAAACCTTCCTATTTGGTTAGTCAAATCTCGTAGCAAAGTTAATCAAAGCTGCAACTTTTCCTGGCTAATACTTAACAATATGTAATAGTGAATACTACCAATACCATTTACTATTGCAGGGAATAAAAAGATATAAAGCATGAAAAAGCTACCTATACTGTGCTTTTTTAGTTATAGTTTAGTGATACTGGTATTCTAATGCAAAATAAACCCAAGCGTGCTTAACTCTTCAACGTGGCCTGGCTGGATTCACGTTCATTAGTCCAAGCCAGAAGTATTGCAATCTTGTACAACGTTACGTTAAGCTACTTCCAGACAGCTAGATTTAACGTGAAAAATTGAGTAGGCTACAGTCCACTTTTTCGCAGAAGAATGAAAAACGTCTTCATTTTTGTTACCAACATCTCTTTTCAGTGCATGAATCTCTTTTTTTGCGTGCAGATAAATGTAGTTATACGACGACCACTAGATTATGCTGATCAGTCCCTTACAGTATTGACTCGCTTATTCAAGGCATGTCTATTTTTTCCTCAGCTGCGGCCCTATCTTCTTCAAGAGAGCATCAGTTACGAGACGTGAGTATCAAAGAAACGGCATAGCCTATGTTCTTGTGTGCGCTGGGTGTACATGTACACTATACACCGGCAATGACTAACTATTTATTATTCTGAGGCAGACGTTAGCAGAAGCTACGCCAGCGTCACAGTGATGGGTGTCGTACTTTTTAACGTTCTGGGGCTGAATGAACCTTATTAGCATCTGGATGGACGTGTACGCGAAAGTGAGGTTTCACATTTAGGACAGCGTGGTCCAACAACTTCCGACATGCGGGCTACTTTACAAAAACGTGACAACTCGAGGGCCCCTTCCAATAAAATGATGTAGCCTATAAAACAACAGATTCACAACAGTTAAAACTAAAAGAGGAAAGACAGGTGAGTGCGCACTTGAAAGTGAGTGCATCATTGAAACAATAGCAAATAGCAATTTATTACAAATCTCTATCAGTGGGATGCCTGTGGCCGAGGCTTCTATGACACTGTCGTACAGTGTTTCGCCTCCCATTCGATTTCTGTTTTGATGTGATTGCTTCATCATAAAAAATGTACTCCCACACATTTTGTTGACTAACTTACAGAATCTCTCTGCAGTCTCTAACATAGTTATTAATATTATTGCACATTTTTCTTAACAGATGTTATGTATGTTCTAATTAAAACTACCTATTGCAGGGATGGGCAATTAATTTGGCTCGCGGGACACTTTGAGATGGCCACGTTTAGCGGATAGACAGACAGATTTTTTTGTTGGTACTGAGTTCATTGCGCCAGATGTACTCTTCAAGACAACGGACGCCGGGGCACGGAAAAAAGACAGAGATTAGCGGCGGGCTGTACCTTATGTGATCGTAAAATAAACAAATAAAACAAAATAACACATTAGAAAAGGTAGTATTCATTGATCTTGTGCGAATGCATATTATCCAGCGCAAGCAATTCAGTGAGAGAAATGTAATCTTACACGTTTTTCAACAAATTTCAGATTGGAAGATTTTTCCTGAATGCTTCCGCGGGCCACTAAAATCGCTGTGGCGGCCACATGCGGCCTGCGGGCCTGTGGTTGGACCACACTGATTTAGGAGATAAGCCTTTATTACCACAAAGCAGGCATTAGCAAGGACTTTTCATGTATTGATTGTCAACTTTCAGGGGAAATTTTTCTGCAACATTCTCAACATGATTGTTCTATGCCGATGGTGCTCTAGGCTTTTGAAAGAAGTCCTTGATAAACTATGACCAGCATAAGCGTGCGGGAAACCGTTTTTTGGGAGGGAGCAAACTGTTTTTTGTCTCGATTTCTAACGTCGACTTTTCTTTAGCAGTGTATGTCCGTTGCACGTAAACAAAAGTCGTCCTTTTTTTGGAAGCTCAATTGATAAAAAATCACTATCACCTCACTCTTTTTACACCTTTTCAATGAATCAGTTTTAATTTTTCCTATTTTTCACATTTGATTCAGCAATTGCTACGACTCTGGTTGGCATAATAAACTTTTACCATAAAGATTACTTTCTTGCTTTGAAAATTAATAAAGCCTGCCCTGTTTAGCCTGATTTTAACAAATTTCGCGCTGTTAAAGGGAGCGGCCGTAGCCAGGCCCCTGTGTCGTACGCTTAGTATGGCCAGAAAAAACTATCAGCCATTCTTAAATGATAAAAAAATACCTTCCAAGTTTGAAGTTTCACAGTGAAAAGAATTGTTCCTAATAAGTAAAGTGCTTAACAGCGGCGCTACAAATGCTTGGAACATGGTGAAATATCGCTTATTCGCTTTGTAGCACTTCAGTATGCCACATTTCATCACCTGTTTCCAAAGCACTTAGATGTCGTCCCAAGTGGCTTTCAATCCAGTTCCCACGGATAAAACTGAATTAGCTCCATTTCCACCATGTTGCAAATAACAGCATTGAAACGACAAAATGTTTTCAGAAACGCCACAGTAGTGAAATCTATGCCCAAATTACAACCAACTGTGTTTCGAAAATTGAATATGATTACTGGAAGTTTATTTTTTAGGTTGGTAAGTTTCAAAAATATTCTGGAAGACCGTCCGATTTCTGTGGTGACTCCTCTCTTTTGTTTCATGTCCCATGAATCAACTGCCTTCAAGCAACAAATGTGTTTCAGCTTATGAACATGTTTTGACTTGCTTTTTTTAGTGCTACAAACTAAAAACATAGCAGCAGAAAAACGCATAACATAAAGCAGAATAAAAAAATTCTGGTCGCAGTTTCAATTGATTTGTGAAGAAAACGCTGACAGACCCCAAAATTGTTTCAAGTGCTAAAATAACTTTTTCACATGTTTTTCACTGTCTTCAAAAATGTGCTATATTAACACAAGTTAATTTGAACAATTTCAAACTTCATCTTGATGCTTCAGCGCAAATAATCTTTCTGTATGTTCCAACCTTGAAACCTGATAAACTTTCTTTAATCAAACCATTTTTTAACTTTAAGTAACTTATGCACAAAGGATCTTTCATGTTCATTTAAAAACCCAAGTGCTGTTGCCATTTCAAACGCAAAACCATGAACTTCAACACGATTTGCGGCGCGAGATGCTCTTTTCAAAATTCCCAATGATCTCGAAGAAGAAGTGAGTGGGGACATTCCATTACTGCGAGCATATTTTAGTCTGGTTATAGTGTTGAAGTCTGTAGAAGGAAAACGCAGATGCAAGTGGTCCACTGTTAAAAAAAATAGTGAGAAACGTTACGACTATAACTCTAAAGTGTTTACCTCGCAGGTAGATGACAAAACAAAGCTTGTGCAACTGGTGAGAACGTGGAGATCGAAGTATGACAAAGCTCGTGCTTTGTCGGCCCATTACAAAGAGATTGCGGAATCTCTCAAAACTGATCTAGACAGATTAAAAGAAGAAAAAATTGCGTAAGTTTTTATTAAAGTTGTGTTGAATTTGAACTAAAAATGAATCAAATTTTTACGTGTAAAAGTTTTGACTGAAATGAAGATCAAAATATTTTGTTTCTTTAGGCAGTGCGTAAGGGTTTAAAAACTTTAAATTTAAACTCCATTAATACGTTTAAACGCTTCCTATCAGAAAATTTTGCAAAGGTGCCAGTAAATGTTTGCAAACTCGAGGAAGCTGATGTTTCTTTGTGAAATAGAGTCACAAAACATCTAACTCTTCAAGCAAATAGCCTAAAACGAAATCACCAAGACGAGATCAAAAACATTCAACAGAGGCACAACGAAGCGGCAGTAGCAGCTGAAAACCGAATTCAGTATTTACAAGAAAAAGTCACGAAGCTGCGTACGGTTTTGCAATCAGCAAGCAATGCTTTCAAGGTAAGATCATATGTAAACCGTTGCAATTTTATTAAAAATCAAAAATTTCACTAAATTTTGCGTATCATCTCACTGAATTTTTTCTAATGTGAAATTTTATTGAATTTTGTAATAACTGGCGTCTTAAAGCAAATCCTATTTAAGCCTTGGCTTAATAGCAATATTAAATTTTAAAACAAAAGATGTGGTTTGCATAAAATCGTAAAAGTGTCGTTTCGGGATGGACCTAAGCAACATGTTCATTTTGGGCAACCTTTTTTTATCTTTAACTAAGCTAGAGTTATACTTGGAGTTTATTGCTTTAACTTTTCAACAGCATGGGACTTTGAAAGAATTGCAAGAAATAACGTCAAATGCGGTATCTTACATTTTCCAGGAAAAAGAAGAACTAAACGTCAAAAATGTTAATCTTTTAAATGAAACAATTCAACGTATGAAAGAAGAATACGAACAAAATGATAAGAGTAAGCAAGAAAACGCGAGACGTTTAGAAAATGCTCTTAATGCAGAAAAATCCAGAAATCAAGAGCTCACAACAAGGTAAATTATTAAACTAATACAATGTTGAAATTATCATATATTTGATAAAAAGCTTAGAAAACGCTTGCAGATCAAAACGCCTGCTCTCTTGAACTGACTGCTGGTTTATTTCTTCCGAAGTTCAGTTCAGTTTCGTTATACTCGCTCTTTACTCCTTTCGGTTTCACGTGTGGTCTGCGCGCCAATCTCCACTTGCTTGCTCTGTGGACTACGCGGCTGCATTCGCATTGAATGCTGCGCTGGTGACGTGTCAGTGGCAGCACCACTTGTGAGCCGCTTTCTTGCACCGCCCATCAACACCGAGCACGAGACTGGAAATCCGCAAGGACCGTTTTTCAAGTCTTCGGTATGACCCGATCGGGAATCGAATCCAGCTTACCAGCTTTGTTGGCGGGGCCTGCCTTAAGCCGATGTAACAATGCAGCTGCATTGGGCTCTGCGCCTCTGGCGGCCCCGTGCTTCTAGGGCCCCGCGACATGGTGTTTAGGTTGATTGTTTTTTTTTTCAGATATCCCTTGCGCTCGAGAATTCAGTAGAAACGGCTTCTAAATCTCATTGTTTACAAACAACGCCCTCGTTAGAACTAGCGATGAATTTCCTGTATTATCGAATGTTAGCAAACGCTTTAAATTCTCGTGCTAAGACTTTAATGTGCGCTCCACCATGGTGGTATAACACGGTTGACTGAACATGATGACGTCATAAAACCACTGCCCAGAGGGGCCTTGTGCCTAGGTCTTGCATTGGGCCCCGCACCTGCTAAGGCCGGCCTTGTTTGTTGGCATGTGCTCAAACAACTGCACGATTGAGCCGGTATTTCCTAAAAAAATCGTGTTTTATTTCGATACACCAATGCACCAGATTTGAAGACAAAATCTACGACATCAAAAAGCACACAGCAATGAAGATTGTCCAAGTGCGACAACAAGTGCAATCAGAAATCGAACAAGCGAAAAAGGCAGCACACGATACTGCCCGGTCTGAGGCTAAAGCAAAGGAAGCGGAACAAGTGGAAATAGTAAGTCTGATTAGAAATTTTAAAGCATGAGCAATTGCTTTGCATAGCCTAATTACTGAAGCAAAAAGGCTTTTATCAACAAATCACTTAAAATTTGTTTACAATTGCAATTAAAATCGTTTTGAGGATTTCTGAAATGTTGTGTTGCTGCATGGGCGTAGCCAGGCGAGGACCAGGGGGTTATAGCTCACCGAATTTTTAGCATATCAGGTCATTTTGTCCTTTGAGAGGCGGTATCCCAAACAAAATACTTGTTGTTCGCCTAAAATCATACAATTTCACCCAAACTTTTTGCCACCCCAAATTTTGGGCTCAACGGCACTGTGTTGATGTCAGGGGTAGCTCTGGGAACGATGTTTCTCAACCTTTGTTGAAAGGAAAACAGCGTACCCCTACTCATTGAAATGGCTTAGAAAATCGGAGGCTTTTATTCTTTGTAAAAGTATCAACTGAAGAAAAAGGCAGCTGTGATCACTGTAGCAAGGTGTTGATGAAGCGTTTCCGACCTCTTTTGTTTACCACTACGTCACTGGATGCAAGCTCACTTAGTCTTAATTCACTGTCGTATCGGAGGTCAAAAAGTTTGGGGTTGGAAACATATTGTCCTGCGGTGTTTTAAAATGAATGTAGTCAGGGTCAAATTATACCATAGGCTAGATAGGCTTTGATGTTGGTTCCCGCACGTTTAGATAGACGTCCCGCAATGTTTACTTTTGCGTTGTCGTTTTTGGTGGAAGCATTTGCAAGGTTAGGTAGCAGCATCACTTTGCAATCACCGCATCAACATTTCTTTGCTTTAACCAGGTGCAGGGGCGCAACCAGCTCTTCATTTCGGGGGGAGGCAATTTTCATGAAATTTCATTCCATGACGTCATCGTGCTTATTCAACCGTGGTACAAATTTTTCGCAAACGTCATAGATAAAGTTATCTTCGCAACATTACCGAAAATCAAAACTGTTCAGTTTTAATCAGTATGCAGATCGAACGATCAGGACAGAGAAAAAATTAGTAGCCTAATACGAACACTTGATTCTGTACTCAACCAGTGCAGTCATGGCTTTAGCGTGGCAGACGTATAGGCTACTAATAAATCTGCCTAACTTTTCTTCTTGTTTTTGCAAATTCGTTCTAGCCCTATTCTTCTTAAATGTGTTGGAATTTCTATCACAAACTAAGATCCCAAATTTGAGGGATACCCTTCGCCCAGGGTGAGGGGATCTTTGAATCCTAACATTTCAGGCATGACGGATCAAGTGTATTTGGGGCAAAACGGCTTTTTCTGGCATCCATACGAGTTGCGTGAAAGTTTTTGGAAACAAGTTTAAGGCCAGTGGTGTAGGAGGCGGGGGCGCAGGAGGTGGAACCCCACCCCCAAAAATTTTGATTTGATGAAAATCCGAGGAAAGTCCCTTAAAATCCAGGCAAAATCTGTGTGAATTTGGGCAAAATGTGTGAAAACCTTCGCAAAATCGCTTCATGTGCTTTGATTTTACAAAAATAGCGCCCAAAATCAAAGTGCAGACGTTTCTTTTTTTTTGAAGGTCATGTATTTCAGTTGTTTTTCGGGCAAGTTTGAGGAAATTTGAGCAAAATCCTTGGCACACCCAAAAATATGCCTGCTCCTACACCTATGAAAGGCTATGGGCTTTCAGGGCTTGCACTGATTGCAAAAGGTAGGGTCTGGTAAAGCGTCATTTACAGCCAAATGGTGTAGTACAGCTATGTCCAACCCAAATTGCTTACTGAGCCAAAAATTATGTCACTATCTTAACCAGGGCCGCACATTGAATGACATTTGAATGAGGGGCGCACATTAAATGATTTACTTTGATCTTAGCAAGCCAAATTTAGTTGAACCGGAAATACTGAAAGTGTTCAAATCCTAACTGCAATGGCAATGACTATTTGGCATCATGCAATGGCAATGACTATTTGGCATCAGTCAGTAAACACTCCGAATGTTCGATTCCTTGAGCAGGTTTAGTGCCAATGGATCAAGCGTAGAAATTAGAAAACTAATAACAAGATTTTAACCAAGGTGTCAGTGGACACATGGAAATCTCGTAGCACGCGGTAAAGATGTGATAAAGTGACGCTGAGGACCACCTGCATAAAAATGTAAAATTTAAGATTATCAAAATAAGGACAGGTTGTCTGTATGCAGGATACTTATACAAGAGCAAAAACTAAAATGGGCCGCACAAATATTTGAATGGGCCGCGGGTTAGACATAGCTGGTTTAGTAGGTATAGGTGCGTTCAACACTTGACTGGCACTCATATGACACTTTATTAAACTCCTTTTCCCAAGCCGTGGCACTGGTACCAATCCAGGAAGACAATAAACGTGAAACAGTCCACACGCTAAATTTAGTTAAGAACTATCAGGTTTCGAACCGAATATGCAACTATACAACGTTTTTAAAGAAATTTACTACGTTAATAATGGTGAACTGTTTTGCCCCTAACAAAAATAATCAAAAGGTTGTAGAACAGTGTTCTTCAACCTTTTTGTCATCGAGAAACCCCTGATATACTTTCGCGTTTGTCATGGAACCCATTAACAAAAATTTAAAGACACGAATTACTTGTAAGAAAATCAAGTATTTCATTATTAGTTAGATAATTCAACAAATGAACAGTTAATACAGAACTTCAAAAGTCAGAAATTCAATGAATCGCTTGTTCTTGCATTTTTGGAATTTAGCTGTTACATTCAGAATTTGGTCATCCGGCAAAAAAACCCGTATCTAAAATATGTGTCGTCCCATTTACTAATTTTGACAATAGAATTACATTTGGTCTGCCTCGGATCAGGTGCCTCGTTTACATTTGAACTACATTGCTCATTACCGTCCACACCTTCACAGTTGTTATTATTTCGCTTCACATATGAAAATATGCTATTTTGCTTCATCTGGCTTGACTAAATAGTAAAAAGTTGGGTTTCACACTGTTTTCACTTTATTCCCACAAAGGTTGAACCGCAGCTCCCGTCTGTGACTCAGTCTACTCTCTACTAGACTTCGGCTGAGTCTACTTTCTACTCGGTCTACTGTGAAATGTACACCGGCAACATCGTATAACTGTGATGCAACAATAACGTTCTTCTTAACTGCACAACAATGAACAAGTGACGCACAAACTATCAATATTTCTTGTTCCGATGCACTAAACCTCCTGTATAACTAACTGGAGTCTGAAAGCGGCACAGTGCTCTAAAAAATTTCATAATGATGCATCAACATATTGGAGCAAAAATCATTTCCCCTGAAAAACGAAAAACTCTCACGGAACCCCACTACATGTTTTGCGGAACCCAGAGCCGGATCAAGGGGTAGGGGGGCCCGGGCAATTTTTACTGGAGGGCCCTATGACGTAGTTCATGACATTATCGTTTGTAAAAGTTATGTTTTCGCTGATTAGCAAGGTTCCCGTTTATTTTTTTTCTGGCGGTCGAGAATGTGCTTACTCAAGTTCACATACAGTTAGCTGCGAGAAGAGAATTAATGATATAAATAATAGGGTGTATTTTTGCAAAGAAAAAATATTTCACAGACTAGAGAGTAACTTGGCATGAAAGAACATTCACCCGAAAAATAAGCAGAAACCAGAGATTACAAACAAAAACACCGGAAAAAGAACATGTCAATATAGCCAGCCAGGCTGAGTGGAAACTTGTTTCCAAGCTAATGTCTTGATTTTCACCTTAATTTTCAGGTGCTCTGTTTAACGTTACTGCTTCAACGTTGCTGCTTGAAAGTTTTGCTAGAAAAAGCGATTCAGTCGCGGCGTTTTAGCTAACACTGCCAGATCCATGCGCTTTTTCTTCTTAGAAGCTTTGCGCTTTTCATAGCGTTGATGTCCTGATGGCATTACAGGTTTCGGTATCGCGCTAGCTAAACACTGCAATCTCGGTTTTTGCTCTTTCGTTCTACAAATCGACTGATTAAAACATTTTCTGACGGACCACACAATAACATGTGGTGTAAATGGCTTGAATAGCTTCATGTGTTTATGATGTAACACAACGATAGTAACCATCGGAAGAAAAGTTCGTTTCCACCGCATGTTACCTTTTATGACGAAACAAAGGTGCAGTTCGGTTGCGGAGACCTCGAGACTACGCCAGAAATTTGGGATCATTGATACTAGTGTTGCCACTTCTGATATTTTAATATGACTCAGATAAATTTCTGATGTTTGATCTTTTGTCGACAAATCTGATGTTGACTGCGTGGGTTGTTTTTTCCACATTTTCTCTGATTTTAGGACGAAAATAAGTTGGATTCACGATTTTTAAGTTTTTCTCATCAATCTCTCACCCTAACCAGTGGCGTAACTAGAGGTTTGACCCAGGGGGAAAACTTAGCTGAAGGGGGCTACTGGCCACCGTAGGGGTCCACTAGCCAAAACTCAGAAAAAAAGTTAAGAAAGACAGTGAATCTCTGTATGTCTTGGGTGTCTGTACAAGATTAAAAAAAACGAAAACACCCCGAAAAACGCAAAAAACAACAACCTAAAGAATACTAAATATCAAAGTGTCAACTGGAGGGGCCCAGTTTTTACATTTAGCTTGCCAGGCGGAAGGGTCGCCCTTTGCCTCCCTGTCAATTAAGCCACTGACCCTAATGTGTGTTTGGTTATCGTTTCAAACTAAAGAAGTTCTCTTCGCTGCGTTGAGACTAACATTTTACGTAAATTATAAACGACTTCTCCATTTAATGGTGATATTTCGCTTTGTTTCGGATTCGACGAAGGTACTCGCTCATTGTTAAGTTTGCTAAAAGAAGCATTTAGCTGATATGGAACGCTAGCGTAAAGATTTGATATTATCTGATGAAAACAATTTGATGTTAACAAGACTGACCCCAGTGGCAACGTTGACTGATACTAAACAGAAGCCAGCAACCACTAGCTTTTAGCACGCAAATAGAAGCGTTTTCGTGATATTTGTGCAATAGGCGTGATGCAAGAGTAGAGAGTCATACCTATGCCAAATGAACGATTATTAGGAAAAAGTCACCAGCGAAATCAAATATATTTGCATTGAACAAAACCGAAAATACTTATAGGCCATTCAATAGCGGTTACTAAAACTGGTAGACAATCAAGCTTGTAGAGAAATCAGTTGCTGTTGGGGGCCCTCGATAGTTAACGCAACGTAGGAATATAATATAGAGTTGTATTCTTGTATCGCTTCTGAATCACGAGCTTTTTCAAACAAGTAATTTATTTGAAACAAGTAAATTTCATCACGGGGGGCCCCCCTGCAGCGGAGGGCCCGGAGAAATTGCCCCCGTTGCCCGCCCCTTAATCCGGCCGTGGCGGAACTCTAGGGTTCCGCAACAGTAATGTTATGTTATAAAGTTTCATGAGGTCAAAATGAGGCCTATTTCAGAAAAAAGTGGTACACGAACAAAAGGATAAAAAATGACTTAGACATAAGCCTACCAACTTTTGAAACTATCTCGCAAGTTTTGGCAATTCCAGCATATTCGTTGTTAACCCTCTAACGACCAATGTGCCATATTTGGTACGCTTCAGGTTTCAACATCTTATTGCTGCATGGGGTCAATTTTCGCTGCACCGTCCATATCACCAGATTTGGCACGTTTCAATGAGTC
>Ga0210059_1012836_pt1 | contig 12596 bp, 6 predicted proteins | sample Ectturendosymbi2_FD_188042 | JGI IMG/M metagenome (GOLD analysis project Ga0210059, IMG submission 188042) | Ecteinascidia turbinata endosymbiont from Florida, USA - Sample 2 (SPAdes) (version 2) | ecosystem: Host-associated > Tunicates > Ascidians > Unclassified | place: Key West, Florida...
CCACTGCATTGAAGTCCTACACAGACCATTGACAGCTCCCCTTGTTGCAAAACTGGCCCCTCCAGTGGCCCCCCCAAATGAAAATGTCTGGCTCCGCCCCTGCTCGCGACCCTTCCAAAAGTAGTTCACGACCCTGTAAGGGTCGCAACAACATGTTGAAAGCCACTGCTTAGAATGGGAAATGTAGGCTAATGTTTTGAGCTACAAACTACGCTCTCTTTTGTCATTATGTGTTAGAAATTTTTGCCACATCGAAATTACAATGTAGCCTCTAACACATTGCAGAGGTAGCTGGAGTCACATTTTCCGACACCGCGCCTGTTTCAAAATTTTTGAATCCCGATCCCAGTCAGATATATTGTAAAATTTGAGAGTCCAAATCCTGTTCAAATTCGGGTAACCCATAAGCGGATCCAGGATTTTTTTAGGGGTGGGGGGCTCAAGAACGAGTTCATCCGGATGTGTAATGACTGCATAGCAGTCAAGACCCAACTGCTCAGTTAACTTTTTTCAACAAACACGGTTAACCATGGACATTTTGGCTAAATCGCATTCTCACCATTACCCAGGCTTACTGGGACGTTTACGGAGCAGAAGTGGCCTTCAAAACAATTCAGAAATTATTCTCGAGCTTATCTAATCTTCAAAAAGTAACTTGTTGAATGTCGGAAAAGTTTTATTATTAGCAAACAAACACAGGTTCACGTCGAAGGAAAACGTGGGGCAGGCATAAAAACGACACAAAAACTACACGAAGAAACCCGAAATGCCGCCAGTAACCTTTTTGGCAGTCTGTGCAAGACCAATGCCGTACTGTGTTCGAAAATTTCAGATGTTCATGGAATTGAAGGTCATGACGTTCGGAATTGAAAAGTTGATTGTTTTAGGAATTTTTCCGATTTTTATTACATATCACCAGAGGCGTAACGAGAGGGGCAAGGGGGCACAATTCCCCGGGTGTCGAATCACTGCGGGGGACCAAAATGTCACAACAATGTCACAAGCACTTTCTTTAACACAGTACATTTGCTTCCGAAAGGCCTCAGGTTCGAACATGGGGGCACCAAACTTGTTTCTTGCCCCATGGCGTCATCTAACCTCGCTGCGCCCCCTGCACATCACGATGGTCTCTAGCCAAAATGACGAAATTTGTTTGCAAAAATACCTGTCCATCAATGGCAAACCACACACCATTCACACAAAATGTTGTTGACTATTATGAAAGTCATTTGACCATAGAAAATAACTTGAAGGTCGAAAAAGGGTACATTATTTAGAAAACAAGCACAACTTTTCCTCCCCCAGAAAAAAACGCTTGGCGTACGCGTAGAGACAAACAAACCAAAAAACTCGAAAGCAATAATTATGCTGGCACCTTGCCCTGGAAGGTGTTTATTGCACCACACGAGCATTGAAAATGAAAAGATAATATTTTTCCACGTCACAGCGCGAAACGTGAAGTTTGCAGTGAGTCAATGACCAACTTCTCATCCATTCAATTTTTTGTACGAAACGCGACTACATGGCGGTAACGCAATTTTAGAAATACTGTACAGTCGGTTAACAAAAATTAGTAGAGACAGCAAAATATTGGACGATAAAAAGCATATGATTTCGTGCTGAGCTGAACGTTTGTCCAAAAATTGTTGCTGGCAAGTTTGATGCTAATCAGTAGCCATCTTTAGCATGGCCTACAGCTAATCTAGCGCACTTCATTTCCTTTTAACGACCGCGCGAACCTATAAATTGGCTCGAGTTTTTTTGGTTATAACTCGCCAGCCGCTATAGCTAGAGAGTTGTTCAAACCCTCTACGGATTCAGCAAGTCTAGTAGTTCCGAGTCAAAAAAAAATTTTCAGTTTTGGGTTTGGAGTTCTCTTTGGGGGCGTTTTCGCGTTTTCATGGCCTACTTTGCCCGGCACTGGACGCCCATCGAATGGTCCCACGTTTTGGCCCAAATAATTTTACGAAACTAGGCTATCGCACGAGTCTTTAGAGCCCTTGATTGGCTTTCTAGCATATCTGGATGAAAAATTATGCCACAAAAACCAAAAAGTAGTCAAAAATACTACCCCTAAAAAGGTAACTCAGGGTGGAATAACACCCCTTTTGGATATGGCCATAACTCGCTGTTAGAATAGGCTAGAGAGCTGTTCAAACCCTCCAAAGATTCGTGAAGACTAGTAGTTTAGACTGGAAAAAAAAATTTCAGCTTGAGATCACGGGTTTTTTGTTGATGTTTACATAATGAGAGGATGTTTATGCATATTTGTATACATTTGAATAATGAAGTCACTTCCGGGGAGTCGAACCATCCATCAGATTTGGTGACTCGAAGTTTTTTTGGATTCTAGGCTTCAATACCAGTCTTTAGAGGGTTTGATGGACTTTCTAGCATTTCTGGTTCAAAAGTTATGGCCAAAGTTCCGGATTTTAATTAGCGAGGTCCCCTGGAATTACTCAGCTATGTCCTCAACGATTTGAGGTCTTTTGGCCCCTACTTGGGCACCAGAAACGCTAGGAAGTCGATCTAGGCCTCTAAAGCTTCATATTCCAGCCTAGAATACAACCAAATTTTGAGCCAAAATTTTGGCCCTTTCTGGAGACGATGGCGTCATAATGAAACAACCAAAAAAAAGCCAAAACTACCCTTTTTCTAAACCCATCCACCGAAAACCCCGAACCCAAATCTAAAATGTTTTTTTTTTCAGTGCAAACCAGAAAACTTCATGAGTCTTTTGAGGGCTCGTATAGCTCGCTATCATCTTCTAGCGGGAAGTTATCACAGGTTATCGCAAGCTACAGAAGCCGCCAGTGGGAGACTCATGCATTTTCTGATTTTTGGTGTAAAATGGGGCTTTTGGACCATAACTTTGGTTACAGACATGCTAGAAGGTCACGCAAGGGCTCTCTTGACGCGGGAGATCAACTAGTTTCCAACAAAAGTTTCAGACAAAATTTTGGCCCATTGGATTGGCGTCCAGGGCCCTTCAAAGTTGGTCAAAAAAACAAAAACACCCCCAATTTGCGAGCCTCTCCCAGGCGAACCCCTCACCCAAATCAAAAAAATTTTTTTAATAGAACCAAGAAGACTTGCCGCATCCGTAGAGGGTTTGAACAACTCTCTAGCTATAGCGGCTGGCGAGTTATAACCAAAAAAACTCGAGCCAATTTATTGGCTCGCGCGGTCGTTAAATGGTTGCATACCTGGCATGTAGGCTATGTTTTACGGTTAGGTTTGTTGTTTTGGAATTTACGCTGTCACAGAGCGCTCTAATCTAGCCTGTGGTTAACTACATTGTAAGTTCGTTGTAGCGTAATTTTAATGCCTTCCCTTAACTAATAACATGAGCTACACGCATTCATAAAAGCTTGTAGGAAAAAATAGTATGATCTGGAGCTTATTATTCAACTTTTGTCCACAGTCTGCTCAGTCCAGTCGCCACGGGGGTCTTTTATGGGCTTAGCCCTCCAAACAAAGCTCCAAGCCACCCAAATTGAAACATGAAACACTATTAAATCAGTGGAGTTTTTGTCAATTTTTAGCGTGTCAATCCCCCTCAAAAACGCAAAGCCCCCCTATTGAAAACTTTCTAGCGACGGTTCTGAGTCTGCTGTTTATTCACAAGAAGATCTTACCCAAATGAAACAAGAGGTTAAATACTTACGTGCGCAGTGACATGAGTAGCCCAAAATTTTGGGTGGGTCAAAATGTTTGATTTTACGCGAGCAACAGCATTTTGTTTGAGATACTGCCTCTTAAAGCACAAAATGACTAGATATTCCAAACATTTGGAGGGGCCATGGCCTCCTGGCTACGCTTATGTACGTGCCGTTTGTATAACGTACATATAATGTAAATACTTTATGCAAACACTTACGTATTTATATAACATTGGGTCCATATTTTATATAACATCTTGTTTATTAGAAGTTTCATTTATAGTGAAATAAACACATTCGGACTGCCGAAATGCAGCCCAATGAGCTTTGCATTTTATATTTTCGTCCCTATCTCTGTGCAAAAAATGATTTATTTAAGAACTATACAAAAAATCACCCCAATGGACATTTCTGTGTCGGAAACCATCAATCAAAAAACGTATCAGAAAAAATTTAGGGGGGCTTCAGCCCCCTTAGCCCCCCTGGATCTGTCTATGTAACCGTCGATGCAACCGAAATTCAGCAATATTTGAATTTAAGCAATGACATTTGTAAAGACCATGCACACTCCTGCTACTGCCGAAAATAAAAAATGACACCGGATCTGGGTCCGGTTTTTCAAAATAATTTGACATCGGCTCCAGATGCAGGTCCGAAAAAATGCAGAATCCTTCCGGAGTTGATTCCAGCACTTCGGATTCGTGGCAAACTCTGCCACGTTGCGCACAATACGCATTTGCTGAAGGCATTTTCAGGCAAACCGACTGCTTTTGCCGTCATGAAAACGAAATCTAGAAGCAGACTTAAATGTGGAAGATGACTTAATCTGTGCATTATTATGTATTGAGCCTCGAATGTGTATGCTTTCTTGCAACAAACAGGCTCAGCTTTCACATTGATTGCATAGAACATTGCGTTATTAAATGTTGTTTGTAGGTGTTTTTATTTCTGCTCTGTGCATGTGCAACAATTGTCGTGTTGAACTTGTACAGTCGGTGGGCCACGGAATCTTTATTTATTTATTAATTGGGCCACATCCTTGAAAAGGTTGAGAACCCCTGCTCTAAGCCAGTGGTTCCCAAACTTGTTCGAGCTGTTACCCAAACCAAGGTAGCGATTATGTCTTATTATCCTAAATATTTCGCAGTGACCGATCATAATACAGAACAACAATTTCGTTTTGGTTCGACGTTACCCCCGAAGAATCGCATATTACCCCCAGGGGGTAATTTACCCCAAGTTTGGGAATCACTGCTCTAAGCCAATAGTTGAACATGAGTTAACTTGAATTACCTTTTAAACCACGTAATCGTTTTTAAATCTTTGAGTTGGATTACATGTAGGTGTTGCAGCCGCAATTATGCGCCTCCTGAGCCAAACAAAGAAAGAGTCGAACAGACCAGAGATGATCACGGAGCCGGAGTGCCAGAGTGGACTCAGGCCGGAGTTTGCATTTTAAGCTGGAGCAGGAGCCGGAGCGGGAGTCAATATTTTAGGTTCGAGCCGGAGCCAGAGCCAATATTAAAGGTCTGTGCAGGAGCCGATCAAAATTTTTAAGGGACCTAATTTCAGTAATGATGCTTGTTGTCAAACAGAATGGATTTAATTGAGACGTGTTTTCTGACTAGTGTCGCCATATATCACAAACGTGTGACACAGGGTGGGAGTACCAAGCAATTCACCACTAATGATGGTTTCAAAGTTACAGTATGGCCTATGCAAAATACAGTGTGTAAGTGATAATCCAGTTCGGGAATTTCGGAATCCATGACGTAACTATGAGAATGTTGGGCTAATGATGTGGGCAATAACCCAAGACACATGACAAAAAAACAATGGTTAACAAAACAGATTATAGAGAAGTAACAGTGTGCCAAAATGACCTACAGTACACTGTAGGCCCAGTGACAGGATTTGACGATGATATTAGAAGTAATGTGCAGTAGTACAATACAGTGTTTATTCGCATTGTGCAGATTTCTAGTCTAGCCACCGCTTGCATAGGCCAACCTCTACTCAAAATTTGGAGCCATAGGCTACTGAACAAAGTTGGATGTTTGCCCTGATAGTTGCAGCTTTAAAGATAACCTATATCGTTTTGCATCTCTATTGCCTATGATAAATTTGAAACGGATTGTAGCCTAAGTCATGCGTATATGTAAATGTTCATCTTGTTAATTTTTTTGCACGATTTGCTTGCACATTCATGAGACTGGCTCAGTTTGGCACAGTCATAGTTCAGAGTTTTATCTGAGCGCATGATTAAAATATGATTCAATATTTGTGGACAGGTCATCAGCTCCTGACCTCAGAGATTTGTAATGAGTCTTTATTCTTTTGTAAAACTTGAAAATTAACACTCACTTCAAATACATGTCATCTATCTGGTTAATTATTGAAGGTTGAACTGCTTTACTAGCGTTTCAATGGTTTGCACTTCATAACTTAATAACAATAGAACCTATCATAGCCTAGTTTTAAGGTGTAGCCTCTATTTGATAAGCAGCGTCTATTTTGCCTCATGAGACAAAAACAGTTCTGAAGTTATTTTGTCAGTAACTGCACCCATTTGTTTGAAGTGATCACATGACAAGTTTGGAATGCATGACCTACGTAGCTGACCGTAATGTCTAATTTAAATGTGGGCAAGCTTTTAGTGGGTGTTTGTCTACGTTGTGTAAAGAATAGGTTAAGTAATAACTTTAAACCTCAACATTTTGAGTCTCTCTGTATTGTGCTAGTCACATGACCATTTCAACTATTTGTGTACTATTTGTGTTCTATCAAAGGCAAAATAGCCACGTCATATATTTTGCCTCATGAGGCAAAATAGGCAGTATCCTTTTGACATAAGTTGCTTGGAAGTTTTCGGAGTGTTAACAGGAGTCGGAGTTTATGTTCCGCAATTTTTCGGAGTCGGAGGAGGAGGAGCAGGAGTCTTAAAGCGTGGAGCAGGAGCTGAGTCGGAGTCTGAAAAATGTGACTCCGCTCATCTCTGGAACAGACGACCCTCGGCTTAACAGCAATAAAGATTCCCCATTCGACTAAATTAACTCTTGTATTGCATGGTTAGGCCTAAATGTGACGTAATGACGTCGCTAAAATGCTGCGTCACTCTAAGCCAACCAAGATTACCCATTCGACTACAGACTACTGTAGATTCACTCTTTGATTGCAGGTACGAATTCAACGTTATGTGTGGCGTAATCACGTCGCCACATTGGCTTAGTCTAATACTGCAACAGTGACAGGAATTTGGATTCATACAATATTTGGTTTTTGGATTTGCATTATATACTGTATTTCAAAAAAAATTTTGGAGTGGATTTCGATTTAAAAAAAATGAAACACTTCATCTGGAAAAGTTCAAAGTAACAGCATGAAGCCGACTACCATGATCACCATATACAATACCAGTGATGGAGTCTTGAAACTTGTTCTCGGTCTCGAGACCCATTTTTGCGAGTCTCGGTCTCGAATGTTTCAGGTCTCGTCTCGGTCCGGTCTCGAAGGCTACGGATCTTGGTCACAGTCACTTTTCTTGAGACTTTGAATATCGTAAAGAAATGGCTAATCTACTGTAATGCAATGAGTTTTTTGTTTGTTGTATTTGTTGGTAATAAACAATCAAACAAGTCGGAAAAACACCATGAATAGGAAGAAAACTCAACTCAGAAGTTATGACGGCATTTTTTGACAAATTTCAGTAAAATCCACAAAGTTTCAAGACTTGATCTCGAATTTCATGACTCAAGTCTCGGCCCCCGTCTCGGAATTTTTGATGAAGTCTCCGTCTCCAGGTTTTACTCAGGTCTCGAAAAGTTACAGTCTCGAAGGTTACAGTCTCGACTACGTCGCTGGCAAATACTGTACGACACTGGCTATATAATATACCACGATGATGTGTCAATATATTGCGCCCTGTTGGCCCTCAGTGAAATGCAAAGTCTGGGTCTACCCCTGTGCATGTTGAGAACACTTGTAGCATAAGCCGACTAGACAGTAGACAACAGAGATGATCGGAGTGTGAAATTTTTCCGTCCGAGTCCAGTCTTGATCCGAAAAAAGTGAATCCGTCATAATCATGATCCGTCATTTTTTGTAAATGATCGGTCCAATCCAGTCCTGACCTGCCAATGTATAACCACCAGAGATGAGCACGGATCAGGACTGAAGCCAATTTTGGCCAGATCAGGACTGGATCCGACTGCAATTTTTTTCAAAATTGGCGGATTAGGACTGGATCGGATCGAGAAAATTCTTGTTATTACAATGTGATTATTCTGAAAATATCAAAAATTTTAGTTGTGATCCGATTTCACAGGTTTGCAAAATGATAGTGTATATTTTGCCATCACATGCAAAAACTCTGCTGGACTATTTTGCAATTCGAACTGTATCCACCTTTATTTACATATAAATGTTGAGTTCTAGTAGCAACGTGAACATAGTTGAGTGGTTAGTGTCTACGCCTGCTGTGCGATTGTTCCTTGGTTCTGCTCTCAGCATTTCCTTTGGCTTAGCTTGTAGAGCAGGGGTCACCAACGTGGTGTCTGCGGGCACCAGGTCGCCCGCAAGGACGAAGAAGGGCGCCCGCGGGCCTGTTCTAAAAATAATATTAGCATGATAAATGTCTTACCATTAAGGAATATCAATACTAAAATAATTAAAAGTAAATTGAGCAAAATTTTTATTTAGAAGTGTGTATCAAACTAGTAGTCCTTCACATTAATCGGTACACAAGAAGTAGCTCGCAGTTTCAAAAAGGTTGGTGACCCCTGTTGTAGAGGTTACACCTTTGATTTTTAAAGGTAAACGCAAACCCTAAACCTAAACTTTAAACTTTTTGAAAAAGTACATTAAAAGCACTACGTACTTATTCAAAAAGTTTAAGGTTGAGGTTTAGGGTTTGTGTTTAGGGTGTATGTTAAGTTTCGGTTTAGGGTTTACCTTTAGGGTTTAGGTTTACGGATTAGGTTTCGGGGTTAGGATTTAGGTTCAACTTTTAGGTTTAAGTTTTGAGTTTAGTTTTTGGGTTTAGGTTTTCGGTTTAGGTTTTGGGTTTAGGTTTTGGGTTTGGTTTAAGTTTTGGGTTTAGGTTTTTGGTTTGGTTTAAGTTTTAGGTTTACGTTTTGGGTAACAAGGATCTTACGCTAATGCAAGTGTATCGTCCATGTCACTTGACTAATCCAAGCAATCACTCAGATTCTTCTAATGGCAAAATAACTCCAACAGTGCTTTTCCCTCTGATGACAAATAGACACTTCCTTGGTAAATTTTGGAAATGCTAAAAGGTTGTGTCTATTTTGCCTCATGAGGCAAAAGCACTGCTAGAACTATTGCGCCTTCAACCAATTGTATTTGACTAAAGGCAAAATAGCTCCAGTAGTTCTTTTGCCTCATGAAGCAGAGTAAATATACATGATTTTGCATTGGCGGACCAGGATTGGATCGGACTGATGATTTTCAAAAATTTGCTGATCAGGACTGGATCGGATTCAATTTCATCGGATCAAGACTGGACTCGGACTGAAAATTTTCACAGTCTGCTCATCTCTGATAACCACATATTTTCAGGCATTGTCTATGGTTCCTCATTTTGAATCGTGAGGCAAAAGTGTGTTTTTGGTAACATCGGATCAAAACTTAAAATTTTGGAAAGGTCACAAAAAAATGAAATTTAAGCAACAAAAATTATTTCAGTCTGATCCAGCCATGATCCGCCAATTTTCAAAAAAATTTCACTGCGATACAGTCCTGATCCGGCCAAAATTGGATTGAGTCCTGGTCTATGCTCATCTCTGCTAGACAGTCAAAACAGAAAATGTGTGCCAATCTTGATCATCACTGAACAAAATAAAGTTCATTTCTTAGCGAGCAAGCAACTGGGTTAGCCCATCAGGGGCTCAAATGTCTTCAACTCAAGTGTGGAATCATTGATTATGACTCGAGTCTGGAGTAATTGATTATATGACTCAAGTCCAATCGAGTCATTCTGTAAAAATGTGACCCGAGTCGAGTCCGGTCAACATCGTTCTTAACGTGACTCGAGTCGAGTCCAAGTCACCAAAAATGGTGACTCGTGTGGAGTCGATTGACTGATGTAGCGAGTCGTGTAACGCTATCACTGGCAAACAGTGATTATTTTGAAGTCTATGCAGTGCCAATTGTTAAGATCCTACGAGCCTAAGGTAAACTTGGCCATAAGTACACTTGAATCTGTTTTCAAACTCTTTATCTGTCTTTGAATTGTTGCATGCAACTATGTCCACCGAGCACGTTTCTTAAAGTCATGGCTTGCTCGACCGCTTCTGCGTTGAAGCGTGACGTGAACATTCCTGTCATTGCGGGTTGGACAATGAGTCTTTCAGCGACTACAACCGAATGTAAAATCGTTTTGTGAATTTTTGATGTGTTGATGATTTATAATGGGAATCGCATACGCATTTTGTTCTGTAGTTTTGAGTTTTTGTTATATTTTTATGTAATCGCGTTCTGTAATGTTTATCAGGTAAAAACTGGTCGCAGGCAAAAAGCATTTTAAAAATGCGCAGATTGCAATGTATTGTTAAGACCTAGCGCAGTGCTTTCACAATGAGCAAGCACGTGATTTCAGAGCTATCGAGCGGTCATGGAAACGTTTTAAATTGTTTTAAACGCATGTAACTGTGCGAGATCTGAAAACGCAACGATTTTGCGTATTTCCCGTAAGCACACATGCGCCGTTAGTAGCAGTGAGTGCGCAACCGTCACTCGGTTTCAAATTGCACATTTGCAGCTCGACAACTGGGACCGTTTGGATAAGGAAACCGCTTTGCAAAAATGTTTTTAGCTAAAATAAAGAACACACAAACTTTGGCTCATACGCTAGGCAAAGGGCACTATCCCATGATTTGCGGTAAGGCTGAACTCAAACTAACTCGCATGTTTAAATCCAGGATGAAGGTAACGCGGGTTTCAAATTAGACTTTGGCAAACCATGGGGAAAAACACATAAATCAAACAAATTTCTATGTAGCTGTCCAGTAGCGTACGCAGAAAATTTCCGAGGGGTGGGCCAGGTTTCGTCACAAACGTATGACATCCCAAATTACCTTTAGGGGAAGTGGGGGGTCCGGGGGCATACCCCCGGGAAAATGTTGCAAAATTTCACCTAAAAATACGCATTTTTGTACATTCTGGAATCAAGTTTTAGACCATACTGTTTTTAACTTTATTTTTAGGATGTGAGGGTATGGCCATGGCATCCATAGCGAGGAATCCGCTGTCGCCAACACAAGCTTGTAAAGGCAGCTCGCAAGAAAAAAGAATAACTTTTATTATGTGCTGTGTGTAGCAGTAACGCTAGCATGACTGCTGCATGCAAGCAAGAAAGGCCGAAGCAATGAGAAAGGGAATGACCAAGCAAGCGATACTTAAAAGTGACTCCCATGCATATGGAAGTGAGAGCTTTCTTTGGCCGACACGCCTAGCGTGCTGACGGCACCAACAACTGCCTAAATTAGCGCCATCGAGGTTCAAGCCCACAATGAAGGTGTGCGAACACAACCGGGCCGTACACTCTTCATGTGCCACGCTCAAACAGCATTCTGCCACCTGAACTGTATATCTGAATTCCAATCTGAGATTAAAAAAGCTCTGTTCAACTCTTGCAAATAGCTGAGACGCCAATCTTTGGTCTTTTGCCAAGCCTTTGAGAGAAACCCTTTTTTTGAGTCGTGAGTGAGTCAAAGATCTCATTTTTCGGTATGTTTTACCCAAATTAGGCACACAACCAAATTTACTAAATTTTAATTTAGGGTAACCAAAACATCTTAAAGGCACGCCTGTGTTTGCCTGTGTTCGATTGTTTTAACTGTGTTAGCTGCTGATTATCGCGGTATTTCAAACTGTGCAATTGTAAACTTGGGATTCGAGGGTGAGTGTACTTAATGCCTTAATTAATTGTATCTTTTCTTGGGAATCGTTTTAACCAGAAAAGTTAGTTTTTCGTGTTTCGCATTAACCGTTTGTATTATGTTTTATTGACGCAAGTGCATAGTAGCATCCCTGATATCTGTAACCAGAAGCATAATACTCCAGAATGAAAAGTTGATAAAACTAACCTTTTTTTACTGATTTTGTCAAGGCCAGTTTTGTCCTTGTTACCCACTTATGAACTCGGACGAGGTAAAGCACCAGGGTCCAAGGTATCCGCAGGATACAGACTGGCGTTTTTGTGCTTACTGTAAGTATCTGTAGAAACACCCCAACTACGAGATTTCAGAAGGAGACATTTTAATTTTTATAGTGGGCCGTTTTCCAGGTGAGCTGACTACCATTCCTTTGAGCATCTACACGCCGCACGCCGGCAAACGTCTGTTGAGAGTAGCAGTTTTCAACCCAGATACATTTCAGTGCCAGACTAACCGGCTGAACGTTCACACAAACTGTTATCCTGTGATCGGTTTGTATTTATTTGTTTATGAGCAGACACGAAGTCCATAGTATGAACACACACACTCTGCACAACGCAGGTTGATAAAAACAGACAAAACAGAATGAAGTACAAGGCATTGAAGCCGGCGGAATCACAGGGTTACAGACACTTTTTGCAACTGCATTGAAGACAGCACCATAGGGATACAGACACATTCTTAGCACTATTGTTAGCTAAGACGTAACACTTGTTACAGCACTACTGCGGAGTAGGGCGCCAATTCCTAAATTGGACTAGTCTAGGTAAAATGCGAAAGCATTGTGGCTTGACACGCCATCGATCAAACGGACACTGTGAAGTTCGATCACTCAATCACAGAATAAAATGCAATTATAGTGTTCAAAGAATAGTGACGAGTACAAACAATCTGACTGCATCAAAGCACGTAACCATACGTTGTTAGATTTTCTGCATCTTTCGAGAAACAGGTACTTGTATTTACGTAGCAGAGCCTC
>Ga0210059_1012837_pt1 | contig 12596 bp, 6 predicted proteins | sample Ectturendosymbi2_FD_188042 | JGI IMG/M metagenome (GOLD analysis project Ga0210059, IMG submission 188042) | Ecteinascidia turbinata endosymbiont from Florida, USA - Sample 2 (SPAdes) (version 2) | ecosystem: Host-associated > Tunicates > Ascidians > Unclassified | place: Key West, Florida...
CAATCGTTTTAATCTTTTCACCATTTATACATTGCTGAGGTCCTTCATTTCGCAGAAAGGCACTGAGGATGCTTTGTTTTTCACATCCGTAAATATTTGTGCTGGGGCAGCAAACTGACTGCGTCCCTGGACCGCCCCTGGTGACCGATTTAGGCTTAGGTGTTGCTTGTTGGGCAATATCTTTGTTTCGGTCGGCTTCGATCGCAGAACAACCGACTGCTTGTTGACCAACTTTTTAAACTGTGCATTCCGGAGTAAAGAATTTTGTGAAAAGCTTTGAGACGAAGGCGTGAGAAATACAAGGGAAGAGACGTGAAAACTTCATTCTAGAAAAGAACAATGACACAAAGGAAAATTCTGTCGTTGTTCGCACTGACGAACGAATCGATTCGCTCATCAAACTATTAGAGACTCAAAGTGTCATCATTTACTTTTTTTCGATAAACCACTGCGTACCTCATCCACAGTTTTTCGGAAGTCGTTGCGTTTTGTTTCAGGATCTTCAGTCACTCCACTCTCAGGCGTCGAACTAAAACAATCCTTCAGAAAAATGATAAGTGGTTCATCTATGGCGTTGGCAATGACTCAAGCGTATTAGCAACGGAAAAATCAAGACAATTTTCCCTTTTTTTAATTGGCTCCACAATTAATATTGCAATTATCCCAGTGCTCTAGGTAAAACTCGTGTTTCTGACAACCTTGTGTGCGTGATCAACGTGGTAAGTAGTAACCTAGCGTTTACGTGAAACAACCTTAAAGTGTAAAGTCATGAAGAAATTGCAACCGTAGTTGAATGCAAACGTAACGAAGCTCAAAATGTTTTACTTTCTGCGCGTTTCTACTGTCCTTTTCAAATCATCAAATTTTGGTAAGCTCCACATATGACTAAATGTGCTACAAACTTTATTATTTTTTCCTTGCCCGTTCACTACGGTTTATAGTTTAAACAAATCGGAATGGAATTTTGCTGTGCAGTGCAGCTAGTCAAGCAAGTTTTTGCCCAATTGTTGATGCTTTCAATTGACAAAAAATCTATAACATATCGTTTCATACATTTATTCAAATCACTGTAGACGAAAATGTACACTTTTATTGAAGTCATTGTAGGTGAAAAAGTCATTTTTTAGGTTACACCAAAATATGGGATGTACGCCCAAATGAACCTAAACGTCTGAAGAGATGCTCAGTTTTGCACATACTGTATATCCGAACTTACTGGCTCTCTGGTTAATATCACCGACACTAAAACCTGCATACAATCCAGAAATGAACTAATTTGGCGTTATTATACACAAAGTATCTTCAAAATTAACATACTTTCGAAATTTTAAACGCATCTTGAAGGCAAAAGTCAAAAACTCATGTTAAAAAGCTAATCCTGACAAGGACGATACACTTTTTGCGTTGTACGATGTTACCTTTTGCTTCTGCCACTAACAATGAATCTTCACAAAGGTGTGGAAGTCGAATCAATCAGCAAGTTATTTTACTGGGAAATCGGTTCGTGCGCATGAGGCCAGTTTCGTGGTCACAGCTTTTGAACGAGAAACTATTCGCGTGCTTTCTCTAAACCTTGCTTCAGTTTTTCACCATTTCACTTGCAAGCCTTGCTTGCAATTTGCAGGACTGAAGTTGCGTAAAATACGTGAAATTGGTTTCCTAGTAAAACAATTTGCTAGTTGATTCGACTGCATCACCTTTGTGGAGACTTAGTGTTGGAATGTTGATGTGCAAGTCCGAATCATCGCATAGTTGTGAAAGCAGAGCATGGAACGCAAATTCCTTGAAAGCTGACAGCAGTGGAGCAGCCAGCCCAAAATTTTTTGGGGTCAACAAATTTTGGGGAAGGCAAAATGCTTGATTTTAGGCGAGCAACAGTATTTTGTTTGGGATACCGCCCATCAAAGCACAAAATACAGTAACTAGATATGCTAAAAATTTGTGGGGGGCACGCCCTCCTTGCTGCACCTATGGCTCACAGCAAACATAGAGCCTTCAGTTCTCGACTTAATGCCAACAAATTTCAAGTTACTTTCTGCAGATATAGATTTTTAATAAAGATTTACTTTCTGCGTATACGAACCTTAGTAAAAATATTTCTAAAACTTTTTAGAAACGCCAACTGTTAAACTTCACCACAACAACTTAACTTTTTAGAGAATTACCTGATCTGTGCCAGTGTTTAAGTTTACCGCGTATGCCTTGTCAACATTCAGATGCAGTTATTCTTTACCACAAAGCTTTTCAATATTCAGGAAATTGAAAAAAATCCCAGTAAACTTTTGAATGGAGCGATTTCAATTGGTTTGCTGTGTTTCTACCACGGCATTTATTTTTTCATTCTGGTCAAGCTCAGCGTTAGTCTTGCCGATCAGGGACGGATTTAAGAAGTGCGGGGCCCCAGGCCATTTTGGTTTTTGGGGCCCCATGCAGGTGTGACCTATTTGGTCGCTTGTCTTATAAGCGTGAAAACATGTCCCTCCTATGTGTAGTGCACCCTCAAAAATATGTCTTTTGTGTTGCCGACTTTGATACGATTGCCTTACTAGATCTTCAACATAAATTAAAGCCTTTCCTACACTCTTGTCAAGAACAAATGGCAATGTGATGTTTTCTTGGAATTTGTAGCTCTTTCGCGTAGTTCAGAAGTTTTTTTCGTTAAATTTTCTTGATTTCTAGCGTGTTTTGTAGGTTTATTTTTCGGGTATATACAGTACATTTTCATGCGTGACCGTGTTGCCTCCCTCGAAAATGGTGTCTACTTATCGATCTGATTAGTTGCACGCAAACGCCTTTGTTATACAGTAGTAACCACTGATTTTATTGACCAAACTAGTACGGTCGATTCAGTTCACTCAGGGTTTATTTATGCCGTTTTTAAGTCGTCATTTTCCAAGCAATACAAAATGTAGTGTTTTAATCCTCTATGCTATTTGATGATGGTAAACAGCATGAAGACAAGTTTCTTGCACAGCAACGTATTTCCGCAACACCCTCAGCTAACCGCATGAAGTAAGCCCAATGATGTAGACACGCTAGTTTGAATTAAGATTTCAGTAAAAATAATTTAGTGCTTCTATAGCGTGTGGTCTACCGCCATTAAGTCGACTTTTTCACACAGGCTCAGGTTGCAGTGCAAGTAAAACTCACGAGAAATTGTTCTAGCTGATTTAACCAATATATAAAACTTCATTAAGCAAGCTCTATATACTGGCTATCCAGTTCAAAACAACCAAACGTAAATCCACATCAAACACGCTATAAATTTGCCTAATAAGGCTTCTGAATGTCAGAAACAATGTAACTGAGAAATCGGTTACAACTAGAAATCAGTGTACCCAGTAGCGGATTAAGGTGGGTGCTGACTGGACTACAGCCAGGAGTCCCCACCATTTAGGGGCCCCCAATCCCTAAGTCGGTGAAAAAAGTGTAATATGTGAATTTACTGCTATATATAGAAAGGGCCCATTTCGAAGTTCCAGGCAGGCGCCTCATACAACTACCTTAATCCGCCCCTGACTGTGCTGCAGTGACTGGGGTCTAGTTTTAGACGTTTGTATTTTCGCTCATTTCAAAGTAAATTGTAAAGTTATACCTATGTGCAATTTCGCAAACTTGAAGTTAGTAATGAGTCGTCATAGAAAGGAGTTGTGCGGGGCTCCAAAAGCGCGGGGCCTAGGCCATGGCCTACTTGGCCTATGCGTAAATCCGTCACTGTTGCCAATGCTTCGCGTTGGCTAAGTCTCGTCGTGAATGGAAAATTGTTGTGGTAAGATCAGCTCATTATTTTCTATGTCAAAAGCAAAATCATTAATTGCGTCTGAAGGTTGCAGCACTACGGCACAAAAATAGATTCTCAGCAGGGCCATGTTTAAGGAGTGGCTAAGTCACTTTCAAAGGTACCTCCAATTTAGTACGATGCATCGCTTTTCAGCGAAGATGGGAAGATTTTTAGAGTTGCATATTGAAATCTAGTATGAAATCACTGTAGCTGCTAGAACTTGCACCAAATACAAAAATCACTGTTCCTCAAAGCCAAACCTAAAAATCAATCACGTGCATTGAGTTTTTCATGTAACAAAAAATAAACGTGTATGTGATTTTACTGACGCAATTTTTTTCTTATTAGACTTTTTCGTATACCTTTGAGAACAACTTAAAGTCACACCTACATCAATTACGTCTGTGTTGAAGTCACTTTGATCAAAAGAACTGATCTTTCATATGCAGTGTATGTGCATCCATATCTGTTGTTGCTCATATTTATCAAACAAACGTGCATTTTTTTGTGGTTCCGAACATTTGCAAAGATAATTGCTTTTTGGAGCTCCCTACAAATTATTGCGAAGTGTTCAAGGGTCATTTGGCGTAAACCTACTTTTACTTGCAGAACTTCCGTATTCTCCACGTCCTAAGCTAAAGTCCAACCGTACCGCCAAGCTTGATACAAACTGAAAATATCATCTTAAAATGCTTGCTTTGTAGGCTACGGCATCACCTTTTGAATAATGCCCTGCAAAAGCTACCATAAAATAACGCAAGCTGTCGAGCCAAAGAGTGTACAACATCATTCATCGTTTTGCATGGCTCTTCGAATAAGCCAGTGGTTCTTGGCCTGGGTTTCGATCGAAACCCTAGGGTTCGTTTCAGGGGTTCGACGAAGGTCATATGGAGCGTGATTAAAAGCGTGGGAGTACTATATGATTAAATATAAACTGTTGATTGATTTCATTTTAGTAACACTTTTTTACTTTCTGTTATATTGGGCAAAAATGGGGCTCGGCAAAAGATTGGAAAACCACGCAAGGATTCGGTGTGTTTGTAAAAGAGCCACTGGATTAAGCTAAGGTGCATTAACCCGGACTATTATGACGGTGTCAACCTTCTGTACAAAACGAAAATTTTAACCTAAGTTGGGAACCACAGCCTCAGCCGAATAAAACGGTGGGCAAGAACCTTTTATCAGCAGGGCTGGCTCAAGCCATTCCAGCGCCCTAGGCAAGATCCATTTTCAGCGCTCCCTCATAGTTTATGACGTCATGCGATCAACCGTGGCAGGACCTTTTTGCAAAATTGCCCACCGACTCCACTTGGTAAACATAAACAGATACATTCCCTGTACGCATCGTAAAATTACCGGTTGGACCTAGGCAAGGTCCATTTCAGCACCACTTCCCCGAAAAAAACTTTCAAGGACGGTGTTTTTTTCATCAAACTAATTTATTAGATGCATGCCGAGTTTAATTGAATACCAAATTCATCAAAATATTATCTAAACAAGTATCAGCCGTTGCAGCATTCACATAAACAAAAAATCTAGCATAGGCCTCTGAAAACCTTTCTACACTCTAAGATCGTAACAATCGGCGACATTCCGCATGCGCAACGAACCTCTGACGTTCGCGAAGTTTCGTAAAATTTTGTGCAAGAAAATTGCTACTGCCACCAGTAGTCTTAAAATTTATATTTAATTATAAAGTATTTTCCGCAAAATTATATGCTCACGAAATGTTTGGGTAGCGAAAATTTAGAACTACTTTTTAGGGTCGCGCCAAAAAGTATTTGTGGACCCCTTAGCCAGGCCACTAACGCTAACAATGCTCTCGTTTCGCCAATGTTTCTTCAATGTGATTACACTGGATGGCTGAAACATGATTTGGTGAAGGCTTCGACATAAACTTTCTCCACTACATGAATGAAATGTATGCCAAATTGCGACATAAATTACCTAGTATATGTGAAATAATTGAAATTAATAAGAAAAATACTAACCTTTCTTGCAGAAAAAATGAAATAGTGCCGTACCTCTATCTTCTCATAACTACGTGAACATGAGTTTCATTCACTTTCATCACGCACATTATCTTTTCTTGGTGTACGGTCGTCACTTTCTGAACCATATAGTTATATTTTTGTCCTTTTTGGCGCACCCTTTGGCCGAGCGCCCTAGGCAGCCGCCTAGTTCGCCTAATGGTAGCGCCGGCTCTGTTTATCAGTCGTTCGAACATCGCAAAGAGTTGGGCAAAAATGGTGTGATTACCGTGAACAGAAAGTTCTTGAAAATGCAAAAATCTAAACAATTTTGTTCCACTCACAAACGGTTGGATTCTCTTATGGCTATGACCAAGACACAATTATTAATAAGTGTAAAATCAAAGACCACTCAACAAACTATAGGTGAGTGACACAAGCTAAATCACATACAGCGGCCAGTAGTTGAACACTAGAGCTGAAATATTCCTTAACTAAATATTGTAGTGTAGATAAACCAATGGTCAAACTGCTGAAATGATCAAGACCAGTCATCAAGATTTTACGTTGACAGTTTAAGTTTAATGTTTTTGTAGTTTTTTTGACAATTGAACGGAATACTGCTGAAAGACAACTGATATGCGCAAGGTAGTGGTTTCGGGTTCAGCAGACCCGACGTTATGGTTAGACGTAAAATTGTTTTAAGTAAGCCGGATTGCCGGTGTTGTCGGTGATGGTGTTCTTGCTGCATGCGGGAAGACTGCCGTTGGCCATAAGCCGGATCGTAAGCCGTAACCGGATTCTGTGTGAAGCCGCCTTAAGAGTAATTCAGTTCAGGCATGTACGACACCTTCGCTATATTGGTCTACTTACCTTTTCATCAAAAATCGTATGGTATTAGAACACAAAGTAACTTTGTTAGTGCTCAAACTGCTCAGTGAGAGTTATATTTTCAGTGTACTTTTTGTAATAAACTTCAGTTGAAGAAAAGTATATTTTTTTTATTTTTGAAAACCGGCTCTGGCACACCCGACGCTAGTATTAACGTGACAAAAATCGAGCGATAGTAATCCAGGGTTGGGTGAGGTGTTGGCAGCGAAAAACAAATAAGTTTTCCAACTGTTAGTGGGGTCAAAAGTTGTCAGTTCATTGGTAACGCACCTCCCGCATTTTCTTGGAGTTTTCCACACCGCGAAGCAGCGTTGAAAGGATCGAAATTGTGCTGGAGAGTTGGACATTAAACGCAGAGAATCCAAATTTTAATTTTAAATTTTTTAGACATTAGCAAAAGGCAGACGCAATGTGGAACAAACAAAAATTTTCGAAACATTCTAAAACTGTAGAGGTATAACAAAGACGTATGCAAGTGTAGTTTAGGGGCAGCGGAACGATTTTAATAGTGGAGAGTGCGGGACGTTCAAGATAGGCGCACTACCTAGATCAGTGATCGGCAACCTTTCGTTATGATGGCCCAAACCGCCCTTACAGTCGTAATAAAAGACCCATGCTTATTTTTGAAAGTCTAATTTCAAACTTATGCTTTATTGAGTTACCTGTTAAATAATAATGCAGTGTTGATGTCATAAGCCGTATATTGTCAAAAGCAATGCTTTGTGAACGTCAAACAATCAATATTCTGTAGTTTTTACAATAGCCTATGTTTTAGCACACGCAACTGGAGCAGGACTGCCGCTCTTACATACCACGCGACCCACAATAGAAAGTGTTGCGCGGCCCAATAAAATGTGCTGAACGGCCTACAGCTGGGCCGAGGCCCACAGTTTGCCGACCACTAACCTAGATCATGATTGATTTATTGTTTGACGTTATCGATGGTTATTTAAACTTGGAACGTAGTTTTTGCACAATTTCTAAGCAAAAACACACACTCGCTATGATTTTCATTTTATCGCAGATATTTTCATATTTTGTCAGAATCACTAGCTCCAAAAGACACATCGCGCTCTATGAATAAAAACCGCGGTGGTACAATCTCTAGCCGCGTAAACAAGAATGTATTAATTTTCAAGAAATGCTGGTAATTCATAAGCCAAAACACGTTCTAATCATATCCGCTCGTAAGACTTTGTATCCATAGTTACTGGGCGCCAAACTCTTGCGCGGGTAATATGTATTTGGAACTGCGCAATATTTTCAATTTTCCCGCTCACGACCGTCACGACCTCCTTATTGCAAAAGAGACAGTTCACTAATTTATCACAGAGATGTTTTGTATCGGGCCATCAGTGAAAGACGGAGCAACGCGTGTACGATATAAACACATAACGAGGTTGAGATTAAAATAAGCTTGCCTTATCAACAAAGTTAGGCACTCAGCAAAATTTTGAAGATGATGTAGTTTAGTTTATAACGAAAACACAAAAAAGTAAAACTGAAGTACAATTGTGGGTGTCACTCGAATCTAAGACCCCTTGAAAAGTAGTGACGTGTTTCACCCCCTGATCCCCCTCTTCCTCCGGACATAGTTTTATTTTCGCTTGTCAAAAAGCTTACTATGATATAACAGCAAGTCGCATGATGTCGCACAGCGTCTAGTGGGAAGGAAACGCCTGGAAATCAATGAAAGGTTGAAGCAACGTTCCAACTTACCAAAGTGAGTCGCTCTTTATCCACAGACGACCGGCCAACCAGAATGGAAGAGGTCGATGGCGGTGACTGATTGTCAACGACTGGCGACGTAACGTGTCTGCCGTGAAGAGGAAAAATGCTCGAGCGAAGTGATCTGCATTCTTCCTGGAGCTGCGACACGATAAAGTTCCGTTAGCGCTGAGAAAAAAAGCACCCGTCGTAATCACCACGACTAGAATCTGACTGCTCCTGCACAATAATCGAAACGATTAATAATGCATTGCATCATCCACTGAACGTTTCGCATATTCGCTCTCTTACCGTTTGGATCTTATCCAACATGACTTGTTTAGCTTTGATCCAGTTTTTGCGCTCCCCCTCGTGACATTCGATAATCTTCCGCTTTTCATCATCAAACAGCTCTTGTTGTTCGCTGCTCATTCTGCGAAGATTGGCGTTCACCATCCGGGCTTCCTGCAAGTCGTGTTCTCGCGCTGAAAGCTGTGTGCTTATCGCATTGATTTTCTCAATGCAAGCTTGGTCGCGATGCAATTCACTTGTGTTCTGGTTTTCCAGCTTGACAAAAAACAAATTTTTTCACAGGACTTTTTACAAACATAAATACAGTGAGGCGACCCATGTGCACAACTTATTATTTCGTAAGTTTACTGTAATTCTTAAAAACAAACGCTTGCAGATTTTGGAACTGCTTAGATCAGCTGCCTGCAACCCGCGGCCCAGTCGAAGGTTTTGTATCCACCGGTTGAAAGGTTTCCTTGTATATGTACAGTATCATGGACAACTAGCCTTACTTTTGATAATTTAGTGTTCATATTTTTGATGCAGTGGCCCTCAGTGTCACTTTATGATATCTATACTGCCTTGGCAGATTTCCACGTGTCCACTAACACCTCGGTCGGTGCAAAACGAATTTCTAGTTTTTTGATAGCATTTTCTTGTCATAATTCATGTAACTAAGTTTAATTAATTAGCACAGCCAGTGTTTTTTTTAAGGTGTTTGAGGGACCAAAACGGTCTCTCAAATTCCTCCAACGGTCTCTCAACATATAACCAACTTTTGTAACAAAATATAACCAACTTTTACATACTTAGATGAAATATTTGCGGTCTCTTAAAATTTCCTTGCGGTCACCAAAGCGAAACCTTAAAAAAAACCTGAGCACAGCTGATAGGCTGAGTTTGATTCCCGGTCGGGTCTTACCGACACCACTTGCAAAATGGGACTTGTGTCCTGTTCGACCACATGCTTGGTGGTTAAACTGTATTCTTTTTTGTCCAAAGATTGTTCTTTTAAGAAAGACATTCAGTGTAGATTCGGGAAGTAGATACCGCCGTAAGCCAACTCATTTCCAGAGCGTCGCCCAATCCACACCGTACATTGCGCGTCAAAACCAACTTCTACAAAGTTTGCATAACACTCTTCCTTACTGCTCCGAAACATGGCCAACATATATGTACCAAGAGGGAAAACACAACGGTTTTCACATGCGATGCCTCCGCAGTATTGGGGCAAGGATAAGGTGGAGGGACATGATCAGAAACGAGATCATTTTGCAGCTCAACGGCTGTAGCTTCTGTTTTAGTTATCTTAAGACAAGGCGCTTGCTCTGTCGTGGTCCCGCGGTCCTTTATGTTGTGGGGATCCCGCGGTCCTTTGTGTTAATTTTGTTCATTGGTATATGCAAGGGTGGATATTATAATTTATGTGTTTGGTCTCAGAAAGGGACCCTATATTTTACACATGCTGTACAAACACATTATTCGCTGAATACAAGTTTAATTTTTAATTTTGTCTGGGAAGTTGCTTTCTGCGTGAAGGTCCATTTCACACTGTAAATTGTTTGGAGTCATTTGATTTTAAATAATTTTGTTCTTTGTCTACACATTAAACTTGTTGAGGGTCCCCTTTTGGCACTTTTGCACATAAAGTTTATTTTATTTTGACAAACATATGACTTGCTTCAGAGCTTATTAAATGTGCCTCTAGATTGATTGATAAGCTTTTTACCAAAACAATGCGAAACTCTCAAAAGGGAGGCCAGAGATGACTGCCTCTTTCGCCTCCCCTAAAATCATCCCCTGATTATATATATATAATTTTTTCAGTCCAATAAGTCACTATTTTGCTAAATTTGTCATGTGCAATTAAGCGAAAGTTTTCTACTGAATGCTTTTACATTAGACTTCTATGATTTGAAAATTAAAGTATTGTACAGTTATTTGCATCATTATTGGATCAATCAAGCAATGTGGAGAAATTGTAGCAATTTCCATATATTGTTTGATTGTATCGTTATGAATAGCATTTTCAGAAAATATTATTACACATTGACATGTTCTATAAGTTTCGTTGCCTTTTTGGTACTTTCAAAATGATTTCGCCAATGGCGCCAAATATGAGGTTTTGCCCCAGATCTGAGTTTTCAATGCCTTTCTAGGTTTTTCATCTGAAAATACTGATGAAGCAAGCTCCCAAAAAAATTTAAGCGGTACACACAGCAATTTTAAGGTAGAGTGGTTGAGAGATTCAGATCTCAAAGGTTAGCTGCAGAAGAACACTGTGAATGAAGATTTAATTATTGTAAGTGCTGCCGGATCACCGTCAGAAATGCAAGTAACTCTATGTTACTGCGACATCATAATTCCGACAAACACAAAAGTTAATAAGTAAGGTTACAGTATACATTCACTAGCACGTTTTGTGATTACAGACGACCAGTTATGATAGACAGTAGAGAGACTCACTTAATGTTGTGTCTACCTGTGATTTTCTGTTCAAATCTGGGTTTTTGGGTGAGTCTATGTATGAGATTTTCCAAAAACTGTCATTGGCAGCCCTGGATTTGGCATTTAAGCAGTAGCTATTGCGTAGTGTACGTGTAGTCATCTTTTACGAATGTGGGAAGTGATTTACGCATTTATTCAACTCTCATGGCAACCAACTACAGTAGAAAACGGCCATTTTCTAAACTTAAGATGGCAGAATGAACAAAGGAGCCCCATTAGACAAAACAAGCTGAACAATACGATTCTAAAGAGCATAGAGCAGGAACCTCTATGTCAGGGGTCTCAAACTCAAATTGCTCCGTGGGCCACATGAGGGTCTATGAGGTAACCCGCGGGCCGCATTATGACGCTGACGCAACAATAGCGGTACCTAAACTTACTAGAAATCTTATTTCCCGCGGAAGGAATCATGAATTACAGGAAAATCAATTCTGGCCGTCTCTACGTTCGTATTAATCAATTCTAGCTGTTAGGGAACTTGTTCACTCTCTAGCTGAGCACTTTACAACCGGTGAATAATCTAGATAACGTAAATGTTAATTATTTCATTCATTTTCAAGCCTGCTTTTCGACTAGGGAGGGTCGTGGGGTCAACAGCCCTAGGCGGACTTGGAATACCTCACGGTCAACAGCAATTTCAGATAGTTCTGCTGACCCCACAACAAGACGGGACCAAGGGATGCAGTCACTCCACGTGGTCCTTGGACGACCTCTGGGTCGCTTTCCCGTGGGTTTAGCCAGCAGGACGTGCCTTGTCAGTTTTTCTTTGGGCATTCTGGATACATGGCCGAACTAACGTAGCTAAACGTAGCTGTGATATCTTAATTTGGAGAAGTGGTTCGACGTTCAGGGCTCTGCGAATTTCACAGCTGCGCAGTTTGTCGCGAAGTGTCGCACCAGGCGTAACGAGGGGGAAAAGGAGGCAAAATGCACCTGGCGCCAAATAACTGGGGACGCCTAAGAGTCCCAACAATATCGCAAGTTTTTCTTCAATACAGTACATTTACTCCCAAAAGACCCTAGATTCGAAGATGGGGGCGCCAATCTTGTTTTTTGCCCCGGGCCACATCTAACCTCTGTACGTCGTATCGTGAACTCTTCGCAAAAATCCCACCTCTGGCGCTTGCACCTGAACTAATATTCTTTCGGTCATTACACAAGATTCATGACCATAGATAAGTATCGGAACAAAGACCGATTTAATAACTGATTACTTTGTGGTGTTTGAAAGCTCCCGTTTTGTGACTACGGAGCGACAAAGCTCACGCAGGGCTGCATTAGCTTTACCAATCCGTGTATCAGCCTCCACTCCGTGTAGCAATTTCCTCGCTCCACCTTCCGTCACTCGCAAACACCATCCCTAGGTAACTGAACTTCTCCACCTGTTGCACTGTATTGCCGCTCACCGGCTGTGATTGTCTATCCAATTCATGTAGACCAGGGGTGAG
>Ga0210059_1012838_pt1 | contig 12594 bp, 9 predicted proteins | sample Ectturendosymbi2_FD_188042 | JGI IMG/M metagenome (GOLD analysis project Ga0210059, IMG submission 188042) | Ecteinascidia turbinata endosymbiont from Florida, USA - Sample 2 (SPAdes) (version 2) | ecosystem: Host-associated > Tunicates > Ascidians > Unclassified | place: Key West, Florida...
CGAGGTGGCTAAACTCCAAAACTTCTTTCATTTCATACATTGCGAGGTGGCTAAACTCCAAAACTTCTTTCATTTCATGCATTGCGAGGTGGCTAAACTCCAAAACTTCTTTCATTTCATACATTGCGAGGTGGCTAAACTCCAAAACTTCTTTCATTTCATACATTGCGAGGTGGCTAAACTCCAAAACTTCTTTAGTTGAGCTTTTGATTGAAACGGAAAGGTTTATTTTTATTTCTAAAACCGATAGTGAAATAAAATTCTCAATTACAGCAAATTATTTTTGCTTTTTGTATAATTCCACCTCACATTAGTTTATTTACACGGCTGCGGAGCCACGTTTCGATTCCGGCAGTGGAGGAGTCTGCTTTATCATTCCTTAAATATAAACATACGAGAATTTCGTTTGCATCGATAGTAGCCGGAATCTGAACAAGAGTCGGATTTTCAAATTTGAAAAATTTCTGGACCTGGATCCGGGTTCAAAAATTTTGAAACAGGAGCGGAGTCGGAATCTGAAAAAGTGACTCCGGCCACCTCTGCCGCAGGTGCTGGCGCCACACAGCGGCAACCGGTTTCCGGATCGTGATACAACCAGATTTTGCATTTCAGAACAAGATCCAGATCGAAATGAATTTCGAAAAAGTCTACTGGATCGCCTTGCTTTACATTAATGCTACTTGAAAAATCTCTAATATTTAATCAGGAAATTGCCAACAAACAGACACTTGGTGCTACAGCGACACTGCAGTGACTATTAAACTTTTTCGTAGCCGCCACTTTAGCGTCAGCCATTGCTGCTCCTGCCTCACCTAATCTCCAACTCAAACACAAAAAGCAGAACAATAATCAATTTCCCGTTATCCTGCTTTCCAACCCTATGTTGCTGCCATATACTCACGCACCACCGTTTAAGAACCACTGCTCTAGATTAACGTTCATAGTGAACAGTTACAGAATTTTAAAATTTACATTTTACATTTTTGAGTTGAAGACAGTTGAAAAGTAATTAATCCTTTTTGTTTCTGCACACTTTTCACCTTTTCTGTAATTCTTTATAAATTCGTTTTCGTTTTTCAAATAAAAAAGCAATAAAGAAACAAAACAGAAGAAATGCTAATGAAGAAATGACCAAACGCTAATGTAACTAAAAATGCATTTCAGGTTCTGATAAACTTTAATAAAAGCCTCTGTAGTTTACTGAAGGAATACATTCTAATATTTCAAACTTTCGGAAATCCACTCAACATGGAAGGTAAGCAAACTGTGAAATTTTGAACGCATTGGTATTTTAATACAAGCATTTGTCTGCGCTCGTTGTTTGTATGTTCTAGGTCATAATTACCTGCTAGTGATGCATACTAATCTGTTGACTGGTTGTACAAACTACAAGAAACGATTTCTAGTGTCTAACCATTATAAGCCTAATCTACGATTTCAAAACAGAAGCCAGAACCAATGAGAGCAATTGTTCTACGCTGTGACCTTCATCATCTCACGAAAGATAAAGCACAATTCCACGACCTCTGAATAACTCTCGTTTTCACTCTGAAACTAAACTAGCTCACTAGTTAGCCGTTTTTGGCCAAATGCAGCAAAGATTTAGAGAACGGAAGAAATGTGAGATTTGGACCGAAACGAAAAATAACATAGGGACCAACAGCTTTCAGTTATTTTCACAACGTGTTATGCAGTGACTGCAAGTGTTATGTAGCAATAGCCTGCTGCACTACATTTGATAAATACTTTGCGATTTCCTAGACATACTGCTTCTTTACAAAATATAACTGAGCTCTCAGTTCCACTCATCAAACCCTGAAGGTACATGACGCACACCCATTAGGGTCTAGCCATTGTAATCTACTCTGAATCCCCAGAAATACTACGAACATTCCTTCTTGATTTCGTTTACGGACGTGAATCACGAAAGTCTTGCCATTGAAAGGAAAGAATAAAAAATAATCGACTTATGAGTATAAGAGTGATTTCTTGCTCATGAACAGAGCTAAAGCTTTTTTCCAGCGATGCATTGATCGACGCAGTCTGAGCCAGTGGAGACCAAAAACTTCGATAACAAGACGGAGACCTCATTAAAACCTCACGACTGACACTGAGACTTCATCAAAAGATCTGAGACCAAGACTCGAGATTTGAAATTCGATACCGAGACTGAGAGTCGAGATTCATAATTTGAGGATTTTTCTGAAACATCTTAGTAAAATATTGTCATCATTTCTAAGTTGAATTTTTTTGGATTTCTGGCATTCTCCCACCTGGTTTGGTTGCTTCTTGCCTGCAAATGCAACAAACAAAAAATCGTTGAATTATAGAAGTTTTACTAAGCCATTTATTTGGGACATTCACAGTCTCAAGACAACAGGCTGTGACCGAGACCTGTAGACTTTGAGACCGAAGTCTTCGAGATGGAGACTCGCAAAAATGGGTCTCGAGACGAGACACCATTAGTAGTCTGAGCTGTTGCAAATTCAAACATAGCACTTTATGTTCAATACACAAAATATAACCAAAAATTGCGCCACCAATAGAATCAAAAAGCAATTTTACACGCTTGAGTATGTTGACCACCTCATCCACAAAGCTATTTCATTCCTCAATTGTCCTCGACATGTAACTGGATGCAACTGGGTATGCTAGGCAATCTGGGCTGTTGTCCTTCTAGGGGTGCTGAACCCGCTTTCCTCTCTCAGAAAAGTTCCCTTGGTTCATATTTTCATCATTGTGTTGAATCTAATTGTTGTAGATTATTTGGTCACCTTTAGTTTACTTTTTGCAGTTCTTTGGAGCAATGGAATTCCAACAGTACATGCAGCATATTCTAAAGAAACTTTGGAACGCTAACGAAGGTTCTTTACCTTTACCAAAAATTCCACTTATCCTTCAGCCGTTTCTACAACCTCACTAGTAAACTCTGTAACATGAATCGCACAGGGCAATGCATCTCTTTCAACAGGAAAATTTAAATCCTATCGTTTGCCTCTTTTGTTGCGCTGACAAGGGTTGGATTTTTCATAAAACTAAAACTGTGCATTTTTTCACAAGGCTAGCCCAAGTCAATTTGGGACCAAACTCTAATAGTTGTATATGCCCCCTCAAAATGTTGTGCTAGTTTTTGTCTTGGAAAACCAAACCATTACACTAGTTCGAAACATGATTGTTTGCTCCTTTACATGTGTTTTGCCATGAATGGTTTCTACCTGGATTTACTGTTGAGTATGATAAGTGCATGGACATGTAGTGTGTACACAAGCGATAGATTTGGCAACTCTGACGAAAATGCTGAAGCAATGTTAAGCAACAACATGTTTTCTGTACTTTGATTGTAACAGTGAAATTTTGGTCAGTTTCCATGTTACCTATCACAAAAACGTTATGTAACTATGGACGTTTTGGGTGTAATATAATGAAAATTAGTTTTTAGAGAAAAACACCTATTTATGGTTGCTATCAATATAGCCAGCGAACTTCTAATCAATTATTGCAAAGATTAAGCAACTACATGTCATAAAACCCAAGTTTTATTGTCAACACGAATACCCATTTATTTAATTATTGAACGAAAACGAAGGACACTAAAATGATAGGATTTCGATAAAACCATGCATTTTTGCTTTACTGTTTATTTGTTAAATGCACTGCTTGCGATGTGTCTGCTTTGTAATACTTTCACTTTGAATGTTCCAATCATTTCATTGTAAAATGATATAATAACACGTTTATTTCGCAAACTATTTGACAAAAGTTTAAGGAATACTTCATTCAGGATGGCAAACAATGCTTAGGTTAACATTTGTACGGGACGAACTCTCACCAAAAATATTTGCATGTGGCAAGTTACTAGTGAAGCGTGTAAAATTCCAGATACAAAAACTGCATGTGTACTGAAGTTATATCATATCATATATGTTTTGGTTGGTTTTGTTCAAAATAGTTCTACAATTTTTTGTTGAAGTAAGCAAAACGATCGTGAATATTGAATTTCATGAAATGAGAAACGTGTAAACTCGTGAAGAGACAAATTGACATTAATCAACGTTTACATAAAAAAAGCAACGAAGGGCATAGACGTCCATCTTTTTAACGATTTCATCAATATAATGTTGTAGGCGATTGTGCATAATTCATATCCATAGTGCGTTTGGGAAATGATTAGCTAGACATGTTACCCTACAATGATTACGTTTAACTTATATTCACAAAAAAATCATTTTTTTCCTCTCTCTATAAAATAGAAAGACAGGTAGTTCCGTACAGAGGAGAACACCAATTCTTTTCGCACAATACTGGAAGCAGTCATACTTGAAACCAGCCATTCTTAACAAAAACATACGCTTTAGCCAATTCTCCAGGAAACTGGTTTGCAGCAAAAATTGTCAGGAAAAGACGAAAAGCTGACAACATGATATGAAGAAAAGGTGAAGCGGCCAATGGCCATTTTGAAACCGTAAGGAAGCATTAAGCTGGAAGTTTAAAAAAACAGCGTCTGTGCATTAAAACGCTTCAGGTATTGCTTTCTTTACATGAGCATTCTTTGAAATTCCGCAATCTCTTGACCTGAACGTCTAGAAAAGTTCTTATCTTAGCTTAAATCTCCAAAAGTCCCAGGAGAGTGCCTACGCCAATAGATTTCCCACAACAGTTTAAAATTCTGAAACATTTAATTTGCTTACAGCTTAAACTGTGCTGCACAGCAATATTTCCTCACAATAAACATCTCTGCAACATCGTAAGCGGAATTAGATTGGTTTCTAAAAATCTCAAGCAGTTTTTGTAGTTTCATGAAGTACGGAGAGAGCATGATGATCTAGCTTTACTGAGTTGTGGTTGACTTGTACTAATTCTCTCAGTAATTTCTCTCATCTTATTCTATCACCCAAGTTCACACCAAAATTGCATATAAATTTCAGAGTGTTTTCGCTCCCTTCACAAAATTGCGCACCTCTCTTGACTTTTGCACGGTAGTTGCTTGTACCTTTATCTCTTTCCAACGCCGTTAATGATTGTGAAGTTTTCAATCTTTCATTTTTCAGTTTGGAAAACCAATTTAAAGTGAAACCAGGAAAGAGACACAATTTTCTTTTGGATGAATTTTGACTTTATGTAAAATTAGGATAAGTTCAGTATGAGACAAAAATTCTGCTTGAGGAGTTGAATTTAAAAAAATTGCGTGTACATTTCGCTACTAAACCCTATTGCACAAACTAATTTTTTAATAATTTTTCAAATTCATTAGCACTTTCCAAATACATTTTATAAACCAGAAATCTATAAAGTCGAACCACATTTGCACCTGGCTGTTTAAGCAATCAGCAAAAACACAAACAAACTTCAACAATTTAAACAATATGATAATTGCTGAAGTTATGAAAAACACTCTGAACATCTAGGCTGGGGCAACGGTGAAAAATTCACAGCCAGCGTAATGTGAAAAATGCACTGTAGTAATTTCACTTGTAAAAAATACAATACCATATATAAGCACAAAGTCAAAACTATAAGTAAGTGTTCGAGAAACATAGTGATTTTTTGAATCATTCGTTAATGTGTTGACAGTTCAGGTTTAATGTGGAGGAAGTGGGTTGATCAATGCAAATTAGGTTTAATGTGGAGGAAGTGGGTTGATAAATGCAAATTACCGGAATGAAGCAAAATAATTTTTAACGAATAAGATGCTAATCAAAAATGTTGCTTAGTTATTTTATACATAATATTATGTTTCACGAGATCTTTTGCACATCAGGAAGGTGAGATTTACCAAAATATACAACAAAATGCCATCTAAGAAGGACTACAAAGCAAACGTCCTCCGGAAATACAGAATCCAGCTACAAAATCCAATCATGGTTTGTTTTTTCTGTTCTTCGTGAAATTTCAAATGTTAACAAACATGAACAAGCAGATGTTTTAAACGATTATTTATAGGCCTTCTACCTACATTCAGTATTTCACAAATGCGTGATAAGCTGGATTGTTGCTTTTCATGACCGGGTGGTGAGAGTTGTTGATGACGACACATACCAGTGGTTACTGGTATACTGCGTGAAATTTTGTCAGACTGCAGTCGTGGTGTTGAAAGATTCAGTTCGAAGCTAAGAAATAGTTGCAGAATTGAGAAGATTGATCTTCCATGCATTTAAGTGTCAGGTGGAAACAAAATTTTGTGACAGCATTAAGAATTGGTGTTAGTTAATTTATCCGAATTTGTTCTGACTGCAGTCGTGTGTTCTGCTGCCTTGTGTATACGAATCCGAAATATCTTACGTAACTGGTTCGTCAACAATAGTAAAATCACAGCAGTCACCCCACATCAAGCGAATCAATCGCGATTTATTGCGTTAAGGAAACAAGTTTCGTGTGTAGCACATCGGCAGTCCTGCGCAAAAGTCGACATAGAAGCAAATAGAAAAATTACGTACTGTTGCTAAGATCAAACCTCAAGATTACAAAATTGAGCCCAATTAGCACTCCCCCACTAACCACAGCTACAAAACTGTTAAACGAACCCAATCGCAAACGGCCATTCAGCGCACTGATTGACAAAAAATCTATCCGCGTTTCGTGTGTTTTTTTGTCATAGACGATCACGTGGTTTACAACAGACCGTAACGGGCAGTGGAAAAAGTCTAGGAAGACATCGATTAAGGACTGACGCTGTGTTACCATGCCGGAGGTTCCTCAAACAGCCTGCTGCAAAACTAGAGGCTGTAATTATTGTAACTGTTTCGTGACTTCAGTTTTAAGTTTAACTACACATCTCCTGGAACCTCATAAAATTTTGTAAGGATTTAATGTAATGTTTCAGGAGCAGTTCGTTCCGAATGTTCAGCTCTTTGCCCGGAGGTCAAATATTTTTATCAGAAGAACACTTGAAAGAATTAGCAAATGCGTATTCAATTAGTGAAAATGATTTAAAACATGAAACACCTTTTGCAAATAATTCGGAAGGAGTCATAGCTGCCTACATGGCTCGAACAATTTCATTCGTTTATAGCTTCTTACGGTGCTGCTTTTGATTCTTCATACAAGTTGTTACTATTAGTTGTAACTCTTCCCGTCACCAGCGCTTCATCCGAGAGAAGTTTTTCAAAAATGAAATTTGTGAAAACATGTATCAGAAATTCTAGGATCAGTGAAACGGTGAGTAACACTGATCTACGTTCCCTTGAAATCGTACGAGCTCAAAAAATAAGATTAAGATGATTTCGTTGATAAATTTGACAGTGGACATGATAATCGAAGGAATAAGTTACACTGAGTTGATGTTGATATGAAAAAGCACTTCTGACGAAGACTGTGCAGAAACTAGTGTGAGAATCATATTGATCATAGTCTATTTGATCAAACATCGGCTAAGGTTATAAATTTTTAGAAATAAAAACGTTTTCATTCCACAGGAAAGCTCATTTGTTTCATGCAGTTATGTGTGACGTGGGGTAACGCAATCCATGCACAGGATCACATTGAGATTTTGACAGAACATCTACCTCTTTTCTATATTTTCCTTGCGGTATATCGAGCACACCGTTGTCTTCTTTTCCTTTTCACTGGCAAGTGGTCTCCCACGTGTGCTTTTGCGCGTGCAACGTTTGATTGTCTGCCAACTGAGATCGTGCCACAATAAATGTTTTCTGTGGGAGTCCAACACTTTTACTCCATAGTGCAATTTTGAAGCAGCTTCCGGATTACAGGTTTGTTGAAATGGAACTTTGAAAACAAAAGTTTGGAATCGCCCCCAGCTATTGTATTTTGGATGGATCAATTTTGTTTTCACAAATCATACTTTTATTACCGTTCAAAGAAAAAACAGTTTTGTCTTTCTGTGTAAATTTGATGTTTTCGAGACCTTATTACGTTCATTTTCCTTAGTTGTTCTTTTTCTGAAAACAAACATGTTTTATAATCTCAAACTTTATCGTTGCATTTACAATAACCGTTTTAACCCCTTTGCATTTTTTCACTTCTTTTCTCTCATCCCCAAGTTCAGAAATTATTTTTCGAATTTTCTTGTTTTTACTTGTAAAATACTCTGAGTTTTTGTCAAAATTTGAAGTATCGAATTTTTTTTCTAAATCGTTTTTTTACATCTTGGCAAAAATAGTTTTATTTTGATTTCATAGCACAAAGAATCCGTGTCGTTAAACAAAAGCTTCCATTCATTACCATATTTTTGTTTCGTATGATGGTATAGTGAAAATTATACATCAACTTCTATGAAATATCCAAAATCGCCGCACCGAGAAAAATAGATTTGCTGTAAACAACTTGGGTTTTTTCATATGAACTCCAACCAAATTTTCATGAAAAATACAAACTTTTTCAAAATTTGGTTTTGAAACTTTCTTTTACAAAGATTTTTTATATTTTGCAAGAGAAAAATCGACTCGAGCAAAGATATATTCGAGTGTTTCACGGTAAATTGCGTTGTTCAAAAGTTTGAAAAAACGTTTTTCAAATTCAGTTGCGTCTTTTCTTGGTCGATTTTTTGTGTTTTGTTCAATACATATGCTTGCATACACTTGGATTCCACAAATTTAACACCTTTAGGAAGTTTTGTAAATTTTGATACACGAAAAGCGGAAGTGCTAAATAGCCTTAAAATGAAAATCACGGCTAATGAATAAGAACCTGTAGCATGATCACTGCAGTTCAATTTGCAATGCACTGATGATCATAACACGAGTCATCGAAACGTTTGCAATATGTTGTTTGTATCGTTTTCATTGGCCATGATTTTCATTATATTTGTTAATTTTACACCAAAGTTCAAGTATTTTTTCGAAATTTTGTACTGTAAGTTTCAAAAAATATTTTGTTATTCAAATTTGGAATTGATTTTTTTACATTGTTTACTTTTATTTGTCCTGGCATCAGTGGGTATTCAAGAAAGCATCTGCAATATTCTTAAGTTTTCTTTTTCATTGTCATTTTCGTCCAGTATTTCACAACTCGAAAAATGTGTATCCCAGTTTTCAAGCTGTTTTGAATTCATTCAGTACAAAGCAGTAAGTTGGCAAATTTTGACTCATAGCCCAAGAATATAACACATTTACATTGCAAGTAATTATTAATTTGATTCATTGTTTGGAGCATGACGTTTTTGATATTTGTTATTACTTTTTGAAAATTTTGTTGTAATCATGCTCACGCCCCCGCAAATTGCACGTCTAAAAAAATTAACATAGAAAAACCAGTTGTCAATTCGAGCTTTGCTTTTGATTTTTTCAAAAAACTGTCCCAGGACAATCCAGGTGCTGGAACGTAATTTAAAAGGTTTAGTCCGTAATTTTTTATCGAAATTACAATAAAATTCTCATAAACATCCGCAAGAAGCAGTACATCAGTTTTCAAACACAAAGCATCGTATTCTCGTAATTTCTTTCATTTCAAAGTGTTTCCAAATTTTTTGAGCTTCATGCAATTTTCATCAGAAATTTCAGAATCGTTTAGTTTTTAATAAAATTCTGTTTTTTCAGGAAGTTTGGTTTCATTCAATTTTTCAAAATTAGGAAACCAGTCATGAGGAGAAATCCCTTTTTTTATTAAAAGATTGCAACCATCGCCAAATACCCGTTTTATGTGACAAAACTGGTCTTCACTCAGATTTCCAGCAAGTTCACACAAATTCGCGCTTAAAAATTAAAACAATCGATTAATTTCATTTTGTAATTTATCTTCTTTCCGTCATAAACATTTTTGTAATCGACATATATTTTTCTTCAGTACATGGAATTACAGAAATTTTTTCCCCAAATTTGACCAAATCTTTGTAAATAAATGTGAAACATAATTGTGAAGATTGTGAAAAACCATCGGCATTTCTTTTGGTTTTTGAAATTTTGAATCCAACAAAATGTCGCATTTTGAAAATTTAATTCATCTTCTTCAGTCATATATAAAACCGACGATTCACTCCAACAATCTTTTTATATACTTCTTTCAAATTTTTGCACAAATATCTCTGCAATATTTTCGTTTTCGTTTTGTTTTGTGTTCGAAATTGGTTTAAATTTTCTATTATTTCAAACAAGATAATAAGAAACTCTTGAAGGTTCGTGTGTTTGGTATTTTTCTGTAAAACTTTTCTTAGGATTTGGGTGACAACTACTAATTGTTTTTATGAAACACTCAAAATCTGCGTAAATTGCAATTGGAGATCTTAAACGATTTTTAAAGTTTTTAGAAGTCAAAATTGAAATTTTTTTAACCTTATTCAGGTAACACACTTTTACAGGTTTTATTTCCTAAACAAATTTCTTGATGATGGTTCAAGCATTCTTTACCAGAAAAGCTGTTTCTTAATTAATAATTCGCTAATAAATTGCGCAGGGACCAACAGTAGTAATTTCACAATGATGTTGAGTTTTATCTCTCAAAATCGCATTCATTTCAAAACCCGAAAAAAACGGTTTTCTTTCCCAGCTACCCGAAACCCGGGTTTTAAAACTTTTCCCCGAATTGGAAACACTGCTCTGACTCGAGTCCCGAGTCATTGATTGTGATTGGAGTCGAGTCATTCTGTGAAAAACGTGACTCGAGTCGATTCAAGTCACCATTTTGATCAACGTGACTCGAGTCGGCTCGAGTTACCAAAAATTGTGACAAGACTCGAGTCACTGACTTGAATCACGCTATCACTGATACAAACTTCGGAGAGTTTTCACTCACCCACAAAAAAAGCGCATTTCTCTTGATTTTTGCACGGTATTTACATTTACCTTTATCTCTTTCCGACGCCATTAAATGAGTGCTAATTTTTTACCGTTGTCTCTTCGGTTTGGAAAACCAATTTAAGCGAAACCTGGAATTAGGTACAATTTTCGTTTGAATGAAATTTTATGCTATGAAACAATAAGGATAAGTTCAACCTGAGACAAAAATTCAGTTTGATGAGTTAAATTTCCAAACCTTGCATAAAACATGAGCTACTAAACTCCATTAGACAAATTCTTCAACTGGTATCAGCATTTGCCAAATACGTCTCTTAAACCAGGAAAACTATAAAGTCAAACAATGTTTGTATTTGTAATAATTTACTACTTCTACTCTGAAGCAATACAATACTATGTATAAGCACAAAATCAAACCTGCAAAAAGCTTCGAACTTCAAGGTTCGAGCAACGTAGGGATTTTTAAAACATTTTTTAATGCCTTAACAGTTGGGTTCTCTGTGTGGGAAGTCGGACGATCAGTGAAAATGACTGACATGAAACAAATTATTTTTCAATTGCTTCCTGAAAGCAATTCAGATATTAGTTAAAAATGTTATTTAGATGTTTCACACAAAATATTACGTTTTATGACAGCGGTTGGATATCAGGAAACTGCGATATGCGAAAGTATGCAACAAGATACCAATCAACAAACAAAACAAAGCCAACGCTTTCCGGAAATTCAGGATCGAGCAAAAAATCCGATCACGGTTTGTTCAACTGTTCCTTGTGGCATTTTAACTTATAACTTGTATTGAACATGCATATGGCATTTTTCATTTGGTGGAGTCAAGTGTCATCGGTTGCAGACTTAGGCTTTTGGATCTCAGTTCCGAATGGGCAAAACTACTGTAGCAGTTTTCAGCAGAATTTAAGATTTGCCACTCCCCTCTGTGTTGTTAGTGCTTGAAATGGGATGTATTTCCACAAAATGTCTTCCTGATAAAAGAAATCGAAAATGAAAACCTGAAACAAAAGGATGAAAATGTAATTGTGAAAATAATTGAAACAAAAACACGATATTCAAAGCGATTCAAGTAAAATCAAAAGTGCCATTGCGGTTATCTTTTTTTCTCCGTCGTTAGAAAATAATATCGCTCGCTTATGAGCTAATAAAGTTCATGAAATAAAATGGTGTTGAAACCAGACGTGATTGGAGTCAATTTTTGACTCCTGCTCCTGTTGTTTTTGCCTCATGAGACAAAAGCACGAGTGGAGCTATTTTGCCTTTAGCCAATTTGGATGCATATTGTCATCGTTTTAGTGTTGGGAAGCAGTAAGTGGATTCTTGTCTGTTTTGCATGAACTGTAGATCAAACTCTAAACTTGAAACCCCAACTCCTTGTCTCTTTGTACATTGTAAGAAGACACAGCGCAGAGGTATCACTTCCAGTAACTGACGTATCCACAAAACAAAAAACTTTTCCTGTGATACAGCAGTTAAGCATTGGCTATGCACAAGCCAGAACAGAGCCCGAAAGTCTATCGTCCTTCTTCATCCTGTTCAGCCTGTACTGAATTTTCACTGTCCCAAATTAACCAAGAGAAAAGGGTTCAATCTTAAAAATTAGCTTGTCAGCAGAAATTAAATTTTAGTGAAAACTACTATCCAGCCCTGAAAAACTGAAAATTTGACTCCTACTCCGGGCCCGGTTTTTATACAAAATTCTGACTCCGGGTCATGCTCCGGATCTGGCAAAAATCGTTGACGCCGACGGGAGTTCACTCCGGCTCCGACGGGAGTCCACTCCGGCTCCTACGGGAGTTCACTCCGGCTCCGATGGGAGTTCACTTCGACTCCGACGGGAGCTCACTCCGGCTCCGACGGGAGTTCACTCCGGCTCCGATGGGAGTTCACTCCGGCTCC
>Ga0210059_1012839_pt1 | contig 12594 bp, 7 predicted proteins | sample Ectturendosymbi2_FD_188042 | JGI IMG/M metagenome (GOLD analysis project Ga0210059, IMG submission 188042) | Ecteinascidia turbinata endosymbiont from Florida, USA - Sample 2 (SPAdes) (version 2) | ecosystem: Host-associated > Tunicates > Ascidians > Unclassified | place: Key West, Florida...
TCGGTGCCAAATCAAATAATGGCCGGGTGTTACAGGAGCCTTGTGCCTGACAACTGCCCGACCCGATGGGTCGTGACTGCAGACAGTCATTAGCCAATGAACCTGATACACACAGAACAGAGCAATGGTTCACGGTAGCAATCCGGCACGGAGCCCACCCGGCTAATCAGCTTTCGCGCCAGTTACAAAATGAAAAGCAGCGCTCCGCTCATGTATCTTTCGCCGCCTAACATACACAACACTACGGCAACATCAGACTTCAGAGCAAGGTCAGAATTTATTAGCTTGCGATCCTCGTTTCTGCCTGACAAATTTTCAGAGTGCAAACTCTGTTTATTTGACCAACGTGGAATAAGACCTCCTTGTACTATGAGACAGTGCAGAAGGAACCTACACAGCACGTAATAACCGTTATCATGCAAATATCTATTTCATAGGACCACCAACCTGGATTTAACAGTTAACTCGATGCCACTGCTGTATACGGAAACGCTACAATGCGCTACTTCACTTCCTATTGCGCCGTAAATACTGCGTTAATCACGAAAATAAACAAAAGTGAGCCCGAAACGAAGTTTTAACGAAAAAGCTGTCCCAAGGTTTTCACTGATGATTGACAAAGAGATTAAAAATCATTGCATGCCGCATGGTGATTTGCTAAAACTTCACATCGCAAGTTTTTGCTGTCTAATGCACTTCAAGCGAAATCACTTTTACTTTGGCTAAGCTTGTGATCATATCAAAATAAGGTTACACAAGCTTGTTGAAGCGCTTGCAAGTTTCAAATATGCCACAGTTGAGAAGCCACGAAAATTCACTTAGCAATAGCAACTTTCCAAACTGGTTACTTAGAAATAGGGGTGGGGCAGCGGTCTCAGCAAAACGGTCCGTTCTCCTTTCTTCGAACACAGGTAAAAACTTTTAGCGTTCACACGACTTTATCATGCAAACATGCCGATAGACGTCAACCAGCAGTGGCGCATGGATCTTCGCCAGAAGTAGGAATTTGTGCCTTGGTTACCCGTCGCGGAACAGAGTTGACAAACCGCAAACAGTGCGAAATTGGCAAGCGTCGTTATCAACCTCAATTAGCAAGAAAACAAGGGAGGTTAATAGTAAGCGGCGATGTCCTTTACACAAGGGCAACTATGCAGTCTGTTTTACAACTTGTGATAACTGGCTGACATTTGACGGTACCACAACAATGGGCGGATCGGTACTGAGGGATGTTTTCGCGTCGCACTCACGTACTCCATTCGCGGCTAGGCTCACTTGAGACTGCACGGCTGCGGATTCGGCAAATGCCGGTGATTGGGACGCTCCACCTGCACGCGTTGGTGGTTCCGCGACGAATCAGCGTTTTAACCAAGGCCTCCTAGATAGACAGGGCCTGTCAGCGTACGTCAAAAAACGTGCCTACGTCACAGCGAATCGTCTGCCTGGCTCGCGGGTGGCAAGCAAGCATTCAGTCGTTCTGCGGAAATGGTTTTCGCGACATTTTTTTTTAAACAAAGCAATGTACACGGGCACAACAGAAAATTGCACAAATTTCTTGATATCAAGGACAATTTACTATAGTTATAAGTACTGTCAAGTCACGTAATCATAACATTCAGCTTGAAATTGCTGTACTTAAGCTTGCAGTGAGTGTTTTTTTTTTTCAAATCAAGTTAAAGTCTGCTATGTCGATCATTTCTTTTGAAGCAATAATTGTTCAGCAGAATGTTTGAACAAATCCAACAAGCCATCTTTGCTATTGTATGCGGATCATGGCTGCCTGTACACATAACATGCCCAACGATAAAAGAAGGAAACTCCTTGGCTTCCAAGGCCGATTGCGATAGTCAACAACAAAATTGCGCTGAGAAGGAAACTTCTGATACTCGTCACTTTCACAAATCTTGAACCATATTACTCCGAACCATACCACAGCTCATACATGAACCGTATCACTTTGTGAAATTCAAAGTTTCCTGATTTGAAGGGAACGAGCAGCGACAAAACCAATTGCAAAATTAAAATGAACTGACTATCAGAGCAGTTTGTGCAGGATGGTATTTGTATATTCGTTAAAACGTCTCGCACCTCCTCGATTGTGCGCAGGCTGTTCACCTTCAAAGGAAACTGAAACTTATCCAATGATGAAAGTTTAACAGAAGGCATATAGCACGTGAGCATTAAGTTCTCGTCAATTGTTAAACATTTGTCAACAGAAGCATCAGCATTACTTGAGTACTGAATAATACAGATAGTGAAATTGTTAGTAGTGTCGCTGTCCAACACTTGCCACGGCTTTTCAATTTGCACCTTGTGCTTTACGTCCTCCAATGTTAGCCAGAAATCGTACTTTTCCTGTTGCTCCCAGTCGTGCCTACTCTGCACCAAAGCGTTTCATAAATTGGATAATTTTTTTGAAATTAATCTTTCATTTAAACTCTGCCTACGCGATTGGCCTGGTCCCGACAAATAATCTAGGCAGTTTGGCATTTGTGAAGGAACAACTCCTGGCAACAGTCTTGAAACCTTTAAACGATATTGACAGGTGTTTTCCAGTTTTCTCATCAAATGCTGAAGTTTCCCAGCGAATTTCCATTTTCCGAAAATGTTTTTCGCACACCTAAAAAAATGTAATAGTGACATCGCTTTGCGTAAACAGTTTGGGATATGGTATATTGTAAATTATACGTACATTAACTTTCAGGTGAGAGGAATACACCATCAGGCTGAAAAGTTTAAATCGTTTCGCAGCAATAACGTGAACCTTATTATCACCATAAGCTTTTTTACTCGTAAACAAAACCTTATTCCCCATGAACCATTTTTCCAGCCGGACAAAAAACGACAACAGTAAAAACAACAATAATGGTTTTCTGAATGAAACCACGTTTTAAGATGCCAAGCACTTTTGTGACAAATGCTTACCTTGCTGTGTCGTGTTGGTACAAACTCGTCCCTGCGTATGGCATATATCCACTTTTGCTTCAGTGCTTCATCACTTGGAAATTTGAAAAACATGTACTTTTGGGTCATTATCGTAGTTGCCCTTGCAACGAGACACACAGCATCTGCCCGGCGGTATTGAGCTATCGCTTTGAAAACACACTAAGAACTGGAGAAAGCAACAACAGCTTGTGTTGAACTTGTTGACCTATTTCCATGATGTGTTTACAAAAAATTTTGCGGATTGATTCAAACTCTTATGCTGTGTTGAAACTGCAGGAGCTAGTTGAAGATACACTAGTGCAAATTTGAATCATCGCAAAAAGATCAAATTAATGCCCATGTGGTGGCTGATTCCTCGAAAGCTTACAACAAACAAACCTCTTAGTGGTGTTAACATATTATTTGACTAAAATGGGTTCGTTTTGGTTTACTCGCTTGCACAATGTCACCAGCTCTTCCAGCAGACCTTGCTAACACATCAGTTTGCAGCCCTGACTGCAGTTAGAAGGCATGCGTTATATTATTGATTTTGTGATTACCCCCACTGCCAACTGAGATTGCAACGAACTAACTGCAACTTTTGCGCATGCTCTTCAACTTCACTTCAATAAAGGTGAGGCTTTGCTATGCCAAGAATGTATTTTATGTCCCATTCTTATAGCTACATACCCACTGCTTGCAACACTGCGCCGCGCTGACACAAATGGTTCCAACAAACAGCGTTGTAACAGTGGACGTTCAGCTTTTCGATTCGCAGTGGGAGTTGAGTCAGATTTGCGCGAAAACACGGACGACTTTGGTTGACGTCACCCAGACGCTGACAAGCCTGTGTTTTAACACATTGGCCGGAACGTAGGCCAAGTGGTGTTTGCGGGTAACCGAGCCAATGCGGTTTCGTCCTGTGACCAACACGCAAGACAGCGCTTTAGTTAACTTTCAATAATGGCAAGAAAACGATGTGTTTGAAATTTTTTTAAAAATCGGGAATCGTTCGCATTCATTCGCTCCGACTTTACAGTCCTGTTCCTCGCACTAAACTGCATTTAAGGCAGGGGTCTCAAACACGCGGCCCGCATTGCTTTTTGGGAATTTTGAAATAATTACCATCGAAGTTATTTAGTTTATTCGGCGGTGTTTGAAAGTTCTCGGCCAGCGAGTGAACAAGTTCCTTTTAAACGAACGTAGAGACTGCTAGAAATGATTTGCTTGTAACTCACTAGACATTTCGGAGGAAATAAGATGTAAAAGCTATTTCTAGTAAGTTTCAGGAACCGCCACTGTTACGTCAGTGTCACAATGCGGCCATCGGTTACTTTATACGTCCTCATTTGGTCATCCGAGAAATTTGCGTTTGATACTCCTGATTTAAGGCATTTCATTTTGCGAGGCGTTGTTGTTACGGGCTTGACCAGCACATGTATTGACGCTACGTCAGGAAAGAAAATTTCAAACAGGTGGACAGCACTCTGTGGGGACGGTACCACTGTAAATAAAGGAAATGTGCGCAGGCCACAAGACTTCGAACGAAAAACTGCGCCAAGACAATCATGGTACAGGATAGAAGTGACGACTGACGGAAGGATCCCAACTGACTCGCACGTTGACTTCAAGGAGTCAGATAGACAGAGCCCCAAGCGTAAGCGCGAGTTCACTAAATTAATCAGGCAACGCGACTGCGACTTGTTAACAAAAAAATCCACTGAACAAACTAATTGTGAAGGATTTGGCTACTTTGTTGAAATAAACGTTCCAGACCTGGGCTTGTAGGAATTTTATACGCAGACAATTAACACCGGTTTGCAGCAGCTGGCAGGTGCATCAACATTGCCCAGAGAGCTCAATTTCAGAAAGAAAAAACTAGGTCCTTAAGCACTATAAAATGGATTTACGAGCGAATCTTCAAATATCATTTTATTTCATGTGCCAATAATTTCAGTCGTCGTTCTCACAAATGACAAACATTAACAAAATACGAACTAAAAAGCAAAGTGGAGTAAACTGTCACGTCGTCGGAAGCGAACTGGAATAAGCTGGAAGTTGGATGAAACTGCAGGCACCGCATCAGTTTCATCGGAACATCCAGTTAAAGGAACGGGGTTGGATCGACTTGGATTGATTGGATCCACTGTCGAACTAACAACTGTCATCTTTGCCTTGTTCATTTGGGTAAGCTCGAAACCGCTTTGTTGTTGACAGTGAATGTGGCAGCAAGCTAATAAGTCGGTGAAATGGGCCTAAGCACACCACGAACGATGTCACCTGCTCTTGCGATCGCCCAGCAGGTAAAGCATAGCATAGAAACGCAACAACTTACCACAGCACCAAGAAGACGCCATAGGCGGTTAAGGCCGAAACCGTACGTGACGCGAATAGACCAGCCGCATGTCATTCAGTTCAGGTCTTACCTGTTATTCCATATGTTCTTGAAAAGATCCAGGGCTTCTCTGAGTCGGTTCTGGGTTGCTTCTTCTCGGAGCACCATGTCGTAACTGCTACTGGCCACCACAAAGATTATAGCCGTGACATCTGCATTGCAGCAAAAGCAAACTTAAAACAGCAACACCTTCAGCAAGATTACCCTGACACACGAAACAAGGGAAAAAACAGCTGAAACATATACAAGTTATAGCAGCTGTGTCTTTCATAACAACGACCTTTGTATGCAAGGGGGAAACTATTCTTTTTTGTACCACGACCAGCAAGGATGGCCCACTTTTCAACCAATGAAACAAGTTCTATGCGATTGGTAAGTTAAATTGTTGTTCAAGTTTTGCGCACCTCAAGAACAACCATTCTCAACCCTGAAGATGCTTTAGTGTTCAGTGAGTTCCCGGACTGCCAGCCCAAGAGAGCAACTGAACGTACACTGCATTAAGGATAACAAGGGTTCTTAAGTGAAGTCAGTCATGACAATTTCAATCGATTTAATGCTGACTAAACAAAGAGCTCGCAAAGACCTTTGCTGAGACGATATTTCGACCACGGCCTAAAACGCTTGAGAACCACTGCTCCAGAACGTAGAACAGCTGGTTAAATGTGCTTTATAAATTCGACGCGTTCCTTGGGCAAAGACATTTCTAAGGCACAAAAAATAAAGAAGGTCCAAGGACGACGCGGGTGGCGCCGAGCACCCACAAAACACGGTAAATACTCTTTCGAATGAGAACAAGTAGCAATCTTACAAGTGAGACGTGAAATAACTATGCAATTGGTCGATGCGCAATAGTTCAGGCCGCCGTAACGCGCAGCGAGAAGCAAGTTCTATTAATAGAACGCAAGCAGTGATGCGATGAAGACGAAAGAGACAATTGCAGGCGGACTTTTCAACAGGAACTAACATGACCGTGAAGTGATACTACCGCGGTTAGGCTCTTCAATACATGGTTGAATCTATCAGAATTGCGAAAACCTTGTGTCTTCGTTGCACTCGAATCTGTGCTTTAGCATTTGTTACGTGTGAGCGGAGCAGACACTGCTACTATGTTTGTGCCACAACAGCGATTGATTGGGGAGCTGCACGCGCTGTGAACGAAGGAAAACAAAGGTTGTAAAAATACATTTATTTATTGTTTTAAGTTTGGATCGAAATACGGTATCAACACTTAACTGTGTTGCGATGTGCAATTTGCATCACAGACATCACCCCTATCTCCTTCTCCTTAAAAACATCTTTAGCAGAAACACTGAATGCCAAAGATGCCGCACGGTGATGCGTCACTACTAACAAGCCGTTTCGCGTCTCGCAAACAATTCCGGCCAGGATCGAGCCTCGCCATTTTGTCTTATAGCGTCCGGACATTCCTTCCGATTAGAACCGATGACGTAAAAATGCTCAGACATTGCGACGAGTAGAAACGAGATCGCAAAAGTTCTAAACATAGACCGGTATCCTACTACATGTCGTAAAATACGTTTCGCGTTGGTCGCAGTTAACGCGAAAAAAAGTTAACAGTCATGGGAGTTCCGAAGTTTGTCAGATGACAAACAGTTATTGCAACTTACAAAGAAGGCCGAGAAGAAATCGAGACATCTGCCGACGTGTTCGAAGGGAAAGATTTTAATTCCCTTAAGCCAGTGGTTCCCAAACTTTTTCGAGCCGTTACCTAAATCAAGGGGTTATGTCTTATTACCCTCAATAAATAATTTTCGCATTTCAGGTCGAAATTTTTGCAGTGACCGCTCATAATACAGAACAACAATGTGGTTTTGGTTGTGCGTTACCCCCAGAAAAATTGCATATTACCCCCGGGGGTAATTTAGCCCCAGTTTGGGAACCACTGCCTTAAACAATGACATGTCATGTTGTGTCGACGGAAAGGCGCGGTGCTCGATTCTGAAGCCTGGTTTTCGAGCTACCAAGCTTTTTCACTCCAGTGCCCGTGTTCTAGTGAACGTTTGATCTTTCAAACCAGCGGTTCTTAACCTTTTTTCTTCCATCTCCCTAAGTTTTAGTCCTTCCCTTCATGCTCCGTAAGTGTTAAACATTTTTGTTTCATTGGTGTGTTTATTGGTTACACATCAGCTTCTTAGCAACAGATATTTAATGAAAGCTTTAACGTGGAAACGCACTTAAGAGTGTGAACAGGACGCTAGGTTGCTTATTATTTTGAATCAGAGCTCAGGTCTCCCCTGGAAATTATTGACACCGCCTGTGCAGACACGCCCCCGAGGTTAGGCACAGTATAAATTTGTTGCTTTAGATAAAATTTGAAGTGGCAGGTTAGATTATAATCCATACAGCTGGAGTTCCATCTCCATGCAGAATGCATCGAAGTTAAAATCCGATGGACGGCCCTAGCTCTTGGCACCGCAGTAAACAAGCGCCCTCTAGCGAGCATTCCGATTGCACTTACACCACGTGGTTAGAAATTAAGGGAAATGAAGATCAAATTTCAAACTTTGCTGTAATAAAACTGCGTGCATTTTTCAAAGGACAACTACTCGACAAATAACTGATTTGTTATTACAACGCTGTGAATGGCTTCAAATCTGGACGCTCACCGTTAAAGCACTGTATCCATTTTCGTCTCTCCTCCCGCTGGCCACCAACATCGAACATGCTGCAGTGTCAACAACAGTTTGTAAATCACTTCGCCGCGTACCTTATCTGTACCTCACAGCTTATGCAGAAGCAATTTCTTCAGCAATCGAAGAATTGCTTCAGCAATCGAACAATGACAGGATATCAAACAGTTTGTCGATTCGGCGAATGAGAGACCGTAACACTATTGTCAGTTAGTTCATGGGGATCCCAAGCACAGACTTCAGTGGCTTTCCCAACAAAGCGGCGTTTTGCAGGTTTAATGACCGTGTAAGAATAAATCACTGCAGACAAAGAGTTCACGGTCGAACAGAGCAGTCCAATGCCATAGAGTGGGTCTAGTTTGAAATTCGGCTTGACGCACAACAGAAGCTGTGGTTTATCGTTCTGTCATCGCATTGCACAAACACAGGGGGCTTAGCTGTTAACGCGCAGATCAAAGACTGACTTACTGGAATTGTACTTTTTCAACCTTGAACCTCGTCTCAAAGATCCCGCGGGTGAGAACTCGGCACCGCAACAGATCCTGTCGCACAAAAAGGGGTTTGAAGCCACACAGCGACCACGCGAATCACCAGCAAATGTATTAACTGGCTCGGAAAGGTTTTACTTCAATTTCGATTGTTTGCAAAAACAAAGCAACTTGATTCCAATAGTGGCGTAGATAGCCCAAAATCGGAGGGAGGCCAAAATGTTTGATTAAGCGAGAAACAGCATTTTGTTTGGGAAGCCGCGTCTCAAATACAAAATGACGAGATATGTTAAAATTTTGAGGAGGGCCACGGCCCACCCTGGCTACGCCTATGGATTCCAATTGTTATTTCTCAGGTCAGGTAACCTTCTGCTAAGAAAACATCGCTTGAAATGAAAAAAAAACAAGAAAAGATATTCTTCGCTAACTCCAAAACTACGATTTCCATGGCTCTTCCAAAAACCGAAAAACGCGAAACTACATTTTGTCGGTGAGATTACCGTATGAAATACGAGGACAAGAGAAGAAAGCAGGATAATCAAAAGCGTGAAATTAAAACTAACCTTTCGCATTAACAGTAATTCACCTGCCTTTTGGTTTCAGAAAAACATTCGACCTTGCGACATAAATGAACATAAAAGCAAGATTCATTTAATTTGAAATCTTGATATGTTTGCTCCTTTTTCACAGACAATTCTGTAGTTTACCCACTGACTCAAGCCACAGTAAAAAAAAGTAGATGAAAAAATTTAACACAACTCGTCTTTGAACAAAACAGTTGGATCAGTGCAGCATGGCTTTTATACCATCGGTAGTAGCAGATTAAGGGGGGGGGGGCTAACTGAATTACAGTCAGGGGGCCCATTCCCCTAAGTCGGTAAAAAAGTGTAAGGTCTAGTTGTTAGATAGGGCCCATTTGTAAGTTTCAGTCAGGGGCCTCATATATATCGAATATATATAGAGCAGTTTGTCTAGTTGCGATATTTTCCCCACAAGTTCAGAAGTGTGGTGCAGCACAGAAAATTATAATTAAACCTGCAGGCAACGTATCACCGAATAACCTCCATCCTCATTACAAACTTAGTGCTTCACGATTTAAAAATACTTCGAAGTAGACGCGGATATTCATACAGCTGAACGCGTTGCATTGGGCCCCCAAGAGCCTTTGCTTTACGAGACAAGGCATGCTTTGTTCACTTGTTTCGGGAATATTTCACTTTCATAGTGCGTGATAAAATGTCTTCTCAGGTATTTTCAGATTTGAGAGTCAAACTGTTCAGTGAGGTTATGATTTGAACTTTGACTCAGAGTTTAACCTCTGCCCAATATTTTAAACTTTCTCCTCCCACGCAAGTGACTACATCCGTAGCCTTTCTGATACTGCGACAATTACGGTATGTACGTGAGCAACGCCAACTTTGTGCAATTTGCAAACATTTCTTTCCAACTACTGTTAAATACAGTCAACTCATGCACATACCAAGAACTCACATCAAGAGTGAAACCGATTGCAAAGATAGACTGACGAAGCGCATTTTCGTGGAGCTCGACACGATCATAGCTTTCACAATACGCAGGTACCGACAGTTATTTGAAAAATGAGGGAAAAACACTGACGGGAACAAAATAAGGGAGCGCTCCAATAGGTCAGCTGCAAGTCGAACCTTTGCGGTTATGCTGTTTTGAATCTGTGTACGTCAAGATTGAACTTTCAGTAAGATATTTTTTCGAAAACTGTTCTTTTATCCGGAGCTTGCCAATATGAGCACGTAACAACGGAGACTTGCATTGAAAAAATGGCAGGGTACAATGGCATGCATTGGTGCCACCGTACAGTGCACTGAGACACTTCGCCATGGTATACACTTTTATTATGTTACCCGGAGATAACTTTCTTTCAGAGGCAGGCGAAAAGAAGTTTTACGGAAGATCTCGATCGGTAACTCTGTGTTAGATGCAGCAAGGCTTTACTTGAGAGGATTTCTTATCAGGTGTGCACAAAACCCTACACACATTACATTTTTACTGCCACGTTGGCGAAGTGATGAACTGGTTGGTTGCGTTTCCGTCAGAAGTTTACAATCGAATTGCTCCAAACATTTCCCAATATTAACAAAATAATTGAAGGCAAGCTTATTTAGTCTCATTCCAGGTCCTACCCTTCACACGCGCAAACATGACAGCAACCTAACCTTATTCCCGACTTAGAGAAGTGTAGCATGAGAATTGTGTGTCGTATCACGATGATGCCCGTATTGATTGTTAACTGTCGCTTGCAAAAATTAGAAATTCTTATTTTTTTCGCAGCACTTACAGGATTTTCGAGGAAGTAATCAACTGTTAACTGAGTTTCTCTCCAGCCAGGAAGTTTGGCAAAAGGAATCACCTTGCAAAGCCAAGCAATCACAGATAACTCATACGGAGGAGAAACCAAGAAGTGCACAAAAACAGGGTGCAATCTAATTTCCCACATTAGATCAAAAACAGTTCAAAACTGTTTAAACTGATTTTTTAATAGTTAAACAGTTTAACAGAGCATAAAACCGTTTTTTCAGAAACGTTTTGACTATATGCCGGTGAATATCCGCATCAAGAGTGTATCTCCAAAATATAAGATGTAAGTAGAACTTTCGTGAAATGTTGCGCGAAGTATTGCCGGAAATAATGGATGTTGAAACATTTGAGATTATTACTTTTTTTCGTGCAAGCTATTTTCTGATTCCATTTTTAGAAATACATTGCTATTGTGATAGCTTTATCATATGAGTAAGATCAGCACGGAGAAAAGGTGTGTATACAACCTTCTCAATCTAATGGTAATTATTTTTAAATTTTACTGGACGTAGTGATGACAAGTCGTTGAAAATTTTCAGGGTGACACATCTACAACACATACATAAAACCGAGACGATTTTTACAATTGTTTGTTTATAGACAAACTCGCATTACGTCATAGTATTACAGTTTGCTCTTAAACCAATACGATGGTCACTTTTTGCTTTCTTGCACCACTCTATCGTTCTCTTTAACATAGAATAGACTCAGACTCGTGTATGAGGGATAACCGTGACGCAGGACATTCAGTCGATATTTGGTTACTTGCAGTTCATCTTGTTGAAAAAAGCGTTGCCCCATTCCAACAAACAATTCGATTTCGTTTCAACTGTTAGCGGTGCAAGGCAACCCAGTTTCAATTGGGCACAATGACCACAGGACAAGTACACAGTTTCACTATCATATAACGCAAAAGATGACATTAACTGATGAATGATGTGGTGGGTTGAACATTTAGGTGGCATTTACACCGGGCGACGTGGAATTTCTCATGCTCTGATAAGCGTACAATTTTTTATTTAAGCCGTAACTTGGTTAAATTATAATATTACCACATTTAGATTGCGTTGTGTAGGAAGGAGTAAACACACTCAACTTTTTTTTATCAGTAACAAATGCCGGTTTTGGTCCGGACTGAAAAGTTGACCATCGGTTCCGGCAAATAACAGTTGCTCGATCTTATCGCTTGTTTCGCGAGATTACTAGCAACCGGAAACCACGGTCGCGGGCTAGAACTATTTACCTATGGTAACGGCATATTTGAGAACAGTCACCGTCAAGACCCTCAAAGCTACACACTGGAGAAATTTCGAAACGGGCATTGAAGTCAGTCATGTGCAGTACTAACACCATCATATGAGCTTGCAAATCTAGAAACTTAACAACTGCCATGATTTGCGAACTGCGTTAAAGCTACCAAACAATATTTAGATGTTAAGTGAATGGCGTTAAAAACATTTAAAAAATTTGACATGGACGTAATTGCCATAAACTCCAATTACCTCCAGAATAAGCAATTAGCGCGCTGCCCTACAGCGTGACATAACTTGCTTTCCCGTACCAAACCAAAGCCGCTTCAATGCCACAGGAATTAAACAAAGCCGCTCGATTACAATAAACAGGGTTCCCACACAATTTTCAAAACCAAATTCCATGACATTCCATGACTTTTCCATGACTTTTTCCATGCGTGTTTAATTGATACTTACACTTGCAAACTGGTAACAGTCTTATTAAAAATAGCTGATGTTGCGTTAATGGGATCCAACTCTACCAAACTTGCTCCCTGTGTAGTAGCTGTGTC
>Ga0210059_1012840_pt1 | contig 12593 bp, 9 predicted proteins | sample Ectturendosymbi2_FD_188042 | JGI IMG/M metagenome (GOLD analysis project Ga0210059, IMG submission 188042) | Ecteinascidia turbinata endosymbiont from Florida, USA - Sample 2 (SPAdes) (version 2) | ecosystem: Host-associated > Tunicates > Ascidians > Unclassified | place: Key West, Florida...
ATCCGTTCTGGCAGATTTTCAGAAAAAAAAACAACGAAAACGCGAGGAGCACTAACCGGAAAATGTTATCGATGAACAGCAGCACGTCTTGACCTTCCTCGTCCCTGAAGTACTCGGCGACCGTCAGGCCAGTCAGGGCCACTCGGGCACGAGCGCCGGGGGGTTCGTTCATTTGACCGTACACCAAAGCGACCTGTGCGAAGTACCAGTGGTCTTCTCAGCGACAAATGCTTGCAGTTTTTTGACTTAGACAATCTTGAGGGTCAAAGCTTACCCAACACCCAAATATGTCTGGCTTAGACATTGCAACGATGAAAATATAAGGTTTTCCATTTAATGTAAAGACGATCTATATGGAGTCAAAAGTCATAGCTGCAAAGCAATAAGGGAAGTCTCCACAGCTACTCAGATGTGTAAAGGCATTAAAATATTTGTCATAATCATAAAATAGTAAGAGGTGGCAGTGAGTTGACAATCTTAACACAGCTACAGAACGGGAAACCACAGAAGCGCACAAGTCTTTTCCAAGGGTACACCTAATTCTGATGTCGTACACAACATTTTTCACAATTCCGTTTCTGCAAATCAGGAAAATTGTAATATTTCGGTGCTAAGTTATCTGCAACAAACTTCTGAGCTGAACCTGTAATTGCTGAATACAAATATTGTGAAAGATTGGCAAATTTTTTTGAAAAAAGAACATTAAATCAACTGCACTTAAATTCTTAAATCTCCGTCTTTAAATCTTATTTGCATGCATATGCTATGGAATGCAATAACCCACCATTTGCAAAGAGAACACTTTGTATTAATGTTAATGTAAAAACTTCATTAAAAAACGATAGAATTGGGTTTTAGAAAAACACAAAGCGGCCGTTTTTTAAAGAAAGCAGGCATTTTAACCGTGAAGGAAGTTCACAAAGAACTGCTGAACAGCACAGCTGACCGTACGTTTGTAGCTTCAGCCACTGACCCAATTTGCACAGTAGCATGCTACACACGAATTACCTTTGACGATTTGTCTTTCAGCGAAATAACTCCCGAATCCATCATCTCGTGGTACAAATCGTTACCCTCTCTGGTGCGCTCACCAACGCCAGCGAAAACAGAGTAGCCACCGTGAGCCTTCGCAACGTTGTTAATAAGTTCCATAATGAAGACGGTCTTACCCACACCAGCACCACCGAACAATCCTGCAAATGCAACGCTCTTATTAACTTGAAGCACGTGTCACTGTAAGATAAGACAACAATCACGCACCGATTTTTCCACCCTTGGCGTAGGGGGCAAGAAGATCGACGACTTTGATTCCCGTTTCCAGGATTTCCTGGGCGCCGCCGGTATCTATCAGATCAGGTGGCGGTGCGTGGATTGCAGCAAACCTGCACATGACATACCCAAACAATCAAGACATCACTCACGCAAGATTGCATGCATGGGATTACCAACGAGCTGGTTTTTGTTCGCTCAAGACATTTCAGTCATTTGTCTTGCAGTTGTATTAAAACTCGCCACAAGAGTGTTCATTGGCCTATATTTTCTAACCGAAACAACTTCATTTTTTTCGCTCATTTCAAAAACATTTCAGTCTATGACCGAAAAAAATCCAGTCAAGTAAAACATCCGATATTCATGTATAAATTGACTAATTTGCTCAATGCTCATTACAATGCAAGGTTAAAGGCACTTATTAAGACACAATTTTCGAAATCCTGCACGTCTAACCAATGTGCTGCACTTGCAGCTGCAATTAATATACGCCAACTTATTTGTAGTACATGAACTAATTCAAACATCAAACATGATAGGTCAAGAGTATTACATACTTGTCTGTGTCGACAGGTCCCCGTTCGTCAATTGGTTCACCGATCACATTGATAATTCTTCCTAACGTTCCAGGACCAACTGGAACTCTGATCGGAGATCCAACATCGAGCACCTCCTGTCCGCGAACCAACCTTTCAGTGGAGTCCATGGCAATGGTACGCACAGTGTTTTGACCTGCGCAATGATTTAAAGTGATTGCATGCATGAAACAACATAGCTTGCACAGCTGTAAGGCAAATAACATATCATCGCTCAGTCTTAGCAAGAGATTACACCTAAGTGGAATAATGCTCGAAATTTCAGCAGCGATAGACACAAAACCACAACACATACAATGCAGCAAAATGTTTGCAGATCGGATCCGATGTGCAAATGCAAATGACACTTGCCTTGTGAATAGTGCAGAAAACTAAAAACCCAATGAGCTATCACTACCCACAGTGGTGTAGTGTCCGCATCTCAACTGACAGGTCGGGGGATTAATATACAGCCACCCCCAATAGAACCACCGAAACGCTCCTTGGCAAGAGCGTTGTCCAGGCAGGATTGCCGTTTCCTGGATGAGTGCTAACCAAACTGAGTATGAAAAATCTTCCAAGCGAACGTTTACAGCAGATGAAATGTTTGTAATGGTTAAAATGAAGAAAACATTTAGCGATTTTGATCATGAAAGTTTTGGTTTATTTTGCAAGATTGCACGTTTCTTTTGGGTGAATGCCATAAGCTTTATAGTGTTATATTACACCCCATTTTAAAGTAGATAACATACACAGAACTAAATTGGCTATATACACAAATTTTAACATACTGTTTTTTTGGTCAAAGACTGAAAAGTTAAGTCATTTCTGTCAGAATGTTTGAAAGTATAGGCTAAAAACATTGTTATGGTGAGTTTTAATACAACTATTTGAAACAAATACTTATTACAGCAAGAAGCTCTCTGAATCTATTGCACATTATGCCGCATTTTGCACTATGATCTGCTCAAAACTGCTGGTTTACATTCAGAATTGATTGTGAAAAGGCTGAATGACCCCGACTGAAACCTTTACTGCTAAACGAGGGGTGGGGTGGCCCGCATGAACATTTGATATGGCTCACATCACACTTTGCATTAATCAAGTTAGTGCACAGCAAAGCTCAAAACAAAGCTCATAGTCAGTAGGTACTTGGATAGCAAGTCTAGAGAAGTCACTCTTTCGCATAGTTAAATAAAGGTAGAGTTTTAGGATAAAATTGATTGATTGATTTTGCAGCCCACCAGCGATAATGCACAATTCATGCGGCCCGTGATAGCAAATAGCTTCCCCACCCCTGTGCTGAACTATACAAAAAACAATTTTTGAAAAGAACTCTTTCATGCCAAACATGTGAAATCATCTCTACCTTTACCAATTTTTTCTTGCAGTATTTCTGAATTAAAGGGCTTCACGAGAGCCGGCGTACGATATATTCGTACTTAGATTTCGGCCTAAAAAACAGCCGTTTTCGGTTGCCTTACCAACACCATAGCTCCTCCGCCGATTGTGCTAGAGAGCTGTTCAAGCGCTCAAACGGATCGGCCAGTCTTTTAGTCTGCACTCGAAAAAAATTTTGGGTTGGGGTTGTAGATTTTTTGTGAGTGACGTCATAAGTGAAGTAGGTTTTTGGGTTATTCTGGCTAATGTTGCCTGGCCTAGGGCCCAACAACTAAGCCACAGTATTTCGCTGAAGTTTTCATTGGAAACTAGGCTCGAGTCTGAACCTTTTGAGCCTTTGATCAACTTTCTAGCGTTTCTGGTTCAAAAGTTATGATCTAAAATAAACAAATTAATTATCTAATTAATCAATTAGTCAAATATTTTTATTACTTTAGATCATAACTTTTGAACCCGAAACCCCAGCAGGACATCCAAAGTATCAAAAGACAATAAAAACTTCAGCGAAATACTTCCATCTAACGGTTTGGGCCCAGCGCCAGGTGAAGTGGGCCAAGGTTGCCTAAACGTCCTCCACTAATGACGTCACTTACGAAAAATCCGCACCCTCCAACCAAAAAATTCTGAGTGCAAACTACAAGACTTGCCGCATCTTTTGAGCTTTTGACCGGGTCTGTAGCGCTTACCAGACCATAGAAATTCCCACGCAAAGGCACGTGCGATCCACCTGTTTTCGCACGAACCACTTGAATTAACCCAGGTGCGAAAGTGTTAAGCACAAGAAGTCTGTGACATTACGAGACTGCTGAAAATTTACATTTTGTTCAATTGTATCAATACCACTACAATAATTCTTGATCAAAATTAGTAACGTTACAAGTCTTTTCATATTTAAACAAATTAGTTGTTTTTTGATTATTTTTTTGAGATTCAGAAGCACAATCAATAGAATAAGCCACATTGTATACAAAAATCTAAGAACGCTGGGTTCAAAATAAAATTAGGCATCTAGCTAATGTAAAAAGATTAGAACATCTTGAAAAATGTTAATGCATGGTTAACCCTTTGCCTGGCAAAACCAAAATTTAGGATTAATCGCCTGGCACTTAACTGGCCATAACTCACTAGCCAATGGAGGTAGAGTTGTTCAAACCCTCTAAATATGCAGAAAGTCATGTAATTTTGATTTTTTAAATTAGGAAGTTTGGGGATGACAAAACATCTGGTCATGTAATTTTGATTTTAAAAATTAAGAAGTTTTGGGTTTGAAAGTTTTTGGGGGTGACAAAATATCTGGGGCAGGTCAAGGGTTTTTGGTTGACGTCACTAAGGCCTAAGAAAAAAAGACGGGGCAATTTCTTTGTTTTCATACAAAAAATAAAAAAACAGTGAAAATCCGCATGTTTAAAGCCTTAGATTAGCCTTCTAGTGTTTGTGGTTGTAAAGTTATGGCCAAAAAACATGAACTAGTTTATGCCATAAGGATTCATTGTGGGATTAGTCTGGCTCGGGCCACTTTTCAAACCCGAGTATGCAACTTTTTGCAACTCCATATCTTGCCAGCTGAGAGCTAGAGACCTTTTCAAACCCTCTATGGCAGGGGTTCTCAACTGAGGGGGAATTACCCACCAGGGGGAAATTTTGAATTTGCAAGTGGGGAAGTTTGTATTTAGGATTTTGTTTAAAATGTAATATAGTTTAGCTTATCAATTGTGAAGAGTTTAGTTTCTTGTCTTAGTGTACTGATGTAAAAGTGTTCTTTACAAACTAAATTTCTAAATGGGGGATTTTATCTGTGAATAACGGTTAAAGGGGTGCATGGGATAAAAAAGGTTGAGAACCACTGCTCTATGGATTCAGCACGTCTTCTAGTTTACTTTAAAAATTTTTTTTTCGTTTTGGGTTTGGGGTCCACTGTGGGTGATGTCATAATGGGGGCATGTCATAATGGGGGCATGTCTTCTCAATTTTATGGCTGATGTGACCTGACCCTGCACACCAACCCAATGGGCCATTTTTTGGTTCAAATTTTTTTTGGAATCTAGGCTATCATCCACGTCTTCAGAGCCCTTGATTGGCTTTCTAGCATATCTGCAGTCAAAATTATGGCCCAAAAAACAAAAATTGGTAAAAATTCTACTCCCACAATCGTCGACCCTGGGTATATTATACCCATGGCCAACAACTTGCCAGCAGAATGAACTAAAAAAACCCGAAGCCCAAAACCAAACAATTTTAAACTTTTGAGGGTTTGAACAGCTCTCTGGTGCAATCAGCAGAGGAGCTATGTGGCTGGATGTCCACTTTTTTGTTGTTTACATAACTGGAGGATATTTATGCATTTTTGTTTACATTTGAATGACGTCAACATCTCAAGTTGACCAATCGAGCTGATTTCATGGCTCAAAGTTTTATTGGATCCTATTGCATTCCAGGCCATAATAGAGCCTTTAGAGGGTTTGATTGACTTTGTAGCATTTCTGGTTCAAAAGTTATGGCAAAATATATGAATATTAAATAGGGAAATCCCTGGAAATCCCCCAGGTTTTTATACACCATTTAGGGTTTTATGGCCATAACTTTGGAAATGCTAGAAAGTTGATCAAGGGCTCTAAAAGATTCATATTATAGCCCGGAATCCAATAAAACTTTGAGCCACGAAATCGGCTCATTGGATAAGTCGATGACATCATCATGGTATCAAACGAACTGCAAAACATACCCCACTCATCATGTCTTTAACCAAAAACCCCATGCCCAAAACTTTAAAAAAAAATTTCATTCTAAACTACAAGACTTCACGTGTCTCTACAAGGTTTGAATAACTCTCTAGCTCAATCCGGTGCCGAGTTACGGCTGGCCAAAGTTTGGCCTGAAATGGCAAATGATACCTTTTTATTTTTTTCACCGTAATTTTGGCTCCAGATATGCTAGCGAACCTATTAAAGACTCTAAAGACACAGATTATAGCCTAGTGTGCAAAAAAATATTGAGCCAAAAAATGGCTTGTTGGGTGGGCACCTAAGGCCAGGTATACTTGGCCAAAAAGGCACAAACATGCCCCCATTGTGACGTCACCCACAGAGAACCCAAAACCAAAAAATCTGTCTGATCAATAAGACTTACCAAATCCGTAGAGGATTTGAACACCTCTCTGCCTCAATCAGCTGGTGAGTTATGGTGTTGCAAACTTGGACAAAAAATTGGTTGGGGCGGGACGAAAAGGGTTAATTATTTTTTATCAATTAATTTAAACAGCTCTCTAGCTCCAATAGGCAAGTTATTGCCATATGTATATTTGCTCAATTGGGCTTGTGTGAGACTTATAAAACAACTTATGCTTACCCGATACTTCCTGCCAATAGCTAACACAATAACAGATGAGTTTTGACACCAGTCTGTTTTGCAATACTGTGAAACTGTTTTTTTCAATCATAGACCAAAAAAAATTTAATAACTGAAAAAAATTTAGTGAATTCAGTCATCATGTCCAAAAACATAGCCTAGTGAATACTGTCAACATCGCGTTTTAATAATATCATAAAACAGATGGCGGAATTGTCGCTGTGAGGCATCTCTTCCAAAACAACATGAAAACCTTCCAATTTGTAGCAGCCTTTGGTCTGCCACACTTCTTATAAATAACACATTGATCTGGTGCAGTTTACCTCTGAATTATTTCCTGCAACTTAGGAAGCTAATAATATCAGACATACAAGCTAGACAAACCTAACAGATGATTTGAACTAATACCAGGACTTCTAATACTTATATTAAGTAGGAGGTAGCAACCAACATAGCAGAAAACTTACACCAGGACAAAAATTTTCTAGAACAGTTGTTTAAACGTTTAGAATTTTCAAAGTTTTACCATTGTAATGGATGGGACCAACTTCACAGCTAAAAAACACTGACGACTTATTGCATTGTACTGTAGCTTCGTTGTATGCCCCCAACCTGAACATTACAAGCATTTTGCAGCCCCTTCAAACTTGTACATAGCAACTTCTGCATGGTACCTTTGCAACACAGCATAGTCATTAATTTAATATAAACTCCACACTTAGCAGTTCCCAAAAGCATTTAAGTGCAGATTAGTCAACTAAGTGTATAAATTTTCCTTACCAAGATGTTGTGCTACTTCCAGTACTAATCTATTGTCTCGACCTTGCACTTCCAGGGCATTGAGGATGGGTGGTCTACCTTCTTCAAAATGAACATCTACCACTGGTCCAATAACAGCAACAACTTCACCTTTCAAAGTACCTGCAGGACTTGGTGCAGCTTTGGCACTGTATTTACCTGAATGAACAAAAACACAAGTGATACAAATTGCCAAATGAGTGTGCAACAGAATCCATACATTTTATTTAAGACTAAGAGTAACAAGTAATTGTGGCATGTTAAATTAACTCTAATGGTCTAAGCCTAGCAGCTCATTCCAACGCACAATGACAGATAAAAGCTTATGACATAATTTGCACTTCTCAGCAAAAGGAGATCTAGCACATTTCATAATAAAACTTGTGAAATCATCAGCACTTGCAAAATTTCAGAACAAATGAAATCTCTACTTTTGAGGGAATGGCCTTGCTTTGCTTTCAGACTTACGTCAACTATTTCACTTATTAGCTGTGCATTAAAAACTACAATGCCATATGTCTGTAAATATTTCAATGATAATTATAACCTCTAGGTCAGGGGTTGCCAACTTTTTTTAAGAGCGATTCTGCTTTGTTTTCAGCTGATATGACTGGTGAGGAGCCACAAAGCATTGATACTGTTATATTTTATGTTATATTTTTCATGCAACCTCATGTGGACATAAGCTAAATTGTGCTCAACGTAATTCTAATAGTAATCATAATCAAACGCAAATTTAAATTCCAATTTATGTTAAATCCAAAGAGAGCCGCTTTAGGAGCTAAAGAGCAGCATCAGCTCTGGAGCCACAGGTTGCCGATCCCTGCTCTAGGTTTTTGTAAACTTTCAAGAAATCAGCCAACTGGGCTCTGCTTTCATCATTTCATGATGATTTAAACTTGCACATTCTATATTCAAGTAACTATTCTCCACATGCGAGACGAACAAGGAATCCATCTGCAAATTTGTTAATTTCCCATAACACTATGCATCATCAGTCCTTGAATCTGTAAGCAATGCTAGCAGGTGAAATGTTGAAAGGCTGAAACAAAGGGAGAGAAACTAAACAAACTCAACACTGAAGTGAATATATCACACCAACTGCAACAATTAAAACGCTGAAATTGTCTTTCTCAAATTGCATTCACTGGAACTTTAAAACTTATTTCAGATGTATATCAAATTTTATAAAATCATAATAGAAAGTGTGATAATAATAATTATCAAATACATTGTTCTCAGATAATTGCATTCACTTGAATTTCAAAACTGATGATTCATTGAACAAGGCAACAGGTCCATTTAAGCTTGAAATAACACACCGTATGATTCAAAACGTTCAAAGAATGCATAAGCAATACTTCATTTGTAGCGTTTGCAACCAACTCTAGTGCGTGGGTCATTCCATGTCAGGCGATCCAGAGCTATATATCTGACCGTGAGTAAAATCCATGAAACTTCATAAGCAGAGATCTCACCATTCTGATTTCAAAACATTTTGAATCGGACCAGTATTTGCAAAGTTATGGCTTGTTGAAATTTGTAGTGTTCTAATTTAATTTTTGCACATTTTTTTGTGAATTTAGTGCTCTGACATAAAAACCCTTGCATCTTTTTTATCTGTGACTATTTTTAGCTGGAAATTTGTGAGAATGTGTCAGAAGGTGTTTTTATTAAAAATCAATCATTGGCACTTTCCTTATGACCTTTCAACTTATGTAAATCAAGGTCAAGTTAGTGTCTGTTTTTGTGTGCGCTCATGTATGACCATATTTCAATTGCTTATAACTCAAAAAGGTCAACTGGTATGAAGTTGATTCTAGTTTTATTTGATACCTACAGATTAGAAGATATTTTTGGTTTCAAGAAACCTTTGCTTATTTACCTATTTGATATGCTTTTTATCATTTTAAGTAACTAAGGGGATTTTGACTCATAATTAACATATGCACTAGAGCCAGCTGCAATAATAATTTCTATTCTCAACTTTTATTCATGTTTAACATAATATATGTTTCTGATAGTATGTTGAAGATAAAACAGTTTTCAGAAGTTTGATCATAATAATTCCATGTATAATAAACAGACAAAAATTGTACGTTATGAAATTTGTTAATTTATTTTTTCTGAGGTGGTGCCCTATCATCAGATTTCCCCAAGATGCAAAAAATAAAATTTTACATGAAGTCATAACTGCCAAATGGTAACAAACAAGATCATGCCGTCAAAAAATTAAGAGATTAACCAGGGAAAGACTAAGAGCAAGGGTGCATATGTGGTCAATCTGTGACATCAAATTTCAAAGTATTACGTTAGTTTTTCAAGTCAAACTATTTGAAACTCTTGCAAGAGGCAATGCAGCTTCATTTTACCAATCTTATGCTACCAAGGATACAAAACATCCACCACTTTCATCCAACACAATAAAATGAAAGGAATAGTCCCATTCGCACTTATTCTTTAGTAGTGCAAACTTCAACTAATTATCAACCCAAACCCATATGTTAGAAAAAAATTGTTGCAGCTGTGTATAACAATACATAGTACACTGCCATAGTGCAAGATGTTGACCAGGAACAAGTGTGCTTCAATACAATTTATGCATCCTAATGGAATTTCTTCATTTTTTTGGCCACAAAAAGATTATTTTTACTGGATACTAACGGAGCTACCTTAATTGCACTACTGAAAACCATGGCCAAAATCAGTCCGTGGCTACTACCATGTCTCTACAAGATCAATAACTAAGATAATGAAGAGATTTGAGGATTAGCTCTGTTAATGCTGCTATTGTCTATGGACACAAAATAAATAGTTTACTGCTCATTTACCTTGTATACTACATGAGGTTGATGTTGGGAAGAATTGCATTGCTGTTGAATTGCTTGTACCATGCATGCCGAGCATAAGGGCAACCATGAAAAATTTTCAGACCATAAAAAGATGGCAATTTTTGTAAGCCAATAAATTTAACAACTTTTTTGATTCAACAACTTTGTTGGATTATTTGCAGTGATGAAGTCTTGAGACTTGGTCTCAAGACCATTTTTGCAAGTCTCAGTCTTGAAGGTTTCAGGCCTCATCTTGCTCTCAAAGGTTACAGGTCTCAGTCACAAGCCTGCTGTCTTGAAACTGTCAATATTGCAAGGATATGGCTTTGTAAAACTTCTGTAATTCAACAAGTTTTTTCTCTGTTGTATTAGTAAGTAAGAAACAACCAAAACAGATTGGAAAAATGCCAGAAATCTGAAAAAGTCAACTTTGAAGTGATAATTTTTTGAAAATTTTCAGCAAAATGCACAAACTTTGAAATCTTGAGTTTTGGTCTTGAAGTTTTAACAAAGTCTCGGTATCAAAGGTTACACAAAAATAATGCCATCTGAAGTATGTATCAGACAATAATGTATGGATTAATCTGAAGCAAAAACAACTGTCAGTGTGTATGGAAATAAGGTTTATGTTTGTATCAAATCAAGTTAAGATCTCTGCATTATGCAACTCTGGTTTTTAAATAGAATGGAATTATAAAGAAAATCAACCAAAAAAAAAAGATTATAATCAGTAGTTACAAATCAAGTTACTACTAAGTATATTGCAAATCAGATTAAATGTTAGAATTCACAATGGTAATTTTCCTGACCATGAAAATAATCTGCAAATTTATGTTATGTTTTTCTCAATTTCAAAAATTAAAAAAATTTGCAATATTAAAAATTGATCCTTTTTTCTGATATTTTTATATTTTTCAACAGGTTTTTTATCTCAAAAATTTTGTTGAGAGAACTGAGCATGCTTAAGAACTGTACTGTTAAACTTTCATTAACAATTCTTTTAAACAAATAAAATTAAATTCGATTTCATTTTAAAAAATATCTTTAATTAGATTTGATTAAAAAATTAAATTGAGTTGAAAAAACTAAGTTTTTTTAATTTCATGATAATATTTTTTTTTAATTTTTGATTAAAAAATTTTTTGATGGATATATATATACGATGATATAAACACTTAATTTTTTTTTGCCTGAAGTTCAAAAATAAGCATGGGTGACCAAGATACAGCAGTATCTCCATAACACCAGCCCTTACATAAAAAAATGAAGTCAATTAAAGTTGCACTATTTGAGTTATAGGTATTTAAAATATCGTCGTGCTTGAATGCAAATGAAAAACATGTTGCCTTATAACAACAATTAACCAGGGTTCAAACGTCACCAGTGAAAAATTTCCAGTGTTGTTTTGTTCAGCATGGAACCTTCCACTTTACTGCAAAATATTGAATGAAAATATTCAGAGATAAAGGAATGACAATCAGTTGAAGTTCCAACAGCAAAACTCCAAGAATTTTTTTGTCCAATCCTCTTGAAAAATATCAAAATTTCAAATGCTCATAATTTCGGAAATACAGCTCCAATTTAAGAAATTCCAACTTTGTTGAGCTCAGAGGCCTGAGATCTTTCCCCTTATAAAATTTCGTGAATTTTGGTGAGGGTCAGATGAAAAATCCTCATTTTGCTGGATCACCTGACATGGAATGACCCGTGTGCGTTTGAAAATTGTGGATGGACGGTAACACCAGCATGTTGGTGGTGAATAAGGTCAAAACACCTCAAACAACAGTGCAAAAGAAAGCAAAAGTTATGTCACATCGAGAAGGATTATGTTTTGAATATTAATTTGTATAGGACGAGAGGTAAGTGATGCAGAAAGAGAAACACTTGCTCTTCCTTTTAGGCATGGTGGGCTAGGCCTGGTTCTGACAAATCCTTCACACTTCGACGTCCGGCTGGTTTTGGGAATTTTCAGCAAAAAAACACCTAAATGCACGTGGCTTTGCCCATGAATATCTTCGCTCCTGTTCGCTCTAGCGACTCGGCGAAAGTTTCAAAAAACGCATACAGTCTAGTAGATTGCACTCGAAAACAATTTTTTTCTTGGGGGGTGCGGGTTGGCTGTGAGTGACGTCGTAAGTGGAGGACTTTTAGGCCACATTGGCCCACTTTGTCTGGCCCTGGGTGCCAACCGTTAGGTGGTAGTATTTCGCTGAAGTTTTTACTGGAAACTAGGCTAATCCAAGTCTTTTAATACTTTGGATGACCTGCTGGGGTTTCGGGTTCAAAAGTTATGATGTTAGTTAGTAAAAATATTAGACTAATTAGATAATTAATTAATTTGTTTATTTTAGATCATAACTTTTGAACCAGAAAC
>Ga0210059_1012841_pt1 | contig 12593 bp, 5 predicted proteins | sample Ectturendosymbi2_FD_188042 | JGI IMG/M metagenome (GOLD analysis project Ga0210059, IMG submission 188042) | Ecteinascidia turbinata endosymbiont from Florida, USA - Sample 2 (SPAdes) (version 2) | ecosystem: Host-associated > Tunicates > Ascidians > Unclassified | place: Key West, Florida...
TTTTTGTCAAATTTTAGAATGTCAAGCCCGATAACCCACGTTGAATCCGAAACCGAGCAAACATCGTCATTAAATGGAAAAATCGGTTATATGCGTAACGTGTTGTTATTCCCAATGCTAGGAAGAGAGCTTCTTCAGATTGGAACGACTACCAAACACACATGAGAGTGAGAAATTGATTAAAGAATCTTAAATTATGAATCTAACTATCTTCATCCTGAAACGATATAAAATTAGTGGAAAAAATAGCTCAGTTAACATCAGATTTTCTGCCGAAACATCAGGCATCAGAAAATTCTCTCAAAACATCAGAAGTGGTACCACTGATGCATATCCTTCACGTGTGCACATTAGGAAGGTCCCAGCTTTGTGGCGTATAGACTACACATCAATCGACACTGTTGGCAGTTCAAATGTCAAGCTTGCTTCCACGCTGGCAGAGCACGGTAACACCCAGCTCTTGTTACATACGGTTGTACAAAACACACAGGAATGAAGAAAGCTGCTTCTATATTTCTCAAATCTCGAAAATTCATAACCGCTTGGTTTGATAACAAATGTGCTGCTACGCATTGTGGTACTGCCAAAGCATATTTTGCAATGCACCCGATCTCGATTTACAATGTTGGTGAAAAACTTAGAAAATAAACATCAATATTCTGATTGCTAAGGGGGGGCTTGAGCCCCTTCAGCCTTTTACGGCCGACGCCCCTCCGTGGTTCAGATACCCTAGCTCAGATTACCCAACCACGAGAGACGCGGACGAAAACATGCTACCATAGCGCTATAAGGTTTATTGTTAACGCTACTATCACATAAATTAATTAACTCATGGGTTCTCGAGGCTAAGTCCTACTAGAGACTATAACACTAAAGGCCATAGTCAATGTTACTGACCCTAGCTGCCAGCAACAGGACCATGCACCCTACTTAAACATCATACAATTTATTCACAATGTAATAACATTGAACTCCAATCATCCAACAATACAAACATATATGAAATATGAACATATGAATACAACATCCTAATATGTCCCCCCTTATTCTGGTAAAAATATTCTGAGTACAAAATCATAAAAAATTTTGACAAGAGCTTCGCCATTATTTCATTTTCATAGCTTATGAAATTATCAAAGTCAAACATTACTTCATAAACAACATATAACATCAAATTGTACTTACAGTTTTGTAGACAAAAACTTACTCATTGTTCAGAATACAGTTCTACATAACAACCTTGCACTGTGACAGTCAGAATTAGAATGAATGTTTCTTCACAATGTACTCCTTTTATTCTTAACTTTTTCTTGGTTTATTTATTTTGGCTGCACTGCAGCCCCCAGTTTATTTGTTTTGGCTGCACTGCAGCCCCTGGTTTATTTGTTTTGGCTGCACTGCAGCCCTTGGTTTATTTGTTTTGGCTGCACTGCAGCCCTTGGTTTATTTGTGATGGCTGCACTGCAGCCCTTAGTTTACTTATTGTGGCTGCACTGCAGCCTTTAGTTTGTCTATTGTGGCTGCACTGCAGCCAAACTATCCATGAATGGCATCATCGTTCTGATTGCATTGCTCTACTGGGCATGTTACGATTTCTAATACATCTTTACATTGATTGCACATAATACATACACAACATTTTTCATGACATGTGAAGAATTTTATCAAAGATTTTACACATCCAAAAATTCATTAATCAAGTCCATTTCTTCCTCAGTTATTTCCACTGGAACCTCAAGCCATTGCTTCATCGACTGTTTTTTCTACCCTGAATCTCAATCCAGTTGATGTTTCTTTTGGCATTTGATGTATAATCCAGTTCATTATACATGCAAGCACTGTTTCTTCATCCAGCTCTTTAAATGGCTTGTCTTTCATTGCCACATTTGTTAATCCCAGACACTTAAATGCTTCTTTTACTGTTGTCTTTTTCTTCAAACAGTCTTCAAATAATTGTAAAGTTTCCATTTTATACTGAGTAATTCTGACCACTGCAATGTATCCTTGACTGCAGTTTGTATGTGTAACTTCATGTTAATTGTTTTTGTATTACTTCCTGTCTTTTGTCCAAATGTTCAGGCTAGCTTCAATTCCCATGTCATAATCAGTTACTAATGTTTACACAATTACACATCAAATACAATGTCTCTGTTGCTCCATTGAGCACAATGTCACTTTTGTAAATCATCAATCTTATCATCAGTCCTTCAATGTCTCTGAACATGTTGTAGTCTTTTATGACTATAACAAGCCCCACCCTGGCTGCGCTTTTGATTCAATGCCCATACGTACTTTTTCGCAATATCTGAAAAACGTTTCCATGAAAATAAGCAAAAAACAATCAGAACAACAAATAATTTATTTGACAACTGAGAAAATAAAAGCTAAGCGGTCAGAAAACAGTTCTTTTTCTATTGCGAAGTTGTAGCATCCAAAGTTTGGTGCTACATTCGGACAACAATCACAAACAAAAATCGACATCATGTGATTTGCGGCTTAGCACATGGAGATTATCAAAATTTTAGCAAGATCGTGATGATAAACCAAATCAATCACTTGACGTTGTGTGGCTGTGTCAGGTAAGATTGTTAATCAAAGAAAATATTTTTCAACACCAATTCCGCTTGTTTAGCCCAGGCGATGGCCACTTGCAAAAATATGGCGTCATGTAATTTTTAACTAAACACATGGAGGCAAATAAAATTTCAGCGAAATTGCAATGATAAAAAAGCCCAACTACTTGACGTTTGGTAGGGCTGTGTCAGGTTTAAACGTAGATGAACCAAAATTGTCGTCACTGCTAACTTTGTGGGTAGAGTTAAAAGAACGAAAATGTGATATTTGTTGATTTAAATTATGTTCAAGCAAACTAACGATAACAAGCTTAACACGAAGTGATTTATCCCCCATCTCAACGAGAACACTTTACTGTGGTTTCTCCAGAACGTTTGGGTTTCAAAACGGAGCGGTAGGAGATTTTGCAGACGCGCTGTGGCTTGCTCGGAAACCTAAACCCTCAAGTGATCGGGAATTGTGATTTGGTAATGTCCACAGATTATGCGAAATTTTTCAGCAGCTATCACTGATGCTGAAAACTTAAAAAAATTATTGTGAAGCAAGAAACGTAGCGATTGCACGTACAACGGGAGTTTTACAGCAGAAAAAGCTTTTGGTGTTTGGCAAAGTAGCCTTATTTGATTTTTGCTGAACAGCAGAACGTTGAATGAGTAGCAGAAAACAAAAATAATGCGCTTTCGGTGCCTCGTTAAGTGAAAGTTTAAAATTCTTCAACGAAAATAGTTCACACAGAAAACAGATTTTTTTAGTGAGTAGGGAAAATCACTGATTTGCGATTGGAGTACTAGGTAATGTCACAAGTTAACTCCGGTGTCTAGCAATATACCTTTTACAACACAAAATAACGCAGATGCTTCAAAATGTTTCAAGCGAAGAAAGAGGGGAGCAAAAAAATATATTGGTGAGTGATTTCAGGTAACTGTTTGCAAGACAAATATCAAAAGTACAATTTCATCGGCGAAAATTGCAAAGCAAAGTGCGCAAAACTTGGAAGTTGTTGCACAACTTTAAAGCATGAAAACTTCAACATCTGAATGCAAATTTGTTCTGCGCATTGGATTCATTGTAAAGGTTACTGCTGGATGTTCAGTGTTGGTTTGATACATCATAATTAATATAACGAGATGTTTCGGTACGAAAAATAACCGCAACCATTTAGCAGCTTTGCTTACAAGCAGTGTAACCCTTGGAATACAAAGAAGCTTTTCTTTCTATGCGCGTTAATGCTAAGCCGTAAAAAATCGCATTTTCAGCTTCGTCGGTTTTGAAGAGTGTTTTCCTGGGTGCTTATGTATTTAACATCTTCTTTGCAAGTACGAGGGTAGCCCAGCAAGACCGTTGAATTATAACATTGTATCAAAAACATTTCGATTTGGGCAAAACACGTAGCGCAACAACTGATTGTGTTACTTGAAGAGAACAGTGGATGCCTCTAATGGCATAGATTATGTTACTCACGATAGACATGGCTTAGTGGACAAACTGGCAATTTTTATTCAACGTTGCTGTGCATTTTTTTGTTCAGCGAAAAGTGTGGTTTTTCACAAGCGCAAAATTTTGTTTGCTGGTCTTGTAAACGTTGTAAACATCTAAGAAAATGCAAATAGTAATGAAAACAGACAATACTATTAGAGTAATAACAATGTCATTCACGGTTCTCCAACACGATATTTTATTCACAAGACTAACGTCGTCAGATTAGAAAAAAGGGAATTATCTAGTTGTTTTAAGTTTATTTAACACAATCCGAGGCACGAAGCTCAAAGTGAAGAACCGTGCGACCACGCTTACAAAAATAACGTTTCCCCAAATTAACTGTAAGGTGAAATAAACGCAGTGACGCCTGGTAGAAAAAGAACGTGCGATGTAGCAGAAAAGCGACGTTTCATTACAAGGTAAGTTACAAGAATTTTTTCGAGCTGGTTTGAACGAATATAAATACAACTACGTAGATTCCAAACAGCATTTCTATCTACAGTATCATGTTGCAGCAACAGACATGAAAGCATTTCGCAAAAAAAACAAACGACACTTGAAGCAGTGGCGTTCCTTGGGTTTCCCACGCCTGGGAACAAACTCAGTTTAGTGCTCCCGCCCAGCCCGTTCGTGGCAGCATAAACTAAAAGAAACACTGCAATCTGATGCTTTACTTGCAATTATCTAATTCCAAGGACAAAGTTTTCTTGTTTTTTCTGCTCAAAATTGATTGATTATTTTATCAAAAGGCTGATTTGATTTAAATGTGCCACATATTTTAACCTAGAAAATATGTATCGCCAGTGACTCCCTGTGAGAAGTTTTACTAGCAATTTTGTGATCTGAATTTCGACAATCATGTCTATGGAGATGATCAGTTTACAGGTGGAATTACATAAAACACAGGTAGCAACCGAAGCAGTGGTAGAGCAGGGGTCAGTAAAAGTATTTAATTGGAATTCAAACTTATAAAAAATAAAACATTCTTCACCAATATGTTTGCTTCTGTTCAGCAACAATGTTGACCTCTAAAATAATGACAGAGAGTGTAGAAAACCATTCTGAGTGTTGTGGGTGCGTGAATAGCTGCAACAAATTTGCTTCAACTAGATCTTGTTAACCATGAAATTCGCTATGCTACTGTGATGAAAAGTTAGCTCCGCCCCTGCTGCTTCCCTTTTGAAAGAACAGGGGAAGCAATGCCCCCGCTCTCCGCGCCTCCCTGAGAGTAACTGAAAAGTAACCTACACAGTTATAGGCTAACTATAATATACTCAACGCTGTTGTCCATTTGCAATTAGAAGTTTGCAAAAGTAGTCAGGATTTATTTAAACATCCTACAAATAAAAATCATCATAATTACCTTCAGAACCACATCAAATCCATTAAACATGAGGTTTATCGAACCATCAAAGATCAAATGATTTCCTAAACATCAGATCTTATGTCGTAACAAGAACAACATACTCTTAAGGTTTCTTGCTGCGCTAGAAGCATGCACTGTGAATGCTGGATTCCTGTCCATTGTGATGCAACTATAGAATGAGAACGAAGTGGAAAAGTTCGCAACCCTGACTATCTGAATGCATTGTGACGCAACCGTGAGTTAAACCACATGCAGGCACTTGTTGCTGGAGACACAAGCGACGATTTAAAACGTCACTAAGGTTCATAATTATTCTCTTTGCGAACCTTGGTGACTTTGATGAGAATTTGCAACTGGGTATCAGCGACTGGCATTCGACATTTTGTAAGTCGTAATTACTAGTACTGTATCCGCTAACATTTGACATTTCGTAATTGTTAGGTGACATTCCAACCCCAATTCACGCCCTGAAAATGCTGCGCCCGAGGACAGATGTCTCCCCTTCCCCACTGGCTACGCCACTGTCTTCAAGGCAGAATTATAAGATTGCTTCAAGTTATGCATACAACCAAATATACTAAAGTCGAACAAAGCTACAAAACTATGACATATGCTTCAAAACAAAAACTCCAGTTGCACATGCAGCGAAATGTTGAAGCCAGTGACATATTTTTACAAGCATTCAATTCAGTCATACGCAACTTTACCGGTAGCAGTAGCCAATGCTTCGAAGACACAACTGCTTTAAGTTTGTCGCTGATGCTGAGTTTTTACCGAATTAACGTGGAACCTATGGATCAGGTCAAAAGCAACCTGAGCTAAATTTTTTCTAATGCTGCTAGCTTACTGTAAACAAATCATCCAAAATCAGCACAAAATAGTGAGAAGAGGAGTTACTATCAACGTGTGCTGACGGAAGAGCTCTTACGAACTTTTTCCTTTGGCCACTACTCGAGCCAAAGTAGCGGTAAAATGGTGATAGGTCGCTACTGCATCCGTTATTTCTTTCAAAATAGAGCGGCGCTCCCGCTGACGCTACTGGAAAATTAGCTCGCTAATTACAGTAGCTTTCTAGTGCCGTTTCTGCATAGGCTAAGATGAAATGAATTTTTCTAAAAACTGTTTCCTTTGAGATCGGCGCATGACTTACAGGAGGCTTCACTTTTTTATTGTGATCTGTGCGTAGTAAACACCGAACCGTAGACCACAAAAATAAAACAATCACAGTGGACTTTTGAGGTCCACAACTGTTTATGTTTTTCACAGAGGTTACGGCGTTTCAACAAATTGTTGCAACTACCGAATGGTTATAAGTCAGCGACACTCAACGAAAGCACTCACTGGTCTGCAAAATAAAACAAAACATCCTACTACAGAAAACAAACGAACCACTGAAATTGTTGGGTCACATGAAATAATTTTTTATGGTCTGTTATAAAAGTGGTCTGTTTTGAATGGTCTGTTATGAGTGGTCTGTTATGAACGGGTCTGTTATGGGAACCATTTTGAAGCATTGTTATGTTTTTATGAGTCACGACTTTCAAACTGTTTACTGTAATGGGTTCAGGGCAAAAGCACCTTCATACTGAAAGTGGTGGTGGCAATTGCATATGTTGAAACAATTTTGACCTCAAAAATAAAAGTGTAAATTATAGAAATTGATTCTGAAGTTTTCAGGATGAGTGGAAAGCTTAATAAATAATGCACCTCAAGACACAGATGGAAGGAAAGATGAAGCCCACTTTTAACTTCAGGTATTCCAAAGCCAGTAGAGGTGGGACTGGATCCTGATTACCGGAGTCAACTCTAGAAAGATTCTGTGTTTTTCTTTCGGACCCGGATCCGGAGTCAAAAATTTGTGAAAAACCTGACCGGGATCCGGAGTCACTTTTCCATTTCGGCAGTAGCAGGAGTCTGTGTGGTCATTTCTTAGGTAAACAAATGGGTAAATTACGGTTGGATCGATGATTGTAGCCGGAGTCTGAACAGGAGTCGGATTATCAAATTTGAAGAATAGCCAGACCCCGGTCCGGTCCCGGATTCGAACATTTTGGAACAGGAGCGGAGTCGGAGTCTGAAAAAGTGACTCCGGCCACCTCTGAGAGCTAGCCTATATTGATTTGCCAGAAATTGAGAATAAAACTGTGGAATGCTTGCCAAACACCTAAAAAATCCTGCACAGAATCGGGCGTCGAAATCTAAAACTTTTTGTCCAGAAAATGGAGATGGGAGTCACTAAATTTTATCGAATGAGCTTTGGCTCAGAGATGAGCACGGATCAGGACTGTATCGGACTGGATCAGGACTGAAGCCAATTTTGGCCGGATCAGGGCTGGATTGGACTGCAATTTTTTTGAAAATTGGCGGTTCAGGACTGGATCGGACTGAGAAACTTTTGTTGTTTTAATGTGATTACTGATTATTCTGAAAATATCAAAATTTTTAGTTGTGATCCGATTTCACAGGTTTGCTAAAAAGTAGTATATATTTTGCCATCAAATGGACTGGATCGGACCGATGATTTCAAAAATTTTGCGGGTCAGGACTGGATTGCATTCAATTTCATCGGATCAGGACTGGACTCGGACTGAAAATTTTCACAGTTCGTTCATCTCTAATGGCTAACTATATAGTTGTACTGTCAATGTAGCCAAAGTTTGGCTACATTGACAATACAACAATATAGTTAGCCATTTGCTGTAAATCCAACAAAGATTGACTGACTATCGGAAATATACTACAAAGCAATTAATCCATTAGCAATATCGACAAAAATTTCCTCATTGGTTGCAACAGAAAACTATTGTAAATGGAATAGAAACATATCTGCCTCAACAACTTTCCCTTCTGGTATGACTGCGCGTAGCATGCATATCAAAACGACTCGTGTGAAATCACAAAACTACTGACTCCCCCCCTCCCCCTTGTCACAATTTGTCACAAATGTGGTGTCCCCTCCCCCCCGTTATGGTGTGACGTCATTTATTGACGAACCCAAAAGGCTACATTTTTAAATATTTTGGACTTCATTTGGAGGTGGACCTTACATTTGAAAAAAACTTTTGGTCTGTGGTTGGACTTGGACTGAGTTTTAAAAAATCAGACTGGATCCGGATCGCAAAATGTAACAGTCCGCTCATCTCTGCCTCCAACGTCATTTTTTCCCTACAATATGGTTGTGGTTGACTGGTTGCCCGGTTTAGTAGTAGTGCATTGCATTTCTATCAGAGATGATCGGATAGTGGATTTTCACTATCCGATCCTATCCTGTTTTTGAAAAATTATATCCGTATCCGATCCGAATCCTGTTTTGGTTGAAATCATACTATCCGTATCCGAAAACTATCCGAAAGTATATTGCGATGCACAACATACATTTTTGTGCTGTGTCTATTTTGCCTCATGAGGCTAAATAACTGCTGGAAATATTTTGTCTTTAGCTAAACACGACCGGTTGAAGTTTTCACACGACAAATTTGGAACGCATGTCCTGTTTAGTTGACCATGACATCTGTAGAAGCTCACTCCCATGCATGGATGATGGTTGTCATGGTTTCAGGGATGGCAAGCAGTTTGCAGCTTCTTGTTTGCATTAATTACGTGAGCTGTAGGCTAAACCCTAACACTAAACATTGAACCCCTAAACCTAAAACTTGTCCATAAACCCTGATCCTAAACACCAATCATAAACTCCTAAATCCCAACCAATTGTCTCTGCATATCATGCTTGTCATATGACTACTTTAACCAATTGTGTGCAAATGAAGGCAAAATAGTCCTAGCACAGATTTTGCTTCGAAGCAGAATAGACACTTGAATGCGTTGTATCACTTTGGTCCCTGTCATGCTTGTAAACAGAAAGTTTGACATATCTTCTTTTGCAAGCTTGACATATTGCATAACCTAAGTACTTTTCCGAGTCAATTGCATTAAAAAGCAAGCTTGAAGTTTCGCCACACAGTCCAGTCACCATGGGGGGCCTTTGGTGGGATTAGTCCCTACGAGACAAAGCTCCAATCCCCCCTCCCAAATTGAAATATGAAACACTATGACTATAAAACAGTGATGTTTGTTCAAATTTCAGAAATGTCAAGCCCCACTGCACAAATGTACTGTAAAGTTCCCTTATATTATAGAAGATTTCTGGTGACAGTTCTGTTGCCACACCGAGTTTTTCATTGGCCATTTTTTGGCAACAATGGTTAGATTTTAAAACCATCCATGAGTTCACATTCAAGTTTTATTTATTAATTCTACCCATTGTTGCACTTTAACCAAACCTATCTACATAGTAATGCTATTCTACAAACCAAAACAGCATTCAAAACAATACACTGGCTTAAAATTTGTCATTTATATTGAAATGACTGATTAAAAATTCAGTCTAACAAGTCAGTGTCACCAATCAACAATCTTGCATATCATGTTTAAAAAAGCTATCTGGCCTGGTAGGCTATCACCCAACACTGAACCAGTCAATGCAGGATCACGTAGAATAGGTGTGAAGACTGCAAGACCTGGTGTAGACTTCAGAACACACCAAAAGAGCTAGTGCTCTAGCTAGTCCAGACTACAGATCACGGTAGGTCTACACTAGCTTGCCTTAGTCCAGGTACGCAGCAAACAACGTTTTTTTAATGTGCATTGAAAGAGAGTCCTATCTTGCCGCACTGGAAGTGGAACAGGGTCATGCCGACAAACTTGGCATAAGTCTACGGTTGAGAGATTACACCAAAGACAGACTTGGGGTCATGGCGCAGAACGTCGAAAAGATGCTTCTTAAGAAAATAAATGAATGATTGTGCAAAGTGAATGTGCAACTTTTTCCAAAAGCCTGAATCCTCGAAATATTGATAAAAGCGTGTCGGATATCGGAATCCGTATCCGGTTCCAGTTTGAAAGCAGTTTTTGGATATCCTTATCCGGTTGCAAGCTCACTATCCTGCCCTATATCCAACCGGCAAACCGGATAGTGATCATCTCTGATTTCTATTCCTTACTGTGAAGAGTGCTGCACTGTACAGATGGCACGGACCGCAAATGGACCGGATTTTGGGCTGGCCGCTGAGGTCTGACGAGCGGGCCGCTAACAACATTTTTAGCAGTTGGACTTATTTTTTATTAATATTTTTAGCGGTTCAAGCCGTTACGAGCCGCCCACTGACGTTCAAAAAACCTTTGAAATTTTTTTGAGTTGAAAGAACCACTCGGTGGCAATAAAAGTGACTGAAACCACTTGGCATTCCTTTGCGGTTGCTGTATTTTAAGGCAAATGTGCTTTTCCCATATGTGAGCACTCGGTCAGGCGCGACTGGCAAGTACACTTTCAGAAACTTTTCGTCCTGTCATCACCTGCTGCATCATAATGGTGGTAACGTCTTGCATGAGCATGACGGTCAGCGGTATTAGTGCTGAGTGGCTTCTTGGAGGAAACGTATTGTGCAACATTTTGATGGCGTGCCATTGGTGTTTTTGCAGGATTGTCCTTGAGACATATATTTGTCTGTCCCATCACATACTATAGCAATTTATGCCTGTCCAATCCCACAGGATTCCCATTAATATTAATGTGGAATACAATTCAATTAAAAAATTCATGAAAGTTTAGGTTTAGTATCTGCTAAATAGGGCTACATGTACAAAGAGACATGCAAAACTACAAAATTTATTGACTTTAAAATTCAGAAGTATTGTCTAAGTTAGTATGACAATTAAGTATCATTCTGACACTCTCATTGATTATGTTTCTGAAGTTGCTATGATGTGGCTACTGTGTCATTGGAAATACGAATGTGTGCTGTCACATCCCATCCCATGAGATGTTTCCCATGGGATTCCCATTGGAATGACATTCCTATGGACAAGCCTGTGTTATTGATATGTGCACCAAATCACAATCGCTGGTCAATTTTTAGCTGAACACCAAACCAGTAAATAATAATGACAAACATATTGCTGCACTCATTACCATGCACTGACAACGGATTTATGCTCGAAACCCGTCGGAGAGAAGTATTTACGAAATTACGCGTAATCAAAATTTTCACCTGATAGAAGGGTACGGACCTATGCAGTGCACACTGCACAGCCACAACATGGCGGCGAGGCGGCAATGCTCATGAAGTTAATTACAGCTGGTAACCAGTCGTCTGCATTCTGCGTTTATGTTTAGGACGCGCATCCGAGTACATAATTAAAACAATGTCAGGGTTTTAGGGATAGGTGTTGGGGGTTAGGGGATAGGGATTAACGATAGGTGTTGGGGGATTGGGGATACGGATTAGCGATGAGTTTATGGATAGGGATTAGATTTATTGTTGGGATTTAGGGGTTACGGATTAGGGGATTGGGTTTAGGGGATACGATTTAGAGGTAGGCTTCAGAGGATAGGGTTGAAATTTAGCGATCCGCAGCCCTCTGCGCATTACCTGATACCAGCAGTAACGAATCAGTACTTGTAAATGTTACGAGAATTGTGCCGCCATGTTGCTGTGGCTGTGCTTGTACCTTGTACCAGGTTACTGTTTAATTGCGCATACCGTCCAAAATACTCATCTCCGATGGATTTCGTGCATAAATTCGTTGTCAGTGCATACCAACGAATTGCCTTGATGTTTCTTTATGACAATTTTCCGATTTGGTGTTCAGCTAAAAATTGAACCAATCGCTTTGTAAGTAAGGTTGTGGCGTTTTACGTTTAGAGTTTTAGGTTTAGGGATTTGGGTTTAGGCTAAAGGTTGAAGGTTTTATGGTGAGGGTTGAGGTTTAGGCTTGTAGTACGAGAGTATTAGGTTGAGAGCAGAACGGCCTCCAGAAAGTATTCAATAGGAGAGCTTTCACTTTTGTGCAGGTGTCTTGACATTCTAAAAAAATGACAACAAATCCACTGATTTATAGAGTATAGTTTCATATTTCAGTTTATGGGAGCTTGGAGCTTTCTTTTAGGGGGCTAAGCCCAAAAAACAGAAAGCTATCCCATGGTGACTGGACTGGTTGAGGGTTTTATTTTTAGGTTTAGGGTTTAGAGGGATTTAGGTTAAGGTTATGGTTAGGGTTTTAAGTTTAGGTTTCAGGTTTTAGGTTTAAGGTCTTAGGTTAAGGTTTAGGGTTTTAGGCTTACACACTAATCCAAGCATGCAACTTTGTTTGTTGTGCTTGTCACACGGTCCACTTC
>Ga0210059_1012842_pt1 | contig 12592 bp, 3 predicted proteins | sample Ectturendosymbi2_FD_188042 | JGI IMG/M metagenome (GOLD analysis project Ga0210059, IMG submission 188042) | Ecteinascidia turbinata endosymbiont from Florida, USA - Sample 2 (SPAdes) (version 2) | ecosystem: Host-associated > Tunicates > Ascidians > Unclassified | place: Key West, Florida...
CATGTCAATATTTCTTATTTGCTTGAAATACTTAAGTTACTTGTGTAATCTGTTAATAATTGCTTATTACTTAGACAACAAATTTTTGTTACTTGAGTCCAGCACTAACGTTATATTGAAGACTTAGAAGAAAGCTGAACAAAAACTGATTCACAAGGAAATCTCGCATTACTTAGATTTTTAGAATATATATCAGCTATTAAGAATAGAAAACAAAACAAGAAAGACAGGGCCACGGCGGTTTGCTTCAACAGCTAAATGTTTTTCTCAAAACTTACTGTCCATCCTTGAGAGCAGTAAACCTTTTCTCCTGTATTTAACACAAACGGGCCATTCTCCTTGGTTTCTGAGCAATCCGAAATTGTGGAACCTGGAGAGACTGTGGATGTCAATGGCAAAGTGGGAATTGCTGAAAGAGCTGCAAAATTCACAGTTTTTGTTTAACAACAACGTAAATGTAAGATTGCATCAAAGCGCAATGTTATTTATACTTTTTAATAGTTCATGCGTGGCAAAGATCTAGTAATAGAAACGAATTTGCTGCTGACACAAGTAGCCATCCGATTCTTGTTACTGAATTTTGAATAAATGCGTTTTGAATAAGTATTTGTAGCTCAGAAAGAATTGGAGAAACATTTTGCAGTTTATGACAGAGATATTTCCATTCTTCACACTCTTGTCTAAAGCAAAGATAAGAAAACGTCTTGCAGGTCGATTTAAAATAAATTATTCAAACAAATATGAGCTGGCAAACATTGAGTGCTTGTGTGTAAATACGTAAACGTAGAGAACGTTTTCTGCAATGAAAGTTCTTTCCGGCAAATCACTAAAATTGACACACAATTCGACACATTTCGCTCAATGCTCGTTGGAACCCGGAAATCACAATAGAGTAAATCGATGCTTTCGCTGAAGTTTCGTATCGAAAAAATACTGTAGCTTGGAAAAATGTGAAGTCGAGTATAGTGGGCTACGTTGAACAAATAAATTCAGTATTTCTTAACTTCTTTGATTATATCATTTTAACTAACCCATCTAACGTTACACTGTGGTTTGTTGATGTCTTCCAGGCGTTTGTTGTATGTGTTATTTTACTCTTTCTTATTTACGTGTTCTTCTCAGACATAAAGTCCATAAACACAAAGATTATTTTAATTCAATGTGAATGAAAAAAGAGTCAAAAAAGAGGAAACAGTTATTTATGCAGGTGTGGTATGCAAGCTCCCTAACAGATGATATTCGTCTGCTGAATAGAATTGTCGAAAGAATGACGTGAAATGTTTATTTAAAATATGCTTTTGTTTGTGAGGTTCTAATGCTTTTTTAATGCAGAGGTCATTCATGGTGACAAAGTTAAAGCGTCCAATTCACCTAAAGTTAAATCGGCATTTCTTGACCTTCCTGATAAATTGCACAAAATCTCAGCAATGCATTCTATTGAAACTTGTGCAGCTGTACGATTTCTTTGAACAACATTTTTCCGTTGAAGGATTTTTTCGTTAAATTTCTTTCGTTGAAGGTCAAATCACAGAAAAACGTCCAAACACCAAAAAGCATTAGGTAGTAGATCTGAACTATTAATCCCAATCACTCCACAAACGTTTTTGAGGATCAGTAACCACGGTTGCGGAGTCAGAGATAAAATATCTGACTCCAACTCCAACTCCGACCTTTCCAAAATTTCCGACACCGACTCCGACCTTTCCAAAATTTCCCACACGCGACTCCGAATCCTAAACATAAAGTGAATGAAGTTTGGCTGTCAACAATTTTGTAGCAACTAGTGATCAATGGAAATCGTGGTAGGGGAAGGGAAGGTAACTTGATACGGAAGGCGATTTGATACACACCCGTTTCAACATTCCAGAAAAGAAATTTGTTGGATATATTGCCATCACGTGGTAGAAAAGACCAAAAAAATAACATCCGGGTTAATGCCACGGCGCACATGGCTCCTTTAGAGGATCAAAGTAACTGAAGTTACTTTTTTAATGTTTTTTGTAAACTTTTTGTCTTATCGTTAGCTCCGTCTAGAAAATTTGAGAGAAGCAGTAGAAAGATGAAAGTGTAATCAACTCTTAAGGTGTAGATGCGTCTTCAATTCTGGATAACTCTCTTTTTCGCTGGCAAGTTTCTAACTCAACAGCCATCGATTTTTATTAGAATTGCGAAGTAAGGTAATCTGATACAATGTGAAAAGGCAATTTGATACGCTGTATTAAATTACCTTCCGCGATTGAGAATAGATCTATCTAAATGTAATTAATAGTCTGAATGAATGAATAAGTTTTCTATAAACTTATATTGATCACAATAAGTTATGTAAATAGTTCGTTTGCGGTCGAGTAGGGAGTAATTAAGTTAGGATAGTGACATTGACACACGAAATAGTATAAAGTACAGTAAGCTAAATTCTTGCAACAGGTTTGGTTCTATTTTTCCTACCATTTCCAACATATCAATTTGTATCTTTGATAAGATATTGTCGCATACTTGTAAATTGTGATGTATCCTGTAGCTATATTTTCAGTTATCGCTAGCACTAGTTAATCGCAATATTGCATAAAAACTTTCAAGTAGTAGATATGCCTACAATATATGTTCGAAAGACGAATTGATCCGTCCGATCACTAGCAGATGTCCTTGAAAGAGCGGCCAAACAAGTCAGTGATGAAAGATTATCATACTGAAAAGCTGCTGATAAGTTTGGGGTCGAAAAAATGACACTTTTGCATTATATGAAGAAGAAACAGGCAGATCCAGATTGTGCAGTTTGATATGCTTCAACAAGTCTTCGTCACAGAATAATTCCGGCTGACATGGAAAAAGACCTTACGAGTCACATAAGCTGCTTAACCGACACGTATTATAGTTTGCCGTTGGACAAATGCTAGCAGCTAGAATACGAATTTGCTCAAGTATTTCGAATCCTTGGCATAAGAATAAAAAAGCTGGCAAACAGTGGTGTTTTGGCTTCAAGAAAAGACAAACTTGTCCATCAGATCTCCTGAAGCAACATCAATTAGCCGTGCTACGGCATTCAATAAACACACAGGCAAGGAATATTTTGAAAATCTTGCTAATGTGTTAGATAAACACCAGTTTACACAAGATCGCATTTACAACGTAGATGAGACTGGTGTCACAACCGTGCAGTCCGCAGAGAAAATCGTGTTGCAATTGATGCTGAACTAAACTGATGTTGTCATTTTCTGTTGTTATTTTGCAGCAAGACAAGCCATTGCTTTTGTGTGTTCTTACTGAATTACATTTGTTCAGTGCATAGCATAAGCCTTTGCTTGAAAAAAACTTCAGTTTGACATGCGCTGCGTAAACATTATGTAAGTTAGTTTACAATAAAAAAGTCGAACTAGAATCAGCAAAACAAAAATTAATAGTTTGGGTTCATTTCCTTATGAATAAAACTAATTGGTTCTGCCCCTTAATTTTGGTCACATTCTGGCTTGATTTTCTATTAAAGAGACGTGGTTCAGGTTCACCAGCACGGTTTGAAAAATTCGGGTTTGATTCCAGTTCGAGAAAAACAAGACGGTTCCATGAATCGGTTCTGTTCTCCTCCTGTACTAGATATTGATATTAGCTTGGTACTGTATCAGATTACCTTTTTGATGTATCGATCTACCTTTTCTGGAAGGTGATTTGATACAATGAAGTGGCATTTTTTAATTGTAAATATACAACACAAAATTCGAGGTAGAAGGCTAAATAGGTTTCAGAAAGTGAGGCAAGGTCCAGAGTCTCATTTGTGCCTGTAACCGTTTACATACGCCAAACTATTTTCTAATGACAGCCAAAAATGTCAAAAGTGTATCATATTACCTTCCCCTACACAGCAAGAATTCTCTGTTTCAACAAAAGTTTCAAAAAAAATTGTACACTTCAACAGAAATTCCTAACTTAGCAGTGTGATGTAAGAAATGATCCAACTGGACTTCCGGAGTCAGAGTCGGACAAAAAGATCAGACTCCGATACCGACTCTGACACCTAGTGTTGTTAGGAATCCGACTCCACCCGAAGACCTCCGACTCCATGCGGCTCCACCACCACCACCGAGTCCGCAACCCTAGCAGTAACAGCGATTTAGTGGCAAAGATCATCAAGGCATATTTGTTTGGCGATAGGCTTTTACCGATTATTGTGTCGTTGAGTTTCGATAGATCATCATCCAGCTGTGCCAGCCTCTGTTTTGAACCTGTTGAAGAGCACGTATGTTTTAGCACAAAAGTATTTGTTTTTTTTTTAAATAAGCCCTTTTTTTAAGGCATTATTGGTCAAAACTTGTGATGTCCACAAATACAGTAATATTTGCTTCATACGAATACTGGTATCGTATTTTTCAATCATCCGCGGTGTGCTCATTTGAAAGCATTAAATGTATACGTTAACAGCACAGAGACAAATGCTTTCAACGGATTCTACTCTAAAGCATAAACAAGACAGGCTCAAGTATTATGTTATGCAAACCAAGAAGATATTTTGAAGTAACACTACTGGCATAAGAACATTTATATTGTGAACTCCGCCTACCATGTGCAAGCAGCGGCGTAACTAAAGGTTTGAGGCAGGGTTGGAAAACTTAGCTCACCATAAGTTGATAAATGATCGTGAAGCCGCATGTGGATGTCTATACTAAACCAACAATGACCGGAAAAGAGTCCGACCGAAAAACGTAAAAAACAACAACATATTGAAAATCAAAAGAATACTAAATACCGAAATAGGAGTTAAACGGGGACCCGTTTTTACATTTACTTTGCCAAGGGGTCGCATCACACCCATTACCCCTGTAAGTTACGCCACTTTGCTCAAGGCATAAATGCTACGAATACCGCTGTGTGAAGTACTGGTGAGCCCTGGTCCTGACTCAACCTCAGGAACAAATACTGTTGAAATATAGACACACTGGCCAACAGCGATTTCAGCTCTTGCTTCAGCGGTATTAACAGGAAATGAAAAGAAGCATATTATGCGTATAATCTTAGAAAAAGGTGGCAAAGCAAGTGACAGCAATTTTATCAGTTTGTACCACGTCCTCTTTGATACAACTTGTGTCCTGGGTTGGTTCCGTTGGAAAATTATGAAAATGAAGGAATGAAGTCAATGTATGTTTGTAGAGAGGCAATTCAAGGTTGAACATTGATTACAGTGATTTAACGTTTCCTTTCAGACTATAGTGGTACTTTGAACATTTTTTTATGTATTTGAACTGTCTTGTAGTCCAAAGGATTTTACAGTTCTATGTAGCATGAACAGACAGGCTTCTACATGAATTAAAGGACAATTGGCAAACATAGATTAATGTTTCGTGATGGCATCAATGAAAATAATCAGAAATTCCCTAGACATGTTTAATCTTTTAATGAGAAAAAGCATTGAATCCAAAGCCTGACAATCAAGTTATTATGAATCGTTTGTTGACTGCAAACAAGTCAGATCAACAGTGGAATTGAAACAACCGCTAACAAGAATGCCAGAACTTGCGTGATATTTTTTCCACCTGAAATTGTGCAACACCTTGTTATCTCCGAAAACGCAGTTTTATAGATAATGATTACAATTTTGATCCTGTAACATTTTCCAAAATTGACGCCAGTATTTCAGAATGTGAAAGCCTTAATTTTTAGAAGTGTTTCAGTTTATAAATAAACAAATTGCTGAAATGCTTCTTCGCGTTTTTTATATAGCTACATTTCATTTTAGGCAAATGTTCACATAAGACAGTTAGCGAAGAAGCTGACTATGATTTTATTAGCCAAAATTAAACGAGGATGGTTCCTATTCATTGCAGAAATGTTTTTAACGTTATCCTATTGGTAGATATTTTTGTGTTTTGCGAAAGTTTTGTCCCATCTATGGATTCTTGACTAATATGTGCTTGTCAAAGTTTGATGAACACATTTCAAAGACTTAGGTTTTATTCTTGGATATTTCTTTGTCCCAACATGTCATGTGGAAATTCAAAAATACAGACATTCTTTAGAAAGCAAAAACAAACAAGCTGTGAGTGTAACTTGAGACCGACCATGTACTAAGCGGCATTAAATTTTAAAATCAGAAGCTGTCGCAAGGGCAAAACAGAAAAATGTCCTACTCGGTTTTCAGTAAGTCGAGTTTAATTTATGGTATTGAGTGGTAGTTTTTACGCAAGGGAAGAAAGTTAAGCATCCTAGAAATAGTTTTGTGAATGAAACAAATCTAAACTCTCACCTTTTATTTGATCGGATAGATGTACATCAAATTCTGTTTGATTAGCAAGCAGTTGGAGGTAGATTTCTCTCAGAGCTAGTTGGCAATAAATAAATACATAATTTGTTGAGCAACATGAGTGGTCACAACGCTGGAAGAAATATACACTGCAAAATGCAAAAGGTAATACCACCCGCTTAGTTGACATTTTATCATCACACCGAAAAGTATCACTGCAGACCGGAAGTTTATTTCATGAATTTACCTGAAATTGAACTTTTGGAACTTTGCACAAAGTCTTGTACATTGAATGTCTTGTTTTCAGTGAGCTCCTCAGTGCCGTTGCACACTGGTAATGCTATCATTTCGCACTTTTGAGATGCAGCATCAACAAAAATTGTCGACAATAATGCACTCCAGACCGCCAAGTACCGCATACTGAAATGCATTTATGCCACAACCTTCGCAGCAAGATATTTGTATTTACTCCTTCATATCACCAATCATTTTAAAATCACAAAATTGCAACATTTGGCAATTGAAATATGTCAACATGAAATAAGATATGATCCAAATTATTTCTTTCACAATTTTGAAAATAGCTTTATTAGGAAAATCCAGCACTCTTGGATGATAGTCTTTTAGTGACGTAATGAATTTGCAAATTTATGTTTTGCACTAAGAATCATATTTTGTTGTTGTGCTTTTATGGCCACTATTCAATTACTTTTAGATAGATTGACGATGATATTTGTTTTAAAACCAGCAAGTTACACGCATTTTTCATATGTCAGACAGTCAACCTTTGAATACCTATCATGGCAATTTGTGTATGTGTCGAATTAGAACTTGGCATGTAATTTCATCTGAGATCAGTCGAACTTTATGTGAAGAAGAAAGTGACAATGGATATATTCACGACTCTTCTCCATTCTCTCCCCATTCCCTATTGCAACTCTGACCTCTTCCTTCGAGACCCCGTAGCACGACCACAAACACGAGAAGGTCTGGTCATCCTACGCTTATAGTTGATACATTAGTTGATATACTGCCATCAGAAGCTTAGGTAACCTTTACAAAATGTTGCAGTTAGCTTTAGTAGATTTCAGGAGTACATTAAAGTTCCGTAAAGATCATACTTCGTAAATGACATGTTTGCAGTCAAAAAAGTTCTGAAATTTTTCACGAAAATAAAACTTCCTCCACGCAGTTATGTTCCCTACAACGCCATTTTCTGCAATTCGCGAATGCTCCGTTAATTTTTGTGTCAGTGAAAAATCTGTTTGCTCATGCGAGAAATGATCAAGCTTTAGCCACACACCGCCTAAGGCTTGACAAAACACATTTTGTCTAAGATCTTATTTATTGACAGCATAACTGAAGTGCAGCAGCGTTGGTTTGTTAGACCGTTTGCCTTGTTTTGCTTTGGATCAGCACTTTTTTCACTACTTTTTCAGCTGAGTTCCACAAAAAGGGTTGCATGCATTTTTGCTGATCAAACTATTTATGACTCACTGCGTATTAAACTAAGAAACATTATAAAAGAGAGACGACTTTTATTGCTGGCGAGTGGTGCTCAATGTCTTGTGTTCGCACTGCGACGCATGGAGCAATAAGAAACGTAAATCATAAAGGTTGGTTGGATATGATCTGAAACGAAAACTTAGGCTGCTCTACGAATGTTTTCATATTATTTTTGCGTGCTAATTTCTGCCATTTTTTGACTTTTAGTTGTTTTCTTTTCGTATTTTTACTTTTTATTGAATTTAGAGCGTTTCTATGCGTTCGAACTGCCTGTGGGTTGTTTTTCCTGTGCTGCTGCGGTGTTTGTGTTTTGGAAGGGGCTGCGTCGAGATCGAATCACCTTATCCATCATTCTCAGATGGCTGGCCCACATTGAATACTGTTGAGCCACACGTGGTCATTCACCAGAAAAATGCGGATGTTGCCTTAGGTTTGTGCGAATAGTCGCGGACACTTACCGCTGCAACCAGCCCGTGGTCTAGTGGTAAGTGCGTCCGCTTCGGTGCTGGTAGGTCCGAGAGTTCGACTCTCGGCCGGGTCTTACCAAGACCTTATAAATTGGTACTGCAGCCTTCTTACCAGGCGCACGGTGTGCGGAAGAGCTGCAGGGAACACACCCAGAACACAAAAACAAACCGAGTGAAAACGAATGAACGCAGAAATTGTACAAACTCAGTCCTGGCGCTACAAGACCATTGTAGTTATAAAGCGCCAACAACAAACCACCATATCAAACAAACAAACAAACAAACCGCTGCCCTGCAACTGGAAGCCTTGCTTAATTAAGGCGGACAGATGGCTTTTTTCGCCGTTACATCGCAAATTGCTGCAAGGCATAAATAATAATATTCTGCTTGGATGAAGAATGTTATGGCAACCGGGCAGAGTTTCATTTTAACTAGGTTTAAAATTTTTCTTTCGCCCCAGATTCTTGTGGAACTGAACAAACCATGATATACACTAGTTTCTACCCAGCACTCACTGTGCAACTGTATGGATCATTCAGCAGACTTTCTACTCCGATTTAAATTCATCTCCATCTTATTTCATTGCGACTGCAAATTCAACTGCAATTCGTCCATAATCGTCAAACCTTGAGAATAAAATCAGCTGACTGTTAAATGTTCACGAAAAGGCTAACTTGGCCAACAGCTTGTTTTCGGTGCCCCGACGTTTTGACCTTTATGTGAATAAAATTATTTAGTATTTGCGCCAAACTCAACACAGCTGCGAAAGCTCGACCTTAACATTTGCGAAGAAGGAAACGTTCAGTAGAAGAGGGCAACTGGTTTAAAATGTTTTTCTTCCGAAGCCTGGTAACGGAAGCAAAACTGCTCAGGGCGCCTAACTGTTCCTCCATGAAAATTGAATTGTTATTTCCACGTCATGATGTTCGGAAAGAAATTTGGAGTTTGTTTTCATTCTATAACAATTACTTCACAAAGAATTGCACATGGAATATAAATTCGCAAACCTTCGATTGAAACCCACATTGAAGGAAACACTCTTCTCAAAAACTTTTTCAAGTGGTGCAACAGAACAGGTGAGCGATAAAGCTTTCCATTTATTTGATGTTAATTTGCAAACATTAAAATAATATATACTTGCGTTGATATTCAGCTGCTAAAATTTTGTAAATTTACTTTTTCCAGCAATTTTGACTTTGCTAAGCAAGAAACTTTTCAGAGAAAATTAAAAATATTTTTTGATGTATAAGTGAGGTTTTTTGATATTTCATGTTCAAATAAAATAATCCAGTGCAGCAAAACATATTCGAATAAAGATTGTAGAAAAATCATGTGAGAAATCTCGATATCTGCAGAAATCCAAACGCTCTAAAAAATCTGGTTTTCGTTTTTTTGCTGCTGAAGCTAGATCCGTATCCAGTAGGAAGTTTATGATGGGCATTTCCCGCCTGCGGTGCAATGAAGATGTTCCAAAGAAAATAAGTGTTTCCAACCTTTACTGCTGAAATATCTTCCATATAGCTTTCCACAGCACTAATCTGCCCACATACAAATACTGTGTTGGAGAGAGTGTGTCATGTTTTCCCAGCTGGATTGTTGTCCACGCGTGTCTACTAGCAATGCGTAGAAGTATTCTATGGTTGCAATTGCATAAAACTTACTTTATTGTTTTAATGCTTTCAACCGAACAGCATTGGCGTGATCAACAAGTTTTAAAACGCATAGATCAGCTCCTGGAAACTGCAGCAGATTAAATTGTTTTTACAACCGGTATGCCTAACAACGATCGGTGTAAGTATGCTCCACCAAGAAATTAGTTACCTAAGCCTGTTGCAACGGGAAGTTCATACAAAAGAAACCGTGCCTTAAAAGAAGCGAAAACAAGAAGCAGTCTGCAAACAGTGGCTTTCGTATGTTGTTTTTTTTGCGTTGTGTAAAATTTTTGCTAAACTAAAAAAATCACTGTAAAAAGTATTTCACAAAATTTTTTAATGTTTGAAAAAAATATCTTTGATTGCCCCTCGCGGCAAAATCATACTTTGCGGTCGCATTGTTTTGTACATTATCGTTTTATCTTTTAACTACCCAAGAAACTATTTCGAGAGGAAAAATTACTTAAAAAATTTCCAGCACAACTTTCAACAGATATCCAGACGCTCTACTTCACCAAAAAAGGTACTGAAACTAAACTTTTTCGAATTTAGCACTCTGATGGAGTTTGGCATTTTTGTTTCTTCTGTATTATATGTCAATTCACAATAACGTTGTCTGCAGAAAGTTTCACTTGTGCGTCTGTTAACTTCAAAACAATGTTGACGACCACCGAAGAATTTATTAAAAGTTGAGAGCAGCTGAACCAGTGATGTATTTTTCAAAAAGTTGTGTGTGACAAACGAACAATACGATTTTTTACTGTTTGCCTTAAAACAGGTCGCTCATTGTTTGCAATCAGTCGCATCGCACTTTCAGCATAGTTGTTTTGAGCGAATTGCGTCCTTTCCATGAGTGCCAAACTATTCCTGACCACGAGTTGGTTGTTCTCCCGTAAATAGCGTTAGGCTTTGCATAAGAACAGGAGTTGTGCCACCAGCCTCCGTAGTTCGCAAACACAGCACAGTTTCCAGAAGTGTATCTGAAATAGGCAGAATGCAATAAGAAACTCATGAATAGGAAAATGTGACCCATGTACGGAAAGAAACAACGTTATATTTTCATGTTAGCTTCCCTACCAGAGCAAATAATTTCAAAGCGATAGAGGTGAAAAAACAACTAGTCTCCACAAAGACGATGAATTGAATCAATCAGGATATTTTTAACAGAACCTCGACTTCACGTAACTTTACTCATCATTAGTCATGAAATCTGGAAGCAGTGCTTACAGGTGAAAAGTTGAAGGTGTGACGCAGTATGGTTTTCAACCTGTAGGTCGCGATCCCCAGAGAAGTCTTTAACCATTTTGAAGAGGTCGCCAGTAGACTTTTTAATCACACAGCTGCATTACATTTGCTTTATTCGAGTTTTGGGTGGGGGTCGTTGGGTTATAGTGTGTTGCTACTGTAAAATACGCCGTTCTCAAATAATAACTTCGTTTTTGCTGAAGTTTCTGTTGTATGCTGCTAAACCACGTAAATACAATTGAGAAAAATAGTATCGGAATTTTACAAACGCTAAAGTCTCCTATCAAAATTGTACACTGGAAAAATGTTAAAAAGCCGACGGGTGCCGTAATTTCAGCGATGAATAGAAAGCGAAAATGATCAAACTTAGTGCTTTTACGTTCAGTCTGCTCTTACAGGTCATTGTCTCTGCCTCTTGCTGTGAATCCCATTCCGTTGATGTTGGCCTTAGCGCCTCCAGCAGAAAGAAAGCTGTCACCGGCAGTTCCGCTGTAGCCTCCAATAGTTAAACGAAATTGACTTATTTCGTCGGCGACAATGAACTTACTGAAAAATGATCATGGAAGGTGCAGAAAAGCAAATCAACCACATTGCAAACGGTTTTGCATTATAGATGCTGCAAACAAGTTACACATTTGCTTTCTGAACATGAACAATGGTCTGAAAAACGTTCAATCAGGGAATTTTTTTGTATGTTGGCGTATTTCACAATACATTGTTTCTGCAATCAAAGTTGTTAAAAACTAGACTAGTGAATAACGTTCCCAGTTGTAGGTCTCCGACCTATGCCCACCAGCACGAAAAAGTGAAGTGCAACCCAGAACAAAATAAGATGATGCTGTGACTGCCACTGAGATGCTGCTGTTGCAAACACCACGTTTTTCCAAACCTCTTTGATTTCAATTCTAAAGCGATAGTGGCAAACTTTTGAAGTCACCAAAATAAGGTACAAACAACCTTACTAACGAGGCTATGGACCAAATATTAGCCACGATTCGACATAAAGGTAGAACATATTCTATTATTCGATTTATTCACTGTAAACTTTGTTATTTCAGTGTTAGCCCAGACACTATGGTTTAAATTTTACTACCACATTCAAGCAAAAAATAAACATATTTTGAAAGAGGTTGTTTCGAAGGAACCCTAGAATATTGATCATTCAATGAAGTGTCAAAATGTTGCTTTTGTTTCTTTTTTTGCTCAAGGTATACAAAGCAACACTTTTTTTGTCAGTTACAATAGTTTCGTGTTGCTTCTCTCAAAATTATGTGATGTTTTATATTCAACTGAAGATGCTAAATCCATCGTAGAACGCTGATTGCGCATCGCACTGCGTTGTATGTTCGTGTTATATGTTTCCGACCCGGTGGTCAAACTGATTTTGGTCTTCAACCGTGTTGCTGTAATGTTTGCCTTCTAACTCTTGTTTGTACGCAAAGCAGGCCCGCAGCGGGGGGAGGCATTCGGGGGCAGTGCTTGCTCAAATTTCTGTA
>Ga0210059_1012844_pt1 | contig 12592 bp, 10 predicted proteins | sample Ectturendosymbi2_FD_188042 | JGI IMG/M metagenome (GOLD analysis project Ga0210059, IMG submission 188042) | Ecteinascidia turbinata endosymbiont from Florida, USA - Sample 2 (SPAdes) (version 2) | ecosystem: Host-associated > Tunicates > Ascidians > Unclassified | place: Key West, Florida...
GTTTCCCCCCAAAATTTTCCGAGTGACGTCATGCCACTGCATTGAAGTCCTACACAGACCATTGACAGCTACCCTTGTTGCAAAACTGGCCCCTCCAGTGGCCCCCCCAAATGAAAATGTCTGGCTCCGCCCCTGTCGCGATGGCATCTTTTATACACATTTCAATTCGCTTATAATGTCAATTCGGCAATAACGTCCTTTATCCAATCCCCTAGAGGTGCCGTTATGGGCAAATTCTGTAGTTACCTTGCTTGTTAACTCAAGGGGTTGAAGTTCCTTGCGTGCTGTTTTCTCCCAGACAAGACATTTTACGGGAATTACTTTTACTGATGCAAATATGTACACGACTTCGATGACGCAACTCAATGTTTTAAAAGCGACGGTTCCGGATCGTATGGTCTAACTCCCTAAACCTGCGTGTGTTATCGCTGCTGTGTGCTTGAGCAAGGCACTTAAAGACGCGCAGACAAAGGAGCAAGGCAATCTTCACATCTGTGGTGCCCGCTTCGAAAGCTCCTGTTGATCAAAAAAATCCATCATCTTAACACCCTGCACCTTTACCCAACGCAAACGCGAAAACGAACAAAGAAAGAGTTACCGAATTCTTATATCAAGCTGTTGAACTACCGACATCCGATTGTTCGATTTTTACAGAAAACGAAGGCTTGGTCCAGATCAAAGTCACTATAACCAATCACGACTTTGGTCCAGCTTACAAACTACACTAGCCCAAATTACACAGATCACCCCCAAGTGAATATATATTGTATTGAATATTTTTACACCGTTCACGATTTTTGAGCAACTTGCGCTTGCCATGAAAAAACAGAGTTGCCCTGTAACTTTTCACTGCGTTGAATATACTTTTTACATTCAGAATTTTGAGCAACTTGCGCTTGCCCTAAAAAATAGAGTTGCCCTGCAAGTTTTCACTGTATTGAATATGTGTTTTTTATCATTCAGGATTTTTGAGCAACTTGCGCTTGCCCTGAAAAAAAAACAGAGTTGCCCTGAAATTTTTCACTGTATTGAATATACTTTTTGAATTTAGGGGTTTTGCAACTTGCGCTTGCCCTGAAAAACAGAGGGTGCCTTGAATTCATTGTACTGAATATGTATTTCTTATTATTCAGGATTTTTGAGCAAATTGCGCTTGCCCTAAAAACAGAGTTTGCCCTTCGGGGGGTGGCGGCCGCCCCGCCCCCGATTCGTACGCCTACGACCAGTGGTGATTCTAGAACTTAAAAAGTGTAGGGGGGCACTGCGGGGCCATGAAAAAAGTAGGGGGACCAACATAAATGTCTATCTTTCATGGTGATTTTTCATTTTTTTTTAATTTTTTTTGAACGAACATAAATGTCTATCTTTCATGGTGATTTTTCGTTTTTTTGCTATGATTTGCCTTATCAAACCCAACATGCTCATGAATATCATTAAATATGAACTAGCGTTTTTATTCAATAGCGACCCTAAACGCACTGTAGATGCAATCACTCACGTGTACTGCTATGTCGAATATTCGTTGCTAACCATAGGCGTACAGGAAGGCATTTTACTGGGGGCGGCGGAAAAAATTGCCCTGAATATAACAATTTTGCCCTAAAAATAAACAATTTGGCCTGATCTAACCTTTTTAGTTTAATCCGAATGGGGCCTGAAACTTCTTGTAAATCTGTTCTATACAGTTGAATTCGTTTATAACGGCTTCGTCTGTAACGTCCGTTCGCCTATAACGTTACATTTTGTTCGGCCCCGATGGCATCTTTCACATGCATTTCAATTCGCTTATAATGTCAATTTGGCAATAACGTCCTTTCTGCAATCCCCTAGAGGTGCTATTATAGGCAAATTCTGTAGTTACCTTGCTTGTTAACTCAAGGACGTGAAGTTCCTTGCGTGTTGTTTTCTCCCAGACAAGAAACTTTACGGAAATTGCCTTTACTGATGCAAATATAACAAGCGACTTCGATAGTGCAACGCAATGCTTAAAAGTGACGGTTCCAGATCGAAGGGTCTGACTCCCTGGACCTGCCTGTGCTATCGTTGCTGTGTGCTTGAGCAAGACACTAAAAGACGTGCACTCAAAGAGGCCAAGCAATCTGCACGTCCGTGCGACCCGCTTCTACTGAAGATTGCCCTGAAAAAAAGGGGGCTTGCCCTGAAAAACAGAGTTGCCCTGAAATTTTCACTGTATTGAATATACTTTTTACATTCAGGATTTTTGAGCAACTTGCGTTTGCTCAGAAAACATAGCTTGCCCTGAAAATTTTCAAGACAGGGGGGCGGCAGCCCCCCCGCCTGGTACGCCTATGGTACTAACCATGTAACTTCCACAGCACTCCACATGTGAAACGAAACACCATTTCCCGTACACAATTATGCTGACCCCACATGAACGAAAACAGTTCCACGAAAGTGAATACAATTCACATGAAAGCGAATTGGTTCCAACCACGAATTCCATCTTGACACAGAGACAAGTAGGGTGTTGATAGCCAACTAGTTTTGTCCAATATTCTTACTGCAAAACACATAAAAATAAGCCATCTGCCAACAGATTGGTGACTACTGACTAATCCGTTTTTGTGGTAGCTCATGGACATTTTGTGATTGCGGTGGAACCGTAACAGTGTTATGCAACTACTATTACGAGTATAATGCCCATCTGCGCAGCGTGGATGGGGTGAGGACTATTCAATGCAATATGCATTCAACGCAGCAGCGAGGTTTCGGCAGTAGTGCCACCTAAAGCAGCGCCGCAGATAGGTCTGCATCGGCGTTTAGGGCGTGTGCCTGATTGTAAGATGTAACAGCAGGCGTAAAACTTATATTGCAGGATATTCCCAACAAAGTCGTTCATTTTAATATTCACACCGAATTTTCCTCTGAGTGATCCTCAATAGCTGTCTTTTCAATCCTGCGTTGATTGTGACTGTCTTGCCATAAGCGAAACACGCACTAGCCGGTCTAGGACAGTTCGGCGCTGCAGTTTTGGCGACGGGACGTTTCGGCGATCATCATCATGGCCCATCCCGTCGTTGTCGACGATGAGCTCGGCGCTTCTCCATTTTTTCTGCGTAGCTTGTGGTTGACAATGAACAACCATAACTCAGAGAGGCACGCCATCTGTTGCGATCGGCCGCAAGTGTTCCCCATGACTCTGGAGAGATGTTGAAGCCCGCCATGTCACGCTTGATAACGTCTTTATAGCGCAGTTTGGGTCTGCTAGTTCTACGAGGCGCGTTATAGAACTCACCGTAGACGATATCCTTGCGCAGGCGTCCATCTTCCATACGGTGAACGTGACCAAGCCAGCGCGGACGTCGCTGCCTTGTGATAGTAGTGAGGTCATATGAATTGGTGAGATGCAGGATGGTGGAGTTGGGGACATAATCCCTCCACGAGACACCAAGAATGGAGCGAAGGTATCTGAAACGAAATGCATTGAGCCGGTTTTCTTGGCGGCGGTATGTGCACCACGCCTCGCTGCTGTATAACGATGTAGGTCACAAATGTATTAGGCAAAAAATGTGTGTTTTTGAAATATTTTGAAGGTTAGACTACAAAGGACGTTTGCTTCATAAGTGTTTTTGTCGTCATCCTGATGGCAAGTGGCCAGTGTAGTTTCCCGGCCGTCAGGATTTTGGAAGAACTCATTGCGACCGTGACCACGTGTGTAAAGAAATATGGCATGTTACGTTTATTTTTGCTGGCATGTGGCCTTTGTGAGTTTACATCAAAGTTAAGTCTGGGCAGCATCTTTCTTGATCTTTCACGTAGCTATCATTTTGATTGCATTTCACAGCTAATCTAAGAATATATCGTACTTTCTTGCCATCGGTTGCATATCGGTGTACGAAAATACAGTAATGGCACTTCCAAATCCATGCATCATGAATCGCAATCAATACAGCATAATTGGCGGGGTTGTCCATGGGACATATTTATCTGTCCCATTCCCATACCATAGCAATTTATGCCTGTCCCACCCATGGGATTCCCATTACATTATTATAATATTAATATGGAATATAATTCAATTAAAATTATTAAATTTATGAAAGTTTAGGTTTAGTATCTGCTAAATAGGACTAAATACATGTACAAAGAGACATGCAAAACGACAAAATTAATTGACTTTACAATTCAGAAGTATAGTCTAGGTATGACGATTCAGTAACATTCTGACACTCTCATTCTATTTCTGAGTCTCATGGGAAATACAAATGTGTGCTGTCCCGTCCCAGCCCATGGGACGTTTACCATGGGCTTCCCATTCCCATGGACAAGCTTGATAATTGGAAAGATCTGGGACAATTGCTAGTCTGACTCTTGCGCTTACACGCTTCCCAGACGACGGCAGTGTTACTTTTGCACTTTGGTGACATTCCAAAGGAAAACACATTTTACATTTCATCGCCGAGACGTCCATCGCCGAAACGGCGACGCCGAACTGTCCCATTCCGCGCACTAGCAGAGGCGTAAAGAGGTTAGATGGTAACCGGGGCAAGAAGAAAGTTTGGCGCCCCATGTTCCAATTTGAGGTCTTTAGGAAGCAAATGTACTGTATTGAAGAAAGTACTTGTGACATTGATAGGAATTTTCGGCGCCCCCCGTGGCGATTCGGGGCCCCCATATTGATTTGGGGCCCGGGGAATTGTGTCCCCCTTGCCCCCTCCTCTTTACGACCCTGCGCACTAACTCTACACCTAAACAGATTCAGACAAATAGACAATCAGCAATATTATTCTTACGCAGATTCTTGCACAGCCTACCAGAGATGGACGGAGTTTCATTTTTTGACTCCGCGTCCGCTCCGACTCCGAAAAGTTTTGCTCCGCATCCGCTCCTCCTCCGCAAATCATAGAAATATTCAACTCCGACTCCACCTTGACTCCGCAAAATTGCGAATTCTATGGTAGCATATAGGCATGTTGCTTGAAAAAAATGTCTCCTCCTCCGCCGACAAAGAAAGTTCTTAGACTCCGCATCCGCAAAAACATGCGGAATCGGTCTCAGCGGAGTCCAAACGCCGCTTTTTGTCCACCTCCGCAGCCTACATTAGAATTTATATCATCATCACCTCAATGTACTTAATCCTTCGATTGTCATGTCGACACTCTAATCCATCAACAAAATCATCTAAATCTATTTTTCAGCTCGTAGCTGTCAACTGAAAGTAGATCAATGCTACCCAATCTGTCACAGGTCATAAAATTTCTGGGCATTGTTTCCACTATTATTTCATTTTTGAAAAACTTCTCTCGCATGAAGCACTCGTGGTGGGAAGAGTTACAGCTACCAAATAACAAGCAAACGCAGCTTTTTAAGTAGGGTAGCTATAAATGAAAAACTTGTTCGAGCGACAGCTTCAACTCCTTCTGAAGCAAATTCTTTGCCAAAGTTACTTCATGTTTTAAATCATTCTCACTAAATAAATATGATTTGCGAATTCTTTCAAGTGTTTTTCTCATAGAAATGTTTGACCTCCGGGTCAAAGCGCTGAAATATGCGAAAGGATTGCTTCTGATTAATTACAGAAAAGCCGTACAAAATTATATGACGTTGCAGCACATGGGTGGGCAGATTTAAAACTGTAGTCACAAACCGCTTACAAAAGATGTTTCGAAGTTATATACTGTAAACATTTAGGCAGCAGAACGCAGTACTGCAGCCAGGATAAATTCGGATAAATTAACTGAAACCAAATCTTAATGCTTTCACAAACCTTTTGCTACTGGGGCAAGCAACAATCTGCTGACAGTGATATATTCCAGTTCCATCTCACACTGAAATGCACGAAAGATCGATCTTCCCATTTCTGCCACAGTTTCTTAGTTTCGCAATGAATTTTTCAAAGCCACGACCGCGGTCTGACTAAATTTCACGAGGGTTCCGAGCAACTACTGTTGTGTTATCCGCTCGTCAAACACAGCAACATAGCTTATCATTCATTTGGGAAATATTGCATGCAGGCTAGAGGGTTATTAGATTATCGTTTAAAATATTGCTGGCCCAAAGTTTTTTACTATATATGTCAACCAAACGAACTTAACGGGAAATTAAGAAAAAACTGGGGGGCCAAGCGAAAATCGGGGGGGGCTATTGCCCACCCAGCCCCCCAGTTAGAATTGCCAGTGCCTATGACTTGCACAACGGTGAAACTGTTGCTTTCTCCTCTGCATGGTATTTCACCACATCACTGAGAGGAAATGGATGACGTAATGGTCTTCGTTGGTTCTTTCCTGGGCTGCATTGCTTGTCTTGTGAGTGTGACATTCCTTTTAGGGTTGGATCGATGTGATTACTGCGTTGAAGTCACTGGGTTGTTTTCGGCAGAAGATCTCTCGCTAAGCTGGTTGCGTCTGTTTCGATCTGCATACGATTTTTCAAACATAGAGTTGCAGCCTATATATCTGAAGTATCGTTTTTCTCCCGGCATAAGCCTGCTATTTTGCAATGCTTTATTTATTTTGCCATGCTTTATTTAAGCTGGAAACCTCATGTACAAAAGGCAAAAACTCAACTATCAAGAGCTTGTGGAATGCTATCCAAGCTTAAACATTATACAACACCACCTGTACTGAAAGTTGTCTATAACTCATTAATCCATCCCTACCTTAATTACTCAATACTCAATTGGGGACGTGCTTCAAATGCAACCATTCAGCCTCTCATTAAGCTCCAAAATAAATCTATAAAAATAATAAATCCAACTAACATGGGATCACTAGAAGAAAATTTCCAGCACTTAAATATCTTATGCCTTCCCAAACTATATAGCTTTTCAGTAGGCAAATTCATGCACTCTTATCATAACAAACAGCTTCCAAATCATTTTGATGAATATTTTATTCCACTCAGCTCAATTCATTATCGCTCCACAAGACTAGCAACTTCTACAAACCTGTTTTTAACTAGAGTTAACTCTTCCTCAGGAAAATGTTCTCTTAAATTTATTGGCCCAAAAGCATGGTCTTCAATACCAGACGATATTAAATTTTCAACCACCTTTACCTTTAAATGGAAACTTAAGAAACACCTCCTACATGAAAAAAATTCCCAACTATGAACTTTAGCAACATTTCATTTGTCCAACAAACTAGTGTAAATTCTAGTATTCTGCAACTCTGTTTGATTTTATTTTTTGTGTGTATTTACTTTTTCGCATTTTCTGTGTGCACACTCTATGCTTTCCGGGATGAAGTACACTTTTTGTTTTGCTTCGAATGTGTCTGTAACCCTTTGGTTCTGCCTTCAGTGCAGTTGCAAAAAGTGTCTGTAACCCTGTCATTCCGCCGGCTTCAATGCCTTGTACTACGTTCTGTTTTGTCTGTTTTTATCAAACTGCGTTCTGTAGAGTGTGTGTGTGTTCATACTATGGACTTCGTGTCTGCTCATAAACAAATAAATTAAATTTTCTTTTGTACCTCATTAATTAGTTTATGTAACTTTTTTACTTTTTTTATTGCCACTTTTTAATCTCCTTGTATTGCTAAAAATACTCTAACCACACCAAATTCCTTCACTTAAATTCGATCCACTTATCTATGCACATAGGCATGCGCTTTCAACTGTACATTTCTTCACCATCTTCTGCGTTCATTCGTTTTTATTTTCATTATGCCTATTCGATCTCCAACTGTTGTTTCTCAACACTTATCAAAAAATGATAAACGGGGTTGGTTGACCAGAGATGACCGTCACCGTCTTTCGCCAATCCTATATGACACAGCGCCCCTCTTTGTTTACTTACACTGCTTAGCTATTGTGCCATTGTGTTTTCATTTGCTCTAATTTTCGCTAATGGTTGGTTTACTGCATGCGATGGCTTTTATGATGCTTCTACTTGTTGGCTGAGTCATATGAAACAATAAACCATTACCATATGTTGAGTCTGTCAGACAATGGCCAGTAGTGTGATCGAGACGATAACCTCCGATATTTGGTATGAGGCCCAGACTTCGTCGCAAAGCACAAGACGGAGACTTAAGAATTTTTCACCTTCATGAGATACTTTTAAAAAAAACGTCGTCCAAACTTCCATTTGGTCGGATCTTATTAATTTCTGCCCGTTTTCGATTTACTTTTCCTTCACCAGGAATCAGGATCACAGCAGAGGCTGATCTGTTGGAACTTCCAAAGACATGGCTGTAGTACGCTCAAACTCTCCGAAGGCGCGATCCAGAGACTCGCAGATGTGGAAGCTCCGCCACCGGCTCGCGATGGGATGTAAGACATCGCAACACGGACGAGTGCCCATTAGCGACTTCTCGTAGAACTGTGCACACGAGTTTAGCCATAGACGTCAAGAAACCTAACAGCGTAGCTTTTAAGAAATTAGAAGAGCTAATGGTTAGCGCTCGCGTAGACGCTCCACTGCAGCGCCCTCCAGGTGATGAAATGACACTTGAGCGTTTGGGGCAGCGGTTCTCAATTGGGTATGCGAGAAGGGACTTCTTGGGGTAAACTTCTCTGATAATACAAAAAACAATACATCAAATGGTGCAAAAATGATTTTTCCTTCCGGACGGGGTGCGGGCTTCGAAATGAAATGAGAACCACTGGTTTGGGGTTTAAGAACTGTTGTCAGTGAAGATAGTTTTCGGCGGAAACGTTTTGACACTTGACGGCTACGGAGAAAACCAGCAGATCAGACGTCATTCAAGTGTTGCAAGAAATCGAACGGAATCCTGTTGCGAACTTAACGTCTGGAACAAATCCTGACTTTTGTTCTTCGCACGGTGCCGCTACTAACTCTACCTACAAGAAACCAGCCACCACGGTCACGATTGCACCAATTGTATTCTGCGGCACAATACCGATACTACGGTTAATGATTGAAACACTACACAGTTCTTTTGAATGTTTAACAGTTAGCAAAAAACAGATCGGCATGTTGTATAACTGACCACAGCAACACATGTGCTCGCAGTCAAAAGTAACTTCCGATGCAAGCAGAACTCGAAGGAAATTTTTCGTGTTGCGTTTTGCAACACGCCACAAAGTACGATAACGAGCGTCGTGTTTGCTGACAGCAGAACACAAAATAACGCATTAGTGCTTTTCACTGTTGACAACAGCATTCTCATACCAAGTGACAAATACACAAGTGACTTGTTTGCACAACAGCGATTTGAAAACATAGTAGTTTAGAATCAACAAAGATGTATATCGAAACGTATCCGTTCTGAAACAAAGATGCGTAACGAAACGTATGCGTCATATCAAAACAGAGATTTTGCCAATACAATGGAAACCGCTTAATAGAGCACCCTCGGGAATAGCAAAACCTGCTCTAATAAACGGTTGCTCTTTTATCCGATGAGAACTTTTTGCAATAAAAATATGGTGTCATTCACACTAGGGGTTCATCAACACACATATCAATATCAGGGTACTGTATTTTATTCTCGTTGTGAACAAGGGCAGACAGTAGAAAGAAAAGTTACTGTATTTTTGCAATATTTTTGTCATAATGCATTGCACAGTAGCTGTTGTGGTGGACACTGTTCACTCTTGCTCCTCTTCAGCACAAAAGAACACGTCTAACTGCTCTAAAAGCGAAGGATTTATAAGAGAAAAAAGATAGGATCGTGTTTTTTTTCAGCCGAAACTGATCGAATACGCGGTTTGCTCTATAAACCGATGCTCTATTACGCCGTTTCCACTGTCGATAACTGCTATTGGTTTACTATACTGTTCAGGCAAAAAAAAACAAAAAAAACAAATAGCAGTAGTTTTCCAAGCTGGAGGGCATACCTGATTGTAAATAATTTGCTTGATACGAAAGCAGTGAGTGCAAATCATTGCTTTCGGACAACGCTGATTGTTACACAGACGTTGGATTTTTCCTTGCCATGGTTTCATTTTCGTGCAGTTCTAACCTACGAGTTGCGATTTAGGGATCAACGGGAAAAGATGCATGCACATCACAAACACCGTGCACACGCTGCGAAGAGTTATCAGGTCAAAGTGGTTTGGCAGTCAAGGAAATCATACGCTGAAAGCAAGCGCAAATTCAAAGCGAAAATTAAGTTTTGAGATGTTTTGCCGATCAATGCGCCCAGAAGCCTTCACGATTCCAAAGCAACGATTACTTTTTCAATAGTGAAATTTAAGGTCCTGTATCACAGACAAGAATGCGACAGTCGTAAGTAAAACACAATCAAACATCTGCTGCAGTCAAGCCTTCGAAAGCATCAACTGAAAATCCCAGAAAATTAGAGAGAAAAATAAACCACGCGGTTTCTGCCAAGCCAGAACACGAAGCAAAGAACAAGACAAAATAAATACCTGCATAATCTTGAAAGCGCTGCAAAAAGACGAGGACTCGGGGCGGAGTTAGTAGAGAAGATAAAAAAGAGAGGAAGCATGGTTGGCGATGATAACGGGCCGATTAAAAGAGACGTGCGAGAAAAAACTGGTGCATTCGCTGCAACCGCAGCTCGCGAACGCGTTGCGCGCAAATGATAGTGCGAGTATTATCCGTCGCATAGGAGCGGGGAGTCGAGAACTGCGACACCGGCGGCGACACCGCCGTCATTGTGACGTTCCGATTTGGAGCGGAGGAGGTGACCTGCGGCGTTGTTCTCTATCAAGTCTTTCCCGGAGCTGTGGAGAAAGAAACGAACGAAAACCACTGGTCAGCATTACGCACCAAATTTTGTGCAAAGCCCCGCGAGCTAATCGTTGAGCGCCACGTCAAGTGTTCGTTTGTCTCAGTTCAACTTTACGACGCAAACCGTTGCAGTCCATCGACTGGCAAAAAACAGCTGCCCGGAACCGTCGCCACAAAGTCTTTGATAGGAGGGTTGGAATTCTAAAATTTGACGAGATCTCCACGGATTTATATTGTTTCATATTTCAATTTAGGGGGGGTTGGATTTTCGTTTGGGGGGCTAAGCCCACCATAGCCCCCTCGTGGCGACGGGACTGCATCACAAATCAGAAACATGAAGAAAACGTACGCGATGAAAACTCCGTAGATTCCCAACTCGCAGACAGTATCTTCAAGTGATGCCTTTCCGCCGGATATGATGTAATTGCGCGTTGGTCGCGGTCGAATTTTGTCCATCAGAATGTACGCGCATCGCCTGCTGTCCTTTCCGATCTCTTTCAACAGGTTCAGCAAATCTTCGTTGTAGACGTTATTACCTTCGCAAACGTTTCAGACATTTTAAATTTGTTTCAGGTGCTTCCCACGTATATTTACAACCCAAGCCACTTCGTGCTCAAAACAATTCGCCAAAAATAAAACGCCCTGAAAGAACAAAATTCATGCACCGAACTTGTATCTAAACAAAGGATTTTGTTTTTACGTTTACAAAGTTTTCAGGTGCAGCAACAACATGGGCCGAAAGTAAGGTACGGTACAACAATTACATGTCCAAAACTGAGGTCTAACGAAAACATGTCCAAAACTGAGGTGCAATGATGACACGTCTAAAACTTGAGGTGCAACGATGACATGTCCAAAACTAAGGTACAACGGTAACATGTTCAAAACTGAGGCGCCACGATATAATGCCCGATGCTGAGGTGCAGCAACAACATGTGTCTAATTGAGGAACAAGAGCGTTGGAGAAGATGCGTATTGAAAAAAGTGAACGCAAAAATGTTTTTTTTCGCGACGGCGAACAAATTAACAGGAAACAACATTTCCACGACTTTTACGCGGAGCCAATGCGCTCGCAGTTTGGGCAAAACGTGCGTTGAGTGAGAACAGTTTTCATGTTCGTGCGTTCAACGAGGAAACAACATTTTTTTCTTCGTAATCGTGGACAAAATAACTCGCTTTGTTTTGCTTCGGGTTTACCCGCACAAAAAAAAATTATCCATGTTGTTTGGTTTAATCCTGGCAGAAGCAAAACCATTTGTTAAGAAACAAATCCTGTGTACTGTTTGTCAGTGCCTTCTTACGTGTGCCTTGCGCTTCATTTTGTGTGGGTGTGACGACGTTTAGATAAATACTTCTTGGGCAAAATTTTGCATCAAAACTAAGTTTTAAGCGAGCTCGTGAGCGACAGAAATTTCACAAAAATTGATTTTCAGTGGCGGTTTTTCGACGACTTCGAACCCCTACAACATCACTCGATATTTGAAGGATGTTTGCTCGTTGCCAAATCGAAAATGCCGAAAAACGCTGACAGAGCTACAAATGCAGCAGTTGTCGCAGCCCGAGCCATGGCAAGTGTTCACATGCAAGCACACGTCCCTCTCCCACCTCCGCCTTCTCTTTGCGGCTTCAAAACGTAGTTGTGCGGCTGCGCCATCGCTTTCTTCACTGCGGCATCGCCGGAAGTGTTCTGTGAAACAAGAACAGCGGGTGTTTCTCACGTCCAGAAACTTGCACTGGCTTTGTACGAAACCAGCTGTCGGGACGCGTTAGCGCAGAACCATCGCCCAAAACGTTAAAAACAACAGCAGCTGCAATAACGCTGTCAACGAAATTCGTAGCGAACCGTTTCGCGCTGCAGTGATCGTCGTTTTTTTTATGCAGCCACCTCAAGGTTCGTTAAAATTTGCGGGGCGCGACGTTGTTGACCAGCGTGAGCGGAAAACATGGCTTAGTGCAAATTTTGTAGCTATG
>Ga0210059_1012845_pt1 | contig 12591 bp, 9 predicted proteins | sample Ectturendosymbi2_FD_188042 | JGI IMG/M metagenome (GOLD analysis project Ga0210059, IMG submission 188042) | Ecteinascidia turbinata endosymbiont from Florida, USA - Sample 2 (SPAdes) (version 2) | ecosystem: Host-associated > Tunicates > Ascidians > Unclassified | place: Key West, Florida...
AGCGCGTGTTTCTCGCATCCATGCTTTGTCCTTTAGGCAAACGCGTTGCGGGAACTCAGTTGTCAGAGCAGAAAAAAACACGTCCTGTCAGCTCGACGTCCAAACACGAAGACACGTCCTGTCAGCTCGACGTCCAAACACGAAGACACGTCCTGTCAGCTCGACGAAAAAACACGTCCTGTCAGCTCGACGTCCAAACACAGCTCGACGTCCAAACACGAGTTCCTCTCCCACATCGGGACTTTTATTCATTTATGCAGTGTTGGTTTATTGCTTTTACTGATTAGGTTTTTTTGCAAGGCTAGTGTGCATCGCCTCCATAACCACCAAGCCACTCGTGCATGAAGTTCAGGAACGAAATTAGGTTAGCACACATTTTTGAAACTCGGAGCTTCATAACACGTTAAGTGGTTTTACAGAAGACAAATAAGGGAAGACAGAAGCGAATTCCGAGGATGATACTGTTAGAACCACTGGTGCAGTACGAATCGCGTTCCTGATACGATGCTCAAAGTTTTGCCAAAACCGTATCTTTAGAATTGGCAGTACTGGGTGGCAAAGCTCAGTTTTACTTCAAGCAAGCTACTGACTGTTTTGCGTTCACTGAGGTGTTGGTGTGTACATAGGTGTAGGTTCAGGCAAATTTTTCGGGGTGTGAGAGTTTTGACCGAATTTCCCCGAACTTGCCGAAAAATTTTGTGGGCTGAATATTCGATGAAGACCAAAAAATATCTTCAATTTATCAGGCCCCAATTTTTTTGGAGAAAAATAAGTCAAATTCTGCTCTATTCCATTCAGTCTCATTTGAAGGTGTCGAAACATCTGTGCCCGAATTTTCTGGGATTTTGCCCAGACTTTCGACAAATCAAAACGTTTGCACACCCAGCTGTTTCACCACTGGGTGTGTAAGAAGCAGTACAAAAAGTTTTCCACCACCCATCTTTTCAGTGGTTTTCCTCAAAATCTCGGCCATGCACAAAATGGACGATAGCGGAAAAATTGATAATGCAAATTTTCCCGTGAAGTGAAGCACAAGGCCTACTGTTATTGGTCAGTTGCACATGACAACCTTCCTACCAAAACCTGTACGTGATATTTTAACGCATAATTTCCGGCTGACCAGCATTAAGTGTCTAAATGACTTGAAAATGCCTTTTTCGAGTTTACATTACTGGCAAAAGCATTGCAGTTACGATATTTGAAACGTTTCGTTTCATGCAGCGACTTAAACAAACTTCAGACGTGATGTTCTGAGGCTTAAACACTGTTCACCTCCTGTCAATGAAGGGTACCAAAGTTATGGCTGAGCAAGCATTTCCGTTTAATAAGTCTGGAAAAGTATCCATGAGATGGCACCAAAGCACAAAAACTAGATCTGATGAACAAAACCTTTTCTTTTGTAAAAAGCAGTAAAAAACATACACATTTTGGTCCCAGAAATGTATTGAGAAGTGTAATTCATGGGAGTTCCTCTCCCACATTGGGACTTTTATTCATTTATGCAGTGTTGGTTTATTGCTTTTACTGATTAGGTTTTTTTTGCAAGGCTAGTGTGCATCGCCTCCATAACCACCAAGCCACTCGTGCATGAAGTTCAGGTACGAAATTAGGTTAGCACACATTTTTGAAACTCGGAACTTCATAACACGTTAAGTGGTTTTACAGAAGACAAATAAGGGAAGACAGAAGCGAATTCCGAGGATGATACTGTACAGGGTGACCCCAAAAAACAAAACCCATAAACACAGTGTAACCCTAAAACAACAATCCATAATTGCTATGGGTTCTGTTTTTGCGTTAAATCTTTTTTGGGTCACCTCATATCTTTTTATGAGGAAAAGATATGCAAAATTGTGTTTCACTTTCCAAGTAAATCTGTTGCCATGGTGAAGTGCTGATCATCCCACTCGAGCTGTGAAATCCCAACTAACTCAATACGGAGCACTTTATTTTGCTGCATGCAACGGCAGTTGTTGAATTGCCCTGGGATATTTTTCCAAATTTTATTTGGGACTCGAATCGACAAGAAGGTGACGTCATTACGAAGGAAATGGCCTTTTTGACCCGGCTGCTCGCGCGAATCTCTTTGCGCTTAACGTTTTGCAGATTATTTTACTTCATGTGCAACGTTGTGAAAAGTGTTAGTCAACCCTAACTTGTCCGCTGTTTGCGTTCCCGGGCAAGTCTTGTGACCAGCGAAAGCGGCAGCGGTTTTCGTCCAGTTGCGTTCTTTTTCACGATTTATTTCGTTAATTTCACCGTCAGGCGTCAACCGATCAAGAGACCGACCGCGACGAAGCATTGTCAGACGGTCAAGTCGGCAGCAGCACGTTCCTGAAAGACCAGCGAAAACGCAGCTTGCCCGCGCGGCACTTCTATTCGTCTGACGAGGAAGAGACTCGCTCGCGGCTCTCGTCGTCGTTCTGAGTGTCTCGCCGCTACATTTAAAATGGCTTGAGCCGGTGCCATGCACTGGTCGGCGTCGCGCTCAGCGGGAAACCACCAACGCTGCGTCGTGCAAATCGATAGGATACCGACCGCAAGCCGCCTCTCGCAGTGGCCGGGTCCGCGTTGTTGCTTTCGTACACAATCAGTGCCAGTCCTCTCGTGTCTTTTTCGTGACGACATTTGACGTGGCTTCTTCAAAGGCGGTCACGTTGCGAATTTCTGCGTACGACTTTTTTAATTTCGCGCATTAACCATGTCTGGCTGTCACGTTTACAGCAGTTCGCTCCGTTTATGCATGTTTCTCGTTGACCGCAAGGTGTGGCTTGTTTGCCGGCCTCATCAACAAAATAATCCCTTGTTCGACTTGAGGTCGCGTGCACTGTCTGACCTGCGCCGGCCGCCGTTACCGCACGGCTGTGAGTGTGAACCTGCTCTGAGAGCGTGACCCAGAACCAGAAAAAAACGGCAATGAGCACGTGTGCTCGAAATGCGTTGGGTTGGATTGAGCGTTCGGCAATTCATTTCGTCTGACATTTGCATTAAACGCCATTGTAGTAAGAAAAATATGTATCTTTGATAGTTTTTTCTTTATTTGGAATTAAGTTTTTAACTTCCCCGAGGGTTGAAAATCAAAGTCGCGGGATAAAAGTGGAGATACTTCGCAGTTTTTGCAGCAGTGTCGTTGAACACATGTCAAGCATGGGCGTCGGGAGCGGTGGTTTGAGCCCCTGGATTTTGAAATTCGGTATTTTCCTATTAACGTTTCAGTGGAAAATTTTATTCCCTTAGTTTCGAGTTGGTAAAATGAAATTTCGCCACTGTTGGGCCTCCCTGCAAAAGCCCCCCTCCCGGAAAAAAACCTTCCGACACTCATGAGGTCGGGTATAGGTAAGAGTTGCTTGCTTGTTGTATCAGTGCAAGCTTGCTTTACCACGGTTTTCGTTCTGTCATGCGTTCGCATTTCTTGCCGAGACCCAACACCATAGCGCGTCTGAAACTTACTCTTTCCTGAGATCGCTCTTCGGCATTTCCCACAAACGGCGCTATGGGACCGCAGTGTGTTGTTCGTTTTCTACCCCGGTGGTCTTTTCCATCACTTGCGTTCACTTTCTTCTCAGCTGGTGTCCTGCTTCTTTTGGATTTGACAGTATACCGTGTCTGACAAACCTCAGCATGTTAGAATCCCGTCACCATGGCGACGACCCTGTGTTGACAATATTCCCTAGACCTGAGTTTCCAACTAAGATGCAATAAACTTTGCGTATTTCGTGTCTGTTACAAAAAAGATTTTATGCGTTTTTTTTCATTGGTGCATTTGTTTGGTTTTCATTATTTTCAACCGATCATCCAATGATGTTAACTCACAGTCCATCTATCTTGTCTTAACTCTAACGTAAGAAGCTTACCAACCCAGCACCAACAAACCTCGGGTTATTATTAATCCTCTGGCGTCATAATTCGACAAAGTCTGGCTCAGCGTTACTCTTTCAAGTGGTCTTCGTGAAGTGTTGCACTGTAATCCTAAACTTTTCTTGATATTCTTCTCGCTGATCGTCCCTCCCGTGACGTTTCTCTTGTTTGTTGTCGGATTAATCGTTCGATCATTTGAAACACTCAGTCATCGGTGGTGGCCGGGATTGCCGGGAGAACTAATTCTTCAGAACGCCCGTGACCTTTTCGATTCACTTTGTTTAGAAGGATGCAAGAAAAAGTTGGTGCTTAAGGTTGCTTTCTGGAGCTAACAGTCCAGAAGAAAGCTTCTTTGTACGCTTTGATCCTGTGCGACGGGCGCTCGCCGCGAACGCGCGTGAGGCATGAATGAAATGAAATCAGCGCAACTATTCCGAACTCCGTTTACACTCGGTCTTTGTAATTTCGTGGCACAAACTTGGCGTCTAGCGCGCAGATCGCGCCATGCGCTTGTAGTGTTCCAAAATCCCAATGTAATGCAACAAATTTCATGGTTTGATTCGCAGTCTGTCTGGTTTTCAACAACGTTTACTCGACTTTGTTAGTTCCACGTATGGGACGAACCTGCAGGTCCAATTCAAATGAAACCTTCATCTCCGTCAATCTCGTGCTTCCTGCCGGCTTCTGCGCTTACCCTGCTTGACAACATGTTGCAGCGAGAACATTTGCTTGGATCAAGTCATGTCGCAGTTGGTACGACTGGCGGCTTCAGGGATTGGCATGACCGCGGCGTAGGATTTCAGTGTCTTCATGTCTGGCGGTTGTTGTAATGAACCAAATGATCGATTGCAGCAAGAACTGAAAGTGCCATTTATGCTTTTGCGTTAAATCACGAGATCACAGAAGCGATTCACTTGCGAGGGAGCTCGCGGAAGTATGGGCAGACCTGCATTGTATATGGCGTTGTAAGTTATCGCGGCAGCTCAGGGTTTAGTTTACTACCGTCCTAATATGTTATCAGGTAATTTGCAGGCTTCGTGCAAAGTGCTTGTTTTTGTTTATGCTGGTGCAGAATTCTGGAATGTTCTTGAACGCGTCTGTCGCAATTCAAGCCTTTGTCACTGTTCGTGTTCCAGGTCGCACTGATTTGTCGAAGCGTTCATTAAAGGTGCGGAACTTTGTCAAATTACGCAGTGTTGCTTCACCATCAGCACAAAAGTGGTTCGAATGAAGGTGACTCACCCGGAAGAGATCAACGTGATGGTGGTTTATATCTTGCTACGCGCAGTCTTTGTGGTATCATCGAAACAATAGGACGTGAGCTTGGGGAAGTGAATAGGCATTCCATGACCTGCGATGTTTATTTTTCTGGGTGCAAAAGCTTGACCAACAGTTGTGTGCACAGCTTAGGTTTGAACAACCTGGCAACCCTCCCTGAGAGGTAGGCGCTCAGGTCACTTATGTAGATCGCATGATATGCTTATTGCATATCCTACAGTAACAGTACTATTAGGAACTACTTGTACACTTTGCTGCTAATCACAGAACGCTACTTCAAAGGCCGTCGCTGCGCCGTTTTTTTCTCGGCGATGACATTGGAAACTTGTCGATTCTTTCGACAATGAACTTGCGAGTGGAGGCGTGCCATTGCCGAAGTTGCTCTGCATCAGTATTGTTTTTGCATAGCAACGAAAACCTTCCGTGTGCTTCGTGGCGCCCTAGGATTTTTTTTACTTGTTCCAGTATGCACGCAACGTGTGCAAACCATGCATACAAAAATTAAAAGATACACATGGCAAAATGTTAATCGCCAAATCCTGCTTTAAAATTCATGAAAATTATATGGCTGTAAATCGCATGATAAATGCGTTGCAAAGCATTTGAAACCTTGATCGGAACAGTTTGCATACCTCTGTGCGCCCCCGTCTGACTTTTACTCTGTTAGCTGTTTACCTCAAAGTTTGATGTTAGAATGCCTTCATTTCTCTCACACTACTGGATCCCTGCATTGTGATGGGTGGATGGCGTTACAGTCATGGGGTGCTGTTAAAGTGTTGTGCTTCTATCAGTGTTGGTCGTGAGCAAACACCAATTCTGTAATACGCTATGGCTAACCATATTTTGTGCACTTGTGTTGTTTGATTGTGCCTGTGATATGGACCACGAGTCTGTAATAAATGAAGTATTAATATTACTGGTTCGTTTGGAGCCAAAAAACAGGAATTTGGTTCTCTTCAGAAGCGCTTTGCTCCAAAATTTTTGTTTGGCTATTTGGCTACTTCCGGCTCACGGCCATCTTTTTCATTCCACAATTTTCGCTTGGAGAAGAGGTGTGAATGGCGCGTGCAACTGGTCCGTGCGACCAAAAATAGGAAGAGGACTACCACACAATCACGTAATGCGCACCCAGGTAGACCCAAGAAGTGATAGATTAGAGAAGTGGTGTGAGTGAAGCGTGCAACTTGTCCCATGTACTAAGGCCGCACTCTAACTGGCAACTGCACCAGTCTGCCACACAGTCCGACGGAGACCTTGCGTATGTAGATGCCAGGCCAGTTAGACACAGTTTGTCAAACTGAAATATTCTGTGTGGTTTGCCGTTGTTGAGATTTTGTGAGACTTGCTACGTTTTTCTCATGCTTTGCATGTACTAGCTAGTATAGTCTACCATAGCCTAGTGTAGAATTGTGGTCTTCGGATATTCTTTAAAGAAACAGATAGCTTTTTGAAACGGAGAGTGTATGGCTACTTATGCTTCATTTTTGCTGATTTCAGTACAGTGTTTGGCTACTTTAGGTTTGAACAACCTGGCAACCCTCCCTGAGAGGTAGGCGCTCAGGTCACTTATGTAGATCGCATGATATGCTTATTGCATATCCTACAGTAACAGTACTATTAGGAACAACTTGTACACTTTGCTGCTAATCACAGAACGCTACTTCAAAGCGTTTTCTGCTCAACATCAACGATGTGATTAATCTTCGCGGTTCAGATTGTTAGATTCCGACTTAACAAAGACCTCTGGCCATGCAAAAACATGTTAATTTTCGTACAAACTGCAGTTTCATGCAGCCTGTGCCCAAATGGGCGATTTTGTAGAGATCTGTAGCTCGGGTATGTCTTTGTTTGGAATTCGCTATTCAAGCTCCCTAGTCCCTGTGCACTGTGCATATTAAAAAAAAGTAGGGATGTTCAAAACTTTGTTCATGTATCATTGTGGTAATAGTTGCAAGATTTAGCTGCTGGTCTGCCATTCTTGCTAATAAATCTGCCAATTACCCAGTTTACATAGCCCAGTGGTGGAGAACCTACGGCACGCGTGCCAGAGGTGGCACTCCTAGCCCTCTCTATGCGCACGCCCACCGTCGCTCCAATACAGAGTTTGTTACCAGAACGGTAGAGGAACGCGGGGCCAGGTTGATTTCAAGATCGGGACAGGCACCTTAAATAACTGCTAAGTTGCGGAGAACTAGTTACTCTCCCAGTGGTCCATCAGGAACCAACCCACTTGCTCAGCATGTAACTTCAGAGATTATCCTTGTGGTAACACTACCGCTAGTTATAACACTATTTTGGCAACATCATTTTGTTTTTGGACGTGACATTATTATGGACCTTCTTTGTTTCTAAGAACGTAGAGTAGAACCAGAACAATAGCAAGCAGTCATACCAAACGTTTCGCTTTATTCTTAAAGCATTTTCAATGATAAAGCCTCAAGCCAAGCTAAACTGCAGAAGAGGCAAGCAAGGACAACGTTTTCACATTATTACCTCACAATCACCAATTAAACCAGGCAGGGAGGGACCGAGTGCAAGGGGAGGACGGGGAGTACAAGTTACCCCTAATTTTTGGACAGGAGGACACACTATCTTATGACCCCCAATATTTTGTGATAAAAGGTAATGTAGTTGTAAAAAATTCATGGTTACATTACTGTTGGAAACCACCAGCATAAAGCCATGGAACAAATAAGCAAAATGAACATTATCATTAAATTATCTGTGGACCCAGTATACAGATTTACTACCTAAACTGATTTATCATGATTGTTGATAATTGTGTTGGTTAATTTGAATTAACCGAATCAGTGTACATAAACTTCGCTCAGTGACGAATTCCTATGCTGGTCTGTAGCCTGCAATCAGAATACGGTTGCCAATGCTAGAGTTTTTACCAAAAGATCTTGTGGTTTGTTTTTGGTTTGATCTATGTGGTTTAGTGGTTCTAATGAGAATCTTGTGGTTTTTAGTAACAGTAGGGGAGATGTGGGATCTTCGACCAGGGTGGGCTGAATGACCATAGGCTGTTTCTTGCCACCTAGTGAACGTGCGTTCTTGTGGTTTTGGCAGTGAAGCTGAGATTGCTTTCTTGTCGCCTTTATGTGTTTTAGAGGAGCTATAGCGGTTAAATCAATTTTTGTGGGCTAATTTTAATTTTGCAGGTAGAAAGTAAAATCTTGGTGCCTCCGTTTTTTTTGTTTTTGCAAATGACAGGGAGCTTTTTTCGAAAGATTTTATGCAAATGTGATATGGTCAAGGAAAGAGTTTAAAAACTGCAAGACGTTGAGAACCGATACTGCACACTTTTTATGTTATGACACGTAATGCAAAAGTGGCGGCGGAAGGGACCCTTGAACCATGCAAGAAAGGGACCAATGACCCGGCGGTTCAAAGGTCCTTTAGCATATGGTCTAATGTCTCCAGCTTATACATGCCTACTTTCAAAATTAGTAAATGCAAAAAAAAAATACAAAAATACCGATTTATCTCAGCAGGGACGTCCGAACGGGGGTGCATGACGGGGACACTGCCCCCCTTGCCCTTTGAAATGGAGGGCATAGGTGCCCTTACATAACAGCATCATAGGTAATTTCAGAGACGCTGGAGAGCGGTGAAATGGAGGTGGTATCTTTTTCCCTACTCCTTTAAAAGGGAGGATGCTTTTTCATAACAGAATCTAAGGTAATTCTATGGTTTGGAAAGATCAACTTGAAACAAATTTATTGCAGTTATTCGCGCACCCTCAAAATTTATAATGGTTTTCCGTAAGTTCTGCTATTATTTTTGATGTCAACGATGTTGCTGCACAAAAACAAGCATAATTGGTAACGATTAGTTTGTTTTTCACAAGCTTCCATTGCCCTCAACTCTTTTATTGCCCCTCTTGCCCTACCGCTGTTCCGGCGTCCCTGTATCTCAGTTGAGAATTTGAAGGTGCTTAAGACCGAGAAATGTTTGCAACTTGTGGCAACCAACCCAGGGTGACAGTCCAATTTGTATCTCTGTAGTTAGGCCACATCGTAGCCCGCTTCATTTTCTTACTTACATTCTTTCTTTGTAAATCGCTATATTGTATAAGTTGTGTTGCAACGAGAAATCCTGCGGTATGTTGGGATCCCTGTTTTTGGAAGAATTCGCTGTATTGCACCTAAATATGGCAGGATTCTTAGAGGTGGCTCAAAGGTCCCACACCGGTAGTCCATTGATCCCACACATGTGGGACCAATAAGCCAAAAAAACTTTTTTTTCAAATCAAATTTTCCGCCACTTACTGAAATTATATCCTACTGATTTTTTGTATGTTGATAGAGGGAGAGATGATTATTATTCATGCTAACTTTTGGAGCTTTGATAGCTAAACTTTGCGACTTATGACCTGAAAAGTAAAAAATGGTTCATTGGTCCCACATCTCCCCTACAGTTTATTTCGGAACTGACCAAATTTGAACTGATTATCACAAATTTTGGGCATAACTATGTCTATTTAAGCCCAACTCTCAGAATTAATGTGTTTTCATATTAAACGCAGTCCTAGATATAGCACCATTGTGCAGTACCAGTTGCTACACCACCTATTTGGGCTGTGGTCCCCAAAATATATAATTTCTATAACTTGCCCCCCATCTTGCCAACTTTACAAAAATGTACTACCGTTGAGTGAACATGGTGCCGTCATCGAAACGCAAACAATAAAGGTTTGTTCCCTCCAAAGTTTTTAGCAAACTCGGTCCCTGAACTAGAGTCTCCAAACATTTTTGCCAGAGGGCCACATAAGCCATAACACAACAGTTCGAGGGCCGGACATCATACGTAATGTGATTGTTTCAGGATATGTTACAGTTTACCAAATGAACAAATTTTTCGTATATGCGTTGTTTTTTCCTTATTGACAAAATGTCTTTGCGGCCGGATGAAATGGCTTCACGGGCCGGATTAAATGGCTCCGCGGACCGGATTTGGCTCGCGGGCCGCAGTTTGAAGAACCCTGAATCAAACAAAGATGGAGTTTACGAACAGTAGCATTGGAGAAAATAGTAACATTACAGTTCTTTGTTGCTGATGAGTGAAACTTGAAGCAGACACGTAAGAATATCTCTTTAGAACTGATTAAACAAAACTATCTTTAAAGTTATGCGGTGATTACGCGTACAATCTCCAGTTTGCTACAGACTGTCCAGCATGTACACAGTGAGCACTATTTTCCAGCATTTAATTAACCTGCAGAACTGCTCGTCACAGGCTGCGGTGATGGCATCTAGCCTAGATGCCTGTAAGAGGGGATTGGACAAATTTTTGAGAATCATTGCAGTAGATGGTTCATTCAGAGAATATCTATTTTTTAGTGTTAGCTATTTTTGCATAGGAATAGCTTTAAACTTGGTGCTTCATTTTTAAAAATTGTATATGTGTTTCTTGTAGACTCACGTTTTAAACGCCAAAAAATTAGCGTAGCGAAAAAAGCAAAAAAGATAATTGAAGATCATTCCAAGAGGCCTGGACTTGGCTTCGGGCGACTCAATATACCAACTACTACTATCAAACTACTACAGTGTCGTTTGGAGTGATTGAACGCAATGGAAAAGCATTATATATCTATGTACTGAAAGTGTTGGAGCTTTGTTATTGTGCATTTCTTTCAAAACAGAAGATGTTAAATCATCCGTTGTTTTTTCTAACCCAAAAACTCAGTTGGCCCATTCGGGTTAAATTGCCGCGTTGGCACTTTGGAATATACAAGGGAGTTTCGGGTTGCCGTTTGGGCACTCGGTGTATAAATGGTTCGCCATCAATGGATAGCCTATGCTATTATACCATGCAGCGAATTCCATTTGCATAAATCTATTTATTCAGCACATACCAAATATTTGTAGTTTTATTTAACTTGATTAAGTGTAGAGGCTATAGCCTATGGAGGCCAAATCAACATTGAAATCTGATTAAAATATGTGAATCAATAATACTGCATATTTCATTCATTTTAGTCTCATCATAAAAGTACGTTTGGTTTGTTCTTTATCAACTGATTTACAGTTTACGACAGTGAAAATCCAAGAAAAATAAGATCTCACTAAGCCTAACTTGGCCCTACGGTAACTCCATTGTTCAAACAGTTATGTGGGAAACTAGTTTTGTTGGAGAGAATTATGTAAACACCAGTGTGCATGTGTATACTTGCATGGTATGCTGCATACTTCAGTGTCTGCTAATGCAATGTTACAGTTGCTCTCCAGTTTCTTTTTGAGTCAGAAGTGAATGTTTAAATGTTTATGGGGAAGGTTTCCTTACTTTGTTGAACCATTGGTGTTTTCTTTTGCCCCCTATACCTACTTCATTTTCACTGCAGAGATTCAGAAACCAATGTTGGTAATAATTAGTACATTACATTCATGCTTTATTCAAATATGCGTATAACAATATGAATATGTGACTTTTTTGCTCAAAGTTGCCTACAGGTTACTACTCTACCGTATTCATGTAGGAGTAGTTCAAAGTATTTGATGATTTTGAGATTTCAGTAATTTGTAGACGTATGGGCTGATTCCTGTTTTTGTGCAAGACAACGAATGGGAAGTGGTGTAGTATTTTCTGTTTATTTAGGTTAAGGAGCAGTGGGATGTAACATTTTGTTGTATGTTGTGTGCAATTGTGTGATTTGTGCAGGCATGTATGAAAAGAAAAATATATTCCAAAAGAAGGTATATGATTTGGTGCAAAATACAGCATCAGATATCAGTCTTACTGTAAATTCAAACCCTAGTTTGTGACAATGATTACCTTATTCCGATCTTTCATTTACGCTAGCGCAGGGGCCACTGGTGTAGGAGGCAGGGGAGCAGGGGTGTAACCGCACCCCTAAAACTTTTGACTTGATGAAAGTTCGGGCAAATTATTAAATATCCGGGCAAAATCTGTGGAAATTTGGGCAAAATTTGTGAAAACGTTGGCAAAATCTCTGCATGTGCTTTGATTTCACAAAAATGGCACCCAAAATGAAAGTGCAGACGTTTTTATTTGGAGGTCAAGTTTATATTTACGGCAAGTTAGAGGAAAAGTGGGAAAGTTTGGAGAAAATTTAGGCAAAAATGGTGCTTGAAGTGTCCTTTGATTTAAAAAATGCGCCCAACATGAAAAGAAATGCAATCGTGTTTTTTTGGAGGTTGTTTTTTGTGGAGTTTTTTTCGGGCAAGTTTGGGGAAATTTGTGCGAAAATCCTACACCTATGGCAGGAGCCCCGAAATGGCTAAGACCAACACTGACTGGCTGTAACAATGCACAACTGCTGACTGGTTGTAGTATTTTCATAAAAATACACAATTAAAACTTTACCATTGGTGATAGATTTAACAAGCTACAGTTACTATTACAAACATGCTAGTACAGAAACAAAAGTTATTCGTGTCCAAGTTGTGTGCCTTCAAAAAATTTGTTTGTCAACAAAGTATGCGTTAAAAG
>Ga0210059_1012846_pt1 | contig 12590 bp, 5 predicted proteins | sample Ectturendosymbi2_FD_188042 | JGI IMG/M metagenome (GOLD analysis project Ga0210059, IMG submission 188042) | Ecteinascidia turbinata endosymbiont from Florida, USA - Sample 2 (SPAdes) (version 2) | ecosystem: Host-associated > Tunicates > Ascidians > Unclassified | place: Key West, Florida...
ACGTGTTAGCTAACAATAGTGTTAAGAATGTGTCTGTAACCCTATGGTTCTGTCTTCAATGCAGTTGCAAAAAGTGTCTGTAACCCTGTGATTCCGCCGGCTTCAATGCCTTGTACTACGTTCTGTTTTGTCTGTTTTTATCAACCTGCGTTCTGCAGAGTGTGTGTGTTCATACTATGGACTTCGTGTCTGCTCATGAACAAATAAATTAAAATTAAAGAGGAAACTCAAAAAACCTTTTATTCCAAGGTTCGCGGTGAAAGGACAACATAGCTTCGGCAAGATATCAGTTGTAACCTACTGTTAGCAAGTTAATAGTATAAATTCATTTATAGTAACATTCATCTCAGTCAAGAACAATTGGTTGCCATGCGCTAGTTTATACACATGGATAAAAACAACTTCAAAGTTGCCATACTTTTCTGTACAAAAGGATACCTGTTTACAAAAGACAGAGAAAGAAAAAAGGAAATCCAATTCTTCACAAATATGTGAAAACCAGTTTGCAAAAACTATATTTTTTGGGAAAAAGCTTGTCATTTCAAAATAGTCTTTTATCTTTCAAAAGCAGACTATTTTCGCGCAAAGAACAACGTGCTTTCTTTAGCACAAAGTTCATTTCATCGGAGTGATGCACCTTGCTTCAAAAATCGTGTTCGTTGAGAAACAGTTCCTTTGCCTTTTAGTGTGTAATTATGGCGGATTTCCCAGCACCACTTCAAAACAGGTTTAATGCTCTGTCCGTCAAAACATGTTTTTTAGAGTTGTTTCATCTGCTGATCATGATTGGTAGGTAGGTTTATGCATGGATGTCTTTGACTCAAACCACCAAATAACAGAAATTAAATCAAACGCACGGAACACAAAACGGTAGAAAAGTTATTTGCATGTAAAAAATATACTGAGAAAGACAGTTGAGGACTTAGGAATTCTTCTAATTGGCGTGAGGTACATATTTGAGGTACAAAGGTTTTGCATCATAAAAGCATTACTGTACATTCTTACTAATGACGTTCATTTCGATACCCACGGTACTACTCGCCATTATTAGCCACTCAAAGTTTATAAGACGAATCTACCCACCAAGAATATTAAAAACACCGTGATCAAAGTCTTGGGTGTTGCTGAAACGGTAGCAGTATTACAGCACTGGGTAACTGGGTGTTCGTGCTGCAAAGCTGCTGACAATGTGTCTTGTGATGTGGAGAACGCTTTACTATGTATTGACGTTTTTCCGGAGCCTTTTTGTGCTGAAGGGTCTTTCACTGCGCTGGCTGTTGGAGCGGATGAGACCTTCGACCGCAAGGTGCTTTGGGAATTTAAAAGAGAATGCCTGTTGACAGTTCTCGTGCTATGGGACTGGATGACTTCTGTATCGATGGCACGGGTTGAATATTTATCGACATTGAAACCTGAGGCAGCCGGTTTAGAATTTTCAATATTTTCCGACAGTTGTTTCGGTAATTTGGTTTGGAAATCTCCCACTGAACGAACCTGGTTACTTGTTGACCAGCTATCTTTAGTTCGGTTTATCTTCCCCAACTCCGAAGTTTTTCTTTTACTTAGCAGCCGGTTATTTGGATTGACTTGTGTTTGATTCTGTTTCTTCAAAATATTGACGCAGACGACATGATCCTCTTTCAGTTTCTCCATAAACTTTACGCTTTCTGCCTGAAAGTCCTTAATATCAGTGCGTAGGGCATCTACGTGGGATCTCTTCTCCACAATATCGTTCTGTAGAATTTTGATATTAACCTGGGTGACGTTGACAGTAGCAAAGAGTCTGGTAGTATCTAAACGCTCTTGTTGCACTTTTAACGTGTTTGATCTCGTCAAGGTTTTGAGAGCATTCACTTGGTTTTGCAGAGCAGTTATTTGCCTCACTGTGCTTGATAACCTCGCAAAGATACTGTGGTTTGCTTTCTGCAAGGCAGGAACTGAGCGTTTTTCATTGATGGCCAAAATCTTTGCAAAATTTGACCCAAAACTTGCAATTTTGTTCTCTGTATGGTTTAAAGATTTCATTGCTTTTGTAATCGCAGCTGTCACTTTCAACAACATCGGTGTTGCATCGGCTTTCACAGCTGACAACTCTCTGCGCAAAGCCACCACCCTTGAACCAGCAAGCCGCAATGACTCTTGGCAGTCAGCACTCAATTGAAAGAGTTTTGTTTGATTTCCCAAGAACTCACGGTTTTCTTCTTGAACTTCTGCTTTCATCCGCATGATCTGGTGCAACTTTTCGTCTATTGCTCTTGTTGCGCTCGATATTGTCACGTTAACCATGTTCTTCGTGCGATCGGCAACCATCAGCATGTTGTCGTTAGCTGCTACCACTTGAGACTGCAGATTAAGTACGTTTTCATGCAGTAACAATATTCTCTCCAATTTGGATGCTGTGGCGTTACTTCGTTCTTTTGTTTCTGACTGAACTGATTTAACTGTGTTCAGCTCGGCTTTCACTCGCCGGTACAAAACCGAAAGGTTTCCCAGAGCTTTTTCAGTCCTGTTGCATGTCAGCGCTGTTTCATTCCAACGAACGTCAGCCTGCTGGCCTTTATTTTCTATGCCATCTTGAATCCTGAAAGCTTGAGACAGCAATGAAGTTACATTGCTTAATCTCTCATGAAGCTGTACGTCTTTGATTTTGACAGCACTGAGAACGCGCATGGCTTCAGACAGGTTAATGTCTGTAATGTTTTGCGCTGATCGAATAACACTTAGTTGTTTGTTGCTCTCTTCCTGTATCCGTGAAATGTTCCTGTGCAATATTTGATTTCTGTCAAACATCAAAATGGTTTTCCGTTGGATATCTCTTGCTTCAGCTAAAAGGGCTGTACTTTCGAGTTGTACCTTTGCAGCAGAGAGTAACGTGGAGTTGGTTGAATTGAGAAAGCTTTTAAGACTCGATTGAACATTCCACTTAACTTTATGTAATTCTGCAGTGGAATTCAAATTGGATTTCCTGATCGTAGCTAGAGTGTCCTTAAATCCATTAGCAAGCAGTTCCATTTGCCTGTGAGATGTTTTTGTTTCTGCAAACAGCTTCATAGTGTTTTCATATTCCGTACGTATTTTGGTATGTAACGTAGACGATCTGTTATGCAGTTGATCGAATTCAGCAACTTTAATTGACATGTTTCCCAGAACAAGCTGCAGCTTTGCTTTCAGTTCTTTGTTCCTCGCATAAAAATGAGAAATCTCATTTAATTTTAGCGAAGTTGCGCTGTGCAGAGCGTAAGTGCTGTTGTACGCATTGTGCAAGAGCTGCTGTCGCTTGATAATTTCGGACTGAATCGCTGTGGTCTCGTCAAGCACCGTTTGAACCTCAACCTGGGAAAAAAAGGCTTCCTCGCGAAGTGCAATGCTGTTTTCCAGCATCTTTTCAGTTCGGTTTTGCAAACGTCGGGTCTTCATTTGCAGATAATGGCCTTGATTTGCAAGGGTGTCAGCACGCTTGAAACTTGTCACAGCTTGAGCTTGTAGTTTTCTTAAACCCGCATCTTTTTCAGCTATGTCTGCTATAGTTGCGTTTACTGCTATTTGGAGCACATTTATTTTTGAAGATCTCTCCTCAAGGTTACCTCGAAGTGACGCTATTTCCTCGAGAGCCACTGCTGTGCGGGAATTTGTCTTTTTTACGTCTTCAAAAATAACTTCAGCCCTTTTTTGTATTTTTCGGGTAAGTGTCTGACTTCGCAGGGTTTCCCCCTGAATTAAAGTCACGTTAATCAGTTTTACCACTGTTTCCTTTTGCGTTGTTTCCGTTTGTTCCTGTATCTCTGTCACTTCTAAGAGCTTGGCAGCTGCTTGTTCTTGCATGATTTTTATCTCTGCATGAGTGGAAGACATTTTTGAAAGCTGACGCGAAGCATCCAATAAAAAACTTTTGCTCAGGTTTCTCTCAACTTTCGCTTCGAACAAAAGTCGCTTTGTGTTCGATTGAGTGTGGACAGTCTTGACTTGTAAACGATGCAAGTCTGCTGCTTGCAGCGATACATTTGATTGAACCGAACGTATTTCAAGCAACGCATCAGCTACCTCGCGTTGCGCACCAAACACTCTTCGAAGTTTTTTCTTGATATTTGCTTCAACTCTCCTGTTTTTCACTGCAGTAGCTTTAATCTCAGTCAGCGTGGATTGCATTTCCTGATGAGCAAGTAGAGTTTGATCCCTTGCCACCAGTGTTTGTCGGAGGAGGTCATTGATTTCAGTTAACTTTTCGTCTGTTCGTGTTTCGATTAAGGCAATGCTTGCTTGTTTTGCATTTATTTCGGAAAGAATATCTTCTATTCTTTTTTTCATGGAAGTAATGTTAGCAACCGTATGGTCATGCTCAGCGTGTTTTTGTTCCACCATTTCTTCCAGCAAAATTTCTGGCGAACCATGATCGGTCATCCACAGTTCTGATGGATCACTGTTGCAGTAGTCGTGAAGGCAACAACCGATTAGGCAAGATCTGAAACGAAATGAAGCTGCAGTAAACTCTTCCGGATTTTTCTGAATGAAAACGCCTAAAGTTAAACAACACAAGGGTTCTGACAGGCACTTACGTGAAACCGGTTGTTACTTTAATAATTTTTCAGATTTTTAAGAGCCAAGCTTTCTTGACCTACTTAAGGTTGCAAATGTATCCATACATGTATGTTCATTGCTGTTCGAGCAAAGTAGTGCTAGTTTCAGTCTTAATGTTAGCTGGTTGTTTTGAGAAAGATATTTCGGAAAACACAGTTGCAAATTTAACGCGGTAAAAGAAAGACATTAACTCGCAAACTTGGCTTCGTCATTCTACATTTTTGCAATGGAAATTGTAGCAAACATGTTGTTTTTCTTCTTAAACAACGATTTCACTAAGCACCTGAGGTATAGTTAATTGCAATGAAATTATGAGAAAGAAATGCAAGTCCACCAAGCATATACGTAGAAGCTAAGCTAGCTAAGTGGCTTAAAAACCAAACTGCAGTCTTACTCTATAGGGTAGCTATTGAGAAAACCATGCGCAATTGAAGCACGGGCGAGTTCCTCGCAGAAATTTTGGTCGCTTCCGCACATTTTCTTCTCAGCACACTCGAATCCAATTCCAGAGAACAACTCTGCGAAGAAAATATCCTCAATTGCTTTTGAAAACTTTGTTTGAAGAATAGCCCCTAAATTGATTAACCTTTTTCTTCCAATGAAAAAGGGTTTTATCTTCATTCTGATTCTACTGAAAATCTTATGTTTAACAGCTTATAGCGTTTATTTTTCCTAAAACAAAGTTTTCCATAAATTGTGTGACATCAGTTTCGTTGAACTGCGTACCAGGAGAAAAAGTTTGCCACGGTATTCCAAGATCTGACAAGTCATTCTCTGTTCTTGCAAAAACCAGTAGAAAAGCAGTTTGCAAGTTGCAACCACTGAACAGGCCAAACTTTTGAAAATAACTGCTTATTTTTCATATTGCTGGTGTTTGCTTTAACTACTATTAACAAATTGCACATCTGCAACCTGAGCGAAATTAATGTAGATAACGATGGAAATTAAACCGTTTTTCCTTTTTTAACATTGAAATAAAATTTTCAAGAATTTGTGCGACTTGTTGATTTAATCCAAACATCATTTCGGTAAAGCCCTGTAAATTCGAAATAGAACATTTTTTGTTGTCCATTTCATAAGAACCTTATTTTTAGCCTATTGTTTTGTATGCCCCATCAACAGTATCCGCTAGCTGTGTACGCTTAAATTTATGAAATGGAAAAGTTTGAAAATCAACACATCATCACTGTCTTTTAACCGAGAATTTAAAATAAGTTATATAAGCTTTGCATAAACCGCTTAACATGTAACACTTGCCAATTCCTATACAATAAACCTGAATGAAGTGCAATGCAGTTTTTACGAGAAAGAAAGGTCCTATCGCGACCAGAAATATTCTTCTAAATACCCCAAACAAAAATATCTACGCTGTAAAAGATTTATTGCATGTCTTTTTTACAAATCAGCGTATTTTTATTTAAAAATACAACAATTTATCAATAAGTACTAAATAAAACAAAATTGGTGTGAAGCCGTGAGCTAGGCCAACTCACCACAGTGTGTTTTTCATTTATTTGTATTTTAGTGTCGGAATAAAATAGCTTTGACGAAGCTGAAGTTAGAAGTAGTCTACCCTCCGTCGAAGTTCTACTCCATTTGGTGCTTCAGAGGAATCAATCAGTTTAACTTCCCACACATAATTTTGCTGCTATCCATACCAGAGTTCGGTTAATTAAAATTTGTAATCGAGCTAATGTAATTAATCACATATTTTCATGTAACAGCAATTACAACTAAGACTTTTTGTTTTTTGCGTAATTGCAATTTTCCATAAATCGTAACCTAATTACAGTTATATTTTGCTTTCAACAGATTTACAGAGTTCGAACATGCATAAACAAAACTAGTGAAACACTTGTCATGTAACTTGCTGCAGTTTTCGAGTCAGTTAGGAAATGTCCCAGGTGTTCTGTGCGTGTGATTTGGATGGGTGACAAATCAGAGTTGAATAAATTACAATTTGCAGTGTAAATACTAACAAATTTAATTCGAGTTTTCATACACCAGAGATCTCAAATTCTGAAGAACAAATGGGTCAATTTGAGATTCGGCACACAAAATCTAATTTTAGTAAGAGTAGCAGCTTGGCTAAATAATATCGTGGCCGTATGTACATATTTCTGATGTTATAAATAAGCAAAACGACTCTGCTGCAAACGAAAATTTCAATAAAAAGCAACAAAAATCTAACAGAAGTAAGACACATAAAAACACTAAATTTGCTTTTTCATGCTTCAGACGAAAACAGTTTATAAATGCTCATTTTGATGATGTCATCTGGCAATGTTTATTCGCAACCAGCGATTCGATGTTTGACTTGAATTCAAGTCAGCCTTGGAACCGACTCCAAACGATCGTTCATAAGTTTTGACCGCAGTGCATATTTGTTGATTTTTATTTTTGAAAAAAATTGCTCACAGAGGCCAGAGGTAAGTGTTACCAACAATAGCCTCAATGCGAAGAGCCAAGGCATGCAGCTTCGGTATCTTACACCACGAAGAAACCTATAGAAATCTGGAACGCCGATCATGTGTGTACCTGCTTCAGAGTCGTATATCACACTAGAGTTCCACCAATTCCATTTAAAGTTCTTAACGACTGATGGCAACATCAATTGTCGTGGGAGTATAAAATTGCGTGAACGCCTTTTCTAAACCCCCAAACTCTTTGGATCGACAACAAAACTCCACATGTAAACCGAAAATTATATCTGCCATATTTTTCAACGGCTGTGGTTCCACCCCATTCAATGATTGCAGTGCCATGAAGTGAACTAAATTGCCAATTGAAAGATGATTAGCCCACAATGTAGGTTTGTACTTGAATGCCTTCACACAGTCGTACATCATCGTGATAACTTGCTTTGGGCCTTAGAGCCTTGTGTTGTTACGGTCACTTTCTGAAAGCAGCACGGAACAAACTGTTTTAGGTAGCTGTGTAGCCAGCTACATTTTGTGCTGCTGTAGCCAGACCAAAATTTTGGGAGGGGCCAAATATTTTGACTTTAAGAAAGCAACAGTATTTGGATTGGGACACCACCTCTCGAAGCACATAACGACAAGATATGGTAGAAATTTGGGGAGACATCATGGCCCCTTTAGCCGCGTTTGCTACGCCTCTGTTGGGCAGGAATTTGAGGTTTTACGAGTATCAAAGCCATGAGCTTTACGGTTTTAGTTCTCGCATGAGATTCGTACCACGGAGGCTTTACTTAATACTGATAGTTTATCCCCATGTTGACCAAGGTCTGCATCCCCTTTGTTGCTTTTTTTCCATCGCGAGTTTCATTTACCTCGATTTCTTGTATGGCGAGCTTGTAAGTGAATATAAATTTACAATGAGAATGAGAACCGCGAAGAGAAGCGATTAACTTGCGAGAAAGTACTTCCATATTTCTTAACAGAAAGTGCCAGGACGCCAAGTTTTTATCTTAAGCGACAGTGACAGAGTTTAGCTTTCATCTTTCCCAGAGTTCATTAGTCTGTAAGTGTCAAATAAAAGAAAACTATACTTCGTTGTCGCGTTGGGCCATTAAGAGGAAGAAGTAATACCATGCATACAGTTGTATAGTTCGACACTAACATGGCGGAGTTTTTAGGATTTGCTATCGTCGGTTCAAAATTTACAGATGGTTAACACCTGTGGAATAGAGTCAGCTGTATGCGATACAGTAAGTAATGAAAGAGTCACGAGACAACAGGAAAGCAACAGAGAGTCGCACGTATAATAAGTAGTGAAAGGTAGCCTTGCTGCAGAAGTTCACGTGCACAAGAATAACAATGTGGTGACGTGTGATTGGTCGACACTCGAATCAAGTTGGCTCGTGTCAGCACGAAAAGGAAGCGGTGGTGTGAAAAGCCCTTGCCTCACATTTGGGATGATTCGAGAAGGTTCGCACATTTGCTTTTGACGAGACGCAAAACATATGAAACCAAAGGTGCTATACATCGATATGCATAAGAGAGTCGGCAAAGCGCCTGACTTCAGATGATTTGTCCAAGATGATGTGTGTCAACTGTCAATCGACCTCCATCCAGGGGTCATCAATTATGGTTTTAAAGTCTATGTCCGAACTCCTCACTGGGTCAAACTTGGCTTTCGCTATGAAATTATCGGATTTTGCAACAACTGCACTCATCACACTATTCATTTGGAGATTTTTCCCGCATAAACCCTCTTGACGTAAAATAGAGTGAATGGCAGAAACCGATGATTCAAAGTTTTCGAATTTTTATTTGGGCAGATCCACTGATTGTTTGAGGATACATGGCAGGAGCGCCATCTGTAGCTACCGAAACCATGCAGTATCGACCAGTGCAGTCCTGCACGTTCAAAGCACTTTCTAGTGCTTCAAATACATCTTGCAGCTGAAGCTGAAGCTGAAGCTATCAACCCCTCTCTTATAAACACAGCACATTGCGCAACATCTGTGACATCTGTACTTTCACCAAATTCAATTGAAAATGCTTCAAAGTCTTTAGCAGCAACAGCTAGTTGTCAAAACGAATTGCTTGCCAACTCCGTGCGACTGGCAACAGTTTGGAGTCAAACTAATTTGTTGGAAATGTCTTCTTATCAGACCAGATATTTCGCAGATTTTTGAAATGCATTCTTTGACAAAAATTGTCAGGAAATGTTCGTCGAAATTTTACAATCATTTTACTAGGAGCAAAGCTTACTCTTACCGCATTTTTCCTTTATTTCATTGCAGATTGGTAAAAACACTGCGTTGCTTCAAAATTAACGATGCAATATACTGGGATTTTTCCTCACAAATATTTCCTGTAGCCTATCCAGGGATGTAGTGCTAACAAATAAGGTGTTGGAACCCACCAAAAAAATAACCATTTTAAAACAGCTTCAAAGCCATTTTTAAAGCAAAACGTGAAAAAGGTGTGGGAACGCCGTTCCTGCGCGTTCCCGCCTGTTAAACACCTGAGCCTGGCTATATAGTTTCATATTTTTTCTTGATACTGTATTCAAGGGGTCTCCACACTACGGCTCGTGGGCTAAATCCGGCCTGCGAAGACACTTTATCTATAATGAAAAACAACATATTTACGAAAATTTATTGATTTGATAGAATGTAACATATCCCGAAACAATGACATCATGTAAAACGGCCATATGAACATCTTTGCAGCCGGCCGAGTTTTGCTTTAAAAAAGGTATAATCTGCCCATATTGGCCAAGTCTTTGCAACTCCATAACTCGCCAGTCGATTGTGCTAGAGAGCTGTTCAAATACGCAAAAGACTCGGCGAGTCTTCTAGTTTGCAATGAAAAACGTTTTTAGGTTTTCGGTTTCGAGTTTTTTGTGAGCGCCGTCATAAGTGGGTAGGTTTTTGGCCATTTTGGCTCAGGTTACCTGGCGCTGGGCCCAACCGCTAGATTTCTCTCAAGTTTGTATTGGAAACTAGGCTAAAATTCGAGTCTTTCGAGCCTTTGATTGGGTTTCTGGTTCAAAAAGTATGACCAAAAAACAAAATATTTGGTAATTTTGCAAAAATGGGTAATTTTACCCAAACTCTTGATTGGACATTGAATGACAACATCGTCGACGGTTTATTCTTCTGCGCCACACTCACAAGCTACAGAGGGGCCATACCCCATTTGTGTAAGCACGAGCGGAAACGTCCGAAAACGCTGAGCTGTTCGACTGCGACATGACACTGTGATAAACAATGACAACAAGAATTTCAACCGAAACTAACTATGTGTGAGCTACCACCTCTTGCCTCTATCCTCCGCAGTTGTGTCAACTACAGTACAACTGAAGGCTGAAACGAAATTTTGCAAATGGCAACCTTCTGAATATATTAAGAAGTAGCCTGCGGACCACATAAATCTAGGATGCAAGCCACATGTTTGAGAGCCTGCCATAGACTGGTGTAGAATGAGGCAGATATATAGGTTGAGATCCAAGTATAACTTCGAGCAAGAATTGAAGTGTGATGTGTTGTGAAAGTGAACGGTTGAGTCACCAGTTGTGTCTTATGTTAAAGCCTTCACAACAATCTTGTTGCATCATTTTAATTGCAGCTTTGCCGTTTCCACAATACGTCAGTATTGCTTACCTCCGTTCACAGTCGTCGCTGCTTCTACTGCAACGCAGACAATTTCTTCTCCGTCCAGAGTTGGGCATATTTTGGTCACAGTAGCATTTTCCACTGGTACGAAGTCTGGGTATGGTGACTGTTTCACAACATATCCCTGCTTGCAAATTCGACAGGAAGCAAGACCGACCAGTGTCCAGAGTACAAGAAATTGCAGTATCATGTCTAAAAAGATTAAAGTACTGCATTACATTTTGATCAAATATTTTATTGTTAGCGATGAAGCACAAACGTATTTCTAAAATGTTTGACGTTTTATTGACCAAGAAGTGCACTAATGGTCACAATTCATGGAATGAATTTCTTCACATTCGTTTAGGTAGGGTTTAGTGACATTCCCATGAAGTGCGTAATAGAAATTCCAGGAAAATTGAAGTTGTGCCGAAGAAGACCCATTTAAATTAACCGCTTTTTCCTTTGGCAAAAATTTATTGCACAAATACACAAATTTGTTTAGAGGTTTACAAAGTAGAGGCAAAATAGTTCGGTTTACAAAGTAGAGGCAAAATGATTCGAGACGTTGTGCCGTGAAAGTTTTGCAAGATAAACTATGCAAACACCTAACATTTAATAAATGTTCGATTAAATGCAATCGGCTGTAAATTACTTGAACAACGTGAGCCAAGTGTTTTACTGCGCGACAAGGGTTTGAAAAAGCTTAGGAATATTTAGGATTGTCCATGGGACATATTTGCCTGCCCATCCCATCACATAGCAATTTATGCCTGTCCCATCCCACGGGATTCCCATTATAATATTATTATGGAATACAATTCAATTAAAATTATTGAATTTATGAAAGTTTAGGTTTAGTATCTACTCAATAGGACTACACAACATGTACAAAAAACATGCAAAACGACAAAATTTATTGACTTTAAAATTCAGAAGTATAGTCTCAGTATCACAATTCAGTATCATTCTGACACTCATTCTATTTCTGAGTCATGGGAAATACAAATGTGTGCTGTACCATCCCATGGGATGTTTCCCATGTGATTCCCATAGGAATGGCATTGCTATGGACAAGCCTGGGAATATTAAACTTAGCAAACAAATTGGCAAACATAAGACAACACTTGAGTAGACATGATATTATTAAGTACAAGCAGTTGTTTGATAAGTATTTTCCACTCGAATTACTGATTGCCAGTGACGTAAAATCGCGATGCAACGGAAAGTTGCTTGTCAATAAAACCCTAAGGCTTTTGGGCATCGAAGTTGCACGCTGCACATGCAGTAAATGCTGTCTTCTGTTTGAACAAAACAAGCTTGCTTTTCAGTGGGTAATAATAATAATGATATTTTATTGCGGACTCGTGGTCCATATCACAGACACAAGAGCACAAAAAGTGGTTAGCTATACATCAGCGCACATTACAGAAACGGTGTTTGCACGTGTCCAACACTGGGAGGAGCAAAGCTGTTTATCCTCACCACAGCTGCATCGTCATTCGCAAAAGCACAGAAAATGGATAAACCATACAGTAGGGCATTACACAGCCGGTGTTAGTACGTGTCCAGCCTTGACAGGAGCAAGGCACTTTCCCAGCACTTCTTACTTTTTATGCTTGGTGTGTACACAGTGTCCACATATTTTCGCTACACAAAAGCAATACTGATGAGACGCAAAGTCCGAAATAATTCACGGACAACTACCGCATTTGGTCTCCATACAGGAGTGTTGAATAATTGAGGAAAAATGAAGATTTGTAAAAAGTATCAGACATTGGAAGCGATCGAATAAAAAAGTTGGATGAAGATGTGCATCGTATAAAAAATCGATACAAGTTGTTTCTTAGCATGGCATCAAAGGTCCTGACACAATGGCTAACCTGGTGCGGGCGAACACTCACATTTCTGGGTATGTAATGCATAATTCGATAGGCATTGTTATATG
>Ga0210059_1012847_pt1 | contig 12589 bp, 8 predicted proteins | sample Ectturendosymbi2_FD_188042 | JGI IMG/M metagenome (GOLD analysis project Ga0210059, IMG submission 188042) | Ecteinascidia turbinata endosymbiont from Florida, USA - Sample 2 (SPAdes) (version 2) | ecosystem: Host-associated > Tunicates > Ascidians > Unclassified | place: Key West, Florida...
CAAGTTCCTTTGAAACGAACGTAGAGGCGGCTAGAAATGATTTGCCTTGAACTCATATGATACCTTGCTCAGGAAATAAGATGTAAAAGCTGTTTCTACTAAAGTTCAGGTACCGCCGTTGTTGCGTCAGCATCATTATACCAACCTACTAGAAATTCTAACCGGAACGCCGTACCGGCAATAATTCTTTTACCGGAACGGCATTCCGGCTTACTTTCACCTCTGCTCGTAGGTTTAACACGTGTATAACTTTAGCTTAGCATTATAGTTGGTGTGCTGCAACAATTGCAATGTTATGCCATAGCCCATTAGCCCAGGGGTCGGCAACCTTTCCCTAGACGCGGGCCAAAAACAAACTCTGCAAAGTATGGCGGGCCGTAATGACTTTCCACCAACAATTCCGTTCCCTTAGCTGTTTATGATGTCGTTGAAACGAGGGAATTTATGGAATTTTAATCAGATTATTCCTTGATTTTCACAGTTCAATACAAAAACCCAAAATGCGACATACAGTGCAATTATAGCACAGTGGTTACACATAAGAATGCAATACAAGAAGCTGCAAGGAGGGCAGATTCATAAAATATAGCCTAATACCACTAGGCGGGTCATACAGTTACTACAATTTGTATAGGGGCTGCGGGCCGGAAGATTTGGCTTGGCAAGTCAGATCCGGCCGCGGGCCGTACGTTGCCGACCCCTGCATTAGCCCATAGCAATTCTCGTAATACAGCTTCAGCTCGCATTGTTGAGTAGGAGTTATGTCCCAAACGCACTTCAGGTCGAATTTTTTTGCTATTTGTCTATCTTATTTGATCATGATGACATGCTCTGATTTGTTGATGTTTACTAAATTTGCATTTTGCGGCGTTTGTTGAAAAGGAGAGTAAAAGCATGCACAAAATCTTGAATGACCGGTTTAAAAATTCCGGCTAAGTGGTGGTAACAGTTGACTGAACATGCGCTGCCGAAGCTGTCAGGCTGGATCCAATGGCATTTTCGAAACGAGTACGAAATCGCGTATAGATGAAATTGCACTGAACTGAAGAAAATTGTTATGTTTTGCTTCTCAGAGTTAATCGTTTGTGACATCAAAATTTTTTGTTTGGTTATGTCTTGAGTGAAATGCTCACTTGAAGGCAAAACCACTTCTGGTCTATGTTGCTTCCTGGTGTTGTAAGTAAACAGCAAGCTTCTTATAGCTTTCAAATTCTGAAGCCATATGCAAAATGTGAATAGTCTTAGGTAAACGGAAATTTTTTTTCTTAAGTAGCCTACCATAAATTTCAAAAAATATAGTCATTTTCGTGATGCTTTAAAGTAAAACCAAAAGCCTTGAGACGTAGCCCGTTGGGAGTAAAATTTCAATCGAGCCACCAAAGTAAGAGAGACAGAATGTAATAAATAATTAAAATTTGTTGATGTTCCTCAACTTTTCCATGATATCTTTGATTGTGCGTTTTCACCTTACTTGCACAGACTTGTATTGTTATCCTAACTTGGTCGCGGTTATTGAAAAAACAAAAAAAATCATTGCGTTTGCATGCACCATTTTCTCTTAGAAACATGAGGATACTTTTTGTTCAAAATATGCTTTATCCTCCACTGAAATTCTTCATCAATGTCTTATCCAGTGGCTGTTAACCATATTGTTTTCTTGCGTCAAAAGTTTTTTTTACTATGAAACAATTTTTTTTAAATATCAACCGAGATAATGTCAGCATATTCTGTCGCTAGCATTCTTACGAAACGAATGCAGAATTTTTTGTGAGAACCAAAGGACTTGGCTGTAATATTTTTCCTGTGTTATCCGCAAGACCCATTAGGGGTTCAACATGAAATAGATATGAGTAAAAAGTTTGAATGATAAGCACCGAGTAATATAGCCTAACATAACAGCTTCCTAAAACCAGCACAGTATAAAAGGAGATTTTTTCTTCAGCCAAATTTATGTTTGCTTTTCAATCCAAAAGTCACTTATGCTTTGCCAACAATGTCGCTTAACTGACGTAGCTTCGTGGTTTCCTTTGTTTTTCCTTGTTGGAATTACAGCAAGGTGCAAATTCGCTTATGGTGAATTCACCGTGACACGCTTATTGCATTTTGTATGGCAATGTTCTAATTTCGTAAAAAGTTTATCCAAAATGTATTGAAATAATGAACTGTTAGTTTTTTTTGCTGCCACATTACTTCTTATTGACAAAAACGTCGTTTCCAATAAACGTTACTTTTGAAACTAGTCGGTTTCCTACGGAAAACATACTTGACTCCAAAAATATGAAATGAAACTTTTCAGCTGAGATTAGTCAGCTTTTCATGGCGTTCAAAAGTGAAGAACTGCAAATAGAAGACTGAGAGCAAAGTACAGACATTTTCTTTGTAATGTAAAAACCAACGTTAACAACCTGTTAATTGCGGCAGCAAAACCAGGAAAGATTTTTGCCAAGGCCAAAGCCTGTGGAAAACTTCTATGTTTTCGAATAGATCTGAGTTTACTAGCGTGACTTATTTCATGAAATCATCACCACGGCCAGTTAAAGCGAACGCAGATACACCTCGAAATTATGTTGTCCAGCAGAGAACCTTCGGCAGTTTGTTAGTTTTCTGATTTCTCTGAAACGTTGGACTGAGAAGTCGGTTTTAAGTAGTTTTCGAATGGTGTGATATAATTCCTGTGAGGATGTTTACATGCGGTTGGAAACTGTTAGGAGAGTATTTGTGGTGGCCTGGAGGTGGCGCCACATGTTATCAAATGGTCACCGGTAGATAGGGCCCACAAGTAACAAGTCATTGTGATAGCCACCACAAAAGAAAGATCGAAATTCGCTTATCCCTACATAACAATAGTGAAAATCACTACAGTGAATTCAGAGAGTGATTTCAACAGAGTGAACCTACTGTCGAACTATTCAAGTGCTGTCTGTACTGTGATTGTTGTGCGTAGCAGAGTTGAGCGGAGTCACATGTTTGAGACTCCGACTCCGCTCCTGTTTCCGGCTTTAGACTCCTCTTCAGACGCCGAAATTTTTTGAATCATCAACTCCGATTCCTGTTAACACTCTGAAATCTTCCAAGAAACTCCATCAAAAAGATAGTTACTATTTTGCCTTATGAGGCTAAAGCTATGCCGTGGCTATTTTGCCTTTAGTCGAAGACTATTGCCTGAAGTGGTCACATGACAAGTACAATACAGAAAGAGACAACATGTTAAGGTTTAGGATTATGGTTTTGCTTATATTTCATGCAACGTTAAGAAGCCACTGACAGTTTGCTGCTAGCACTTAAATTATGGCAGCAGATGTCCATGCCTGTCATACTGAGCCGTTGCAGACATTGCGGTCAACTGAGTGGGTCTTGCGTTCCTAACTTGTCATGTGACCACTTCAAACAATCGTGTACAGCTTCTGGCAAAATGTATGTAGAACGGCTTTTGCCTCATGCGGCAAAGTAGACATTCCTTATTAAATATACATCTTTAATAATATGGTTCTAAATGAAGTTACAAAATGTTCACTGTTGAAACACTAGTTTAAGTTTCAAGAAGTAACCAGATATCTGACAATTATTGTAATTAGGGGTAAATCTTCAATCCTTACAAAAGACTGATTTTAAATCTCCAAGGTCAGCAGGTGATTACCTGTTTTATAAATAGGCCATTAACCATGTGCTCAGGCAAATCTCTGAACAGAAAGGTTCAGGGATCTGATCAAGACTTGACAATATGTTTGGCAATGCTAGTGAACGTCAAGGGGAGCGACCTGCCATAAGCATGCGGTCACAGGAAAGAAGTTTGCCGGCTGGAGACAACGAAAGGTCATCTTCAAGATTGCAAGCACATCTCTCCATGTTCGCAATTACGATAACAGGACGACTGTTATATTTGCCAACCAAACAACGCAAAGTGTCAGTGCATAACAGTACAGTAGTTCAAAATAAGCGAGTGAAAGTTATCATCAATTTGTGTAAAGTTCTTTTTACAAGTAATATTATTTTACTCATGTTCTTTTAAACTGAGAGTGCGGTAACGCATAGCAATGGCAGTACACTGATCATGAAATATAACAACTTGTAAAACAGGTAAAGACAACTCTGCTAACTTACGGTCTCCTGAAACTGCTGTGAAAAAGTTTCCATGTGTTATGGCAATACTACTGTGGATGAACATGTCTGTCTTTATCAGTGGTTGTCAGGCCCGTAACCAGCTTGGGATACCAGGAGGGGCGAAGAGTTTTTTGAGAGGGGCCCAAATTTTTTGAACTGTGTCCAATATTTTTAAATTATGACCAACACATTTTTCCAGGGGGGGGCGAACATTTTTCTAGGGGGGACTTCGCACCCCCTGTTGCGGGCCTGGTGGTTCTCAACCGCGGTCCTGAGAGCCGCATGCGGCCCCCAAGCACCCTTTGTGCGGCCCTCGGCTGTTTTTCAACAAACATCTCTAATATTTTGTGTAAGACTTCGTTCTGCAACAAAACAAAACGTGTCAATTGGCATCTGTTAACATTTTTTTAGTGCGGCTCCCTAAGAAAATCGCAGATCTGGATTTTGCTCTCCTCAGCGAAAAGGTTGAGAACCACTGGTCTATATGAGATTGCCATTTTCACATGGATAATAGAGGAACTTGCATGAAGAGGCCAGCCACGTCATAGTTGCAAACGACTTAATTGGAATTCACGCACATAAGCCGGAATAGGCAAAGGCTAACAATGCAAAGATGAAGATTTAGGTTGAAAGATTTGTTTGTTTAGTTTTTTTACCTTCAGTTGCTTGTTACATTTTCTAAATGCTATGTATGGAAAATTTTGGTGTTGCTCTCTCGAAAATTTTAAGCGAAAAATCAAAGTTAAAGACATGTCCCTAAAAACAGCAAAATAAGTTGATTTTAAGTTTGCAGTCACCAGGCTTGTATCTTACAATTACGAAGGCACAACGCAGATATTTTAGAGCTCCACAGTCATCATCTTCATTAGAATGTTTGCTTTTTGCTTAGATATTACGGCTGCGGAAAAAAGCGGAAACGCAAGTTCATCTTCAAACAGCCACAAAATGTTTCCATTTCCTTTGTAAACAGTGTCCGGGTGACGCATTTTCGACAAACTTAATTATCTGCGTCGGATGAAGACGACAGTTAAGTTCGCGACCCGCGAAAGCAAGGTCTTGACCGCAGCTCACAAAGCACGATACCTGCACACTGCGTTCTCAATAAGGGGCAGTGGCATTAAAAAGAAAGAACACATTCGCATCGGGAACATCGCAGCAGAACATTCGTGCGATTAATCCAGTAAATGATGCATCGTTGCCTACAGATATAACCGGAAATGCCCAGCAGAACCCCGGCGACTAGAAGATTGCCACTACACCCTGATTGATGGTGCCCGGGCTTGAATTTTCTCTCAGCAGGCGTGCCACGAAAATGCTCACGCAATCCTGCTTTGGTAGTCGATGGCGTGCGCGCGTGAATGCTCATTGATGGAAGCAGAGTGAGGGGGAATTCAGCGAACCACCGTCAATCCAGTTAGTTCATTTCGCCTGCTTTGAATTCACGCGCCCTGTGTTTCTGCCGCTGTCTAAACTTTGAAAGAACGAAAATAGTTTAGATTTCAGTGCTTGTTTCAAAATGTCTGCATCCAATCTCCAGACGCTCGGCAAATACAACAAAAATGCAAAAGTCCATTACGCACGTGAGGATGCCGTATCGAGTACAGAAGTGGGTTTTCAACCTGGGGATCGCGACCCCCACAGGGGTCGTGAACCACTTTTGGATGGGTCACGAGTAGATATCTCATGTACACAGCTGTATTACATTTGCTTTATTCAAAAGGAACGTTACGTTATATTGGGTTGCTATAAATGGTTCGCGGTAGAAAAAAGGTTGAAAACCACTGAGTACACAAACGCAGTTCTATTAAACAGTCTTAGCCCAACAGTCTGGCGCTCAATATACATAGCAGTCCTATGCGTTTCAGGCCGACGCTCTCCATCAAGAGCAACAATCAAGTGGTTGTCTTCACTGCACTGCAGTTTGCAAGCATGTACTGTAGTGTCAAGATGCACAATGGCAGATCCTCTGGCGTCAACTATGGTGACTTCACTGGAGTAGCTCAGGCAGCGGCAATCCCAGGTGCTGAAGCCCCACAACAATCCCTAAGGATCTCCTGCTTTCAGATTCTCCAACTCATCAGCAGCTTGCCTTCGCTTTAGCGAATTTCGACGTGGCCTGGAAGCGCGGATGATTCTCTGGAACAAATCCACGAAAATTATAAGCATCGATGAAAATGATCAAAACCTATCGAAAAATACTCGGCAAAGAATAAGCTACAACTAGTGTTCTTCAAACCAGGGGTCAGCAACCTTTTTCGAATTGCGGGCCGGTTTCCGCCTGACATTATTTTGCGGATCAGCCCTCAATAAAATAATGAATGCTTGGCACACGCAAATTAATTGCAACTTATATGTCATCATGGCACTGATTCACTGAGAGATCTGGGCTTGCTTCCCGCAATAAGATGCTCCGACCTGCAGGGCGTGCTATGGTAACCAATGGCACCCGCAGTATGTTCCTGGTGTCAATCGTTTTTGTCGCGTTTGGACCAAATTGGCCTTGGTTCCGCACGGCCCGGTAACAATTTCTTCACGGACCGGCACCGGGCCGCGGCCCAGTGTTTGCCGACCCTTGCCCCAAACTATTAATGTCGCCTACAAAGTGGACACACTCATCAAACAGAATTGTAAATAAATTGCTTTTTTGATCCAAATGACTGTCGCGTTTGTTTATTTTTTTATCTGGAAAGCTGCCAAGCACGGCCGATTGCACAGCGCGCAAGAAGCGCTGCCGCGTTGTTATTTACGCTCAAGTGCGGAATAAGCAATGGATCATTGTTGTTGCCGCACGATTCGCTGCTCGCATACTTGTGCAAAAATATGCTGCAATCGACAAATAAGTTCAGGGTCTCTTGCGTCGGCTTGGTGCTCGTAAGGAAGCCATCATTGTCAGATGGTTGCTAGCGCGTCTTGTACGGATATTCTTCAAAATCAACCATCGCGCTTTCTTAGAATTCTATCGGAATAAACTTTTTAATAAGCGTTCAATTTTGCACCCGGTAGCGAGTTCCACGCTGGCCGTTCAGCAATTAAACAAATTTAACAGAATGCTCTAGCTGAATGACTCAGACCTTGTTGGTCTTCGTATGTTACTTATAATAAACTGCACCGTGGTTTGCAAATAGTGATATTTGCCTTGACGGCAAACGACGTACAAAAGCTAGACTACAGCGTTCTACAACAATGTGTCTTTTTAAGTTATCGTCGCCTGGCAACACTCGGTGCACATACCAGCCTGGAAATGTTGTTCTTGCAAAGTTGATAACACTTTGTCTTATTGTTTGCCACAACGGTTTGAGCACGATTACAAACTAGAAAAGACAACTAAAAGGCTTTACAAACCGTACAATTTTTTGAAGAAAGGTTTTATATCTCTTTCTGCTAAAAAATTTCTCGAAGTTGCACAATTTCAGCAAATATCATTTTTGCAGTCGAAGTTGCATCGGATTTTAGTCTAATAAAAACGACTGCCGATGACACTAGGGATAAAAGTTTACTCTTGATATATTCTCGACAAAGCATCACCTTTTTCCAGTTTCCATTTTGCTTGCTTACGACGTACATTGCACAGGCCGGTACCCAGAGGAAAGACGACATGCACAAAATCCAGCCGATGGCGTTCGCCCATGCTGGGTACACGTAATCGCCGATTTTCAAGGGAGAATGCATCGCCATGTAGAACAGAAGAACACCCTGAATTGTAAGAACGCAAAGCAAGACTGTAAATACAGGCTTTTGTAACAAATCTTGGAAGAAGCGCCCAGCATAGGAGCCTTGGAACTGGCCGAACGCATATATTAAAATCATATACGACTTTGCTTGCTGACAGAATGTTTTTCCAATGCATAAAAATCAAGAAGAAATCATTTCAAGGCTGGTGATTAACTTGACCCATCAAACTGCTCTAAATCGTGAGGTCGTCTTATTCTTGATTTTCTTCCCGCTTTACATTTTGGCCTTTTTGTACTTCAGAAAATCGTTTTTTGGTAGTTATGATCGCAACTCACTTTCTTTTGACCAATTTGCAGCACTATAAATACTAATGATCAAAGCCGCTACAAATCATTTTTCAAAACCTGAAAGGTGCCATCGTTCACAATGTGCGCAACTAAACATTTCTGGCGCAGAAAGCTTTGCTTCAGAAATAACAGCTCTGCCAAACGTAAGTTACAGTAACAGCAGAAAAACACGAAACAAGTTTTCTTTGCCTCAACAAAGTGGCCCTGCACGTTTCAGCAATGATTTTTGAAACAACTCGATTGGACGCAAAAGACTGCAAGAGCCCGCGCCAGTTTTGCATTTCGTAAATAACCCTAAGATTGAAGACTGACAAACGCCGGCACGGCAGCGGTGTGAACGCACAGTAGATGCAATCTGCCTGTGTTCATACTGCTCGCGGAGTTGACAAAGGGGCAGCAAGGCAAAGAGAAATACAAACAACTGTCTTATCCCGCATACCGTTGCTTACAACCAGCACGCGCGGCGGACCCGTTCAGCTGACAAAACAGTCGTAGCCGCAAAGACGTCCTTGAACCTTGGAAAACATCGGTTATGAGTGTCCGCATGCTACACTGGCTTAACACCAACACTCACTCACACACACGCATGCAAGCACCGTGGGCGTCGGAAGGATTTTTTCCAGGGGGGGGGGGGCAATAGCGGATTTTTTCAGAGGGAGGCCAAAAGTGGTGAAATTTCATTTTTTCCTCTCGAAACTAAGAAAATAACCTTTTTTTTTCTAAAAGCGTAATAGGAAAATGTTTAATTTCAAAATCCATGGGGGGCGCTAGCCCCTTCCGACGTTCATGACAAGCATTCAACTCTCAAAAACACGATTGCGGCTAAAGTAAAGTCGGGCAAAACGACACACCACTCCCAAACAAAAACAAAACCGTGCTGCCATGTAGCATCTGTTTTCTAGAAAACAAAAGGCAAAGACTTAGTACCTGGTGAGGTTACCATGCAGTTCACATAGGGTGACGGTTTCAAAGGTTTGACATTTGCAAACTCACCGTCAGCAGAAGAGGAATGGCGAACTTCCAACAGAACTTGATGTACCGTGAAGGGTAATAACCTATCATCTCCTTCACGTTCTCGAAAGCTTTATCCGAACCGTAGACCCAGCCGACGCCTACTGACTCCATCAGTGCCAACCACAAAATGGCGATGCCACTCACAGAATAATTGTTGAACAGCTCAAATATATAGACTCCGGCCTGCAAAAACATGGGCTGCCGAAGTTTAAAATAAAAACAAGCATTTGGGCGCCGGGAACCGCGTTTCAAGTGACACCACTAAATATTACAAGGTCAACATGTGGGTAGTTGGAGATTTTCTTGCTTTGGCGGCATTTCAACACCTTTGGGCAAGTATTACAAGACTCACATTTTGATTTTACTTGCGCTAGATTTGTCACGTCTCGTACTGGTCTGATAAGAAAATATACTAAAACGCATTTCACAAAAGAAATAGTCATTCTACGAATATACAACTTTATTGTTTCAAAATCTGAAGTCGTGCTCTACGTATGTTAAGCCTGCGCACAGGTTAAATGCTAGTTTTGACTTGTCCACATGTAATACAGCGAAGTATAAAAATCAAATTCGAGACAACACCATTTCTTGCTCACAGCAGCCACTGCTTACTTGAAGACACATATCCAGCAAGAAGCTGACATTTCCATGATTCAAACAGGGCGCTTTAATTACCAAACGACTTCTCTGCGAATTTGAAAGCTGTAGTTAAAGCAACCCGCTCATTCACTTTTCACACCCGCTTTCCCTCGCAAGAGTTTCGTGGGGGCAGCAGCCCTATGAGGTTTCCGAAATCCCTCACGGTTTTATGCAACATCTGATAGGTATGTAGACGCCACAAGTTGCGACCAAGCGATACGGGTGGAGATGTAATCAGTCCACCTGGTCCTCAATCGAACTCTGGTTCGCTCAGCCGTAGGTGTGGCCAAAAGAACTCACCTCGCCAACCGTTTCACGCTGTTCAAAGTGACCAAACCATCGAATAGCTGGGATTTCTCTATTCGTGGAAGTAATTCGACAAGCGTGGTTTTGCGAATTTCACAGCTGCGTACTTCGTCGCGAAATGACACTTGGTGAGTTATAGTATAGCCCAGTCCCGACCGTCAAGATACACTAGACTAGCAGAAATTGCTGGCGAGCCGATTGCAATGGCTAAGTTGTTTTCTGACATTGGTTTGCTATTTGTCAAAGAAGCTCTGTTGGCGCCTAGACTATGAAGCTGTTGTGAAATGTCAAGGGTACTTTTGCTGACAAATTTTTGCCCATCTACGCAGACATTAAGCCAGTTCAGTACGTTTGAACAGCGCGCAAAAGCTTTTCGTCGCTGCTACGATAACAGGGTTCGAAAATTACAAAGATGGGAGGGGCTGAGTTACCCCTTAACTCAAAAACCTAACGACCGATCTCAAGTCACTTACGTGAGTAACGTAAAGAAGACCGAAGAGGAAGAACGCGAGGCACAACAGACCGGTGTAAACCTGTTTGTGGCGAGCCAGTTTTTTCGATGATTCGTAGATGACCGCGACCAATCCTTCCATCGTAGAAAACTGGCAAACACAATAAAAAATCAGCACAAGCTTAAAACACATTTTAATTTTCAGCCTTAAACTACATTTGCAATCACATGACAGCAAAGCAGCATGTCAAAGAAATTTTATGAAACAACTTTGAGGGTTGGCGGAAAACTAGGACTTTTTCAGCAGAAAGCTGCTGCACAATTTGCGTGTTGCGCAGATGTCAAAGTGCTCGGATGAAAGTGTTCAAGATGTTAAAATACAACGCTACACAGCTTGTCGAGTTTATTTCAACTTGAATCTGCATTTTCGCCGCTCCTGATCTTTTTTAACAAAATCATCTGCGAGCCAGGAATCGGAAGCCATCAAGCCAGGAATCGTTTCGTGCAGCTCATGCAAAAACCTCCAAAGGGCGCTACTTTTGTGTTTTCTGTTTGACTAGACAGCTTCAACGGCAAAAAATCTTCGGGATATGTTAAGCAGTCAAGAACTAGACGCTACTGTTACGTTCAAAAGGATACACGACGAAGGTCGTTGACCAGGTAAACCAGGCTTCGGGGAGTTGGGTAGTGCATACACCCACCTGTTCGGTTGGTGTTTTGCTTTATGCTCTGCCTCGTGTTGTTAAGCAGCGTCAGCACACGTTGAATGCCAGAAGGCCAATTACAGATGCTAAGAAGCCGCGAAAAACTAACTAACTGGAATCAATCGCATACAAAAGAGCAAGTTGTTGCGTGAAACGGTAGGTACAATTTTACCGGGCACTCAGACTTGAAATTGATCTTTTCGATCACGTTAAAACGAAGCTCGTTCCCTGTTACAGCCAAACATTGCGGGATTTCTGCTTCGGAGTCTGCCGTTGCTCCGACATGGCGGTGTTTCGTCTGAATCCAACAGCACTGAATGGAGCCAATCAAAGCCTGACAGTAAATCGGCAATCTACGCAACGCCAATCGCAAAATCGCGGTTTGTTTAGTCAAAAACGCGGTTTGTTTAGTCCATCGGTGCACAACCTTAGGCCGTACGGCCGCATGCAGCTTTCGATAATGAAATTTGCGGCCGTTCACATGTAATTTAAAATATAAGATTTGGCGGCCGTGCTGACGTATATTGAAGCAAAACAAACGCAAGGTAAGAAAATCAGTCCACACGATGTGTAACAATCCGGATGGTGATGTTTCTTTTAATAAAATCGTTAAAATGTTTGACATTTTATTATACTTTTGGGCACAAGCAAACGACATCTACCGGATAAAATCTATTCTTTAATTAAACGTATCTCGTAAGTAGAACTCGAACTCATTGGCGGCCGTACTTCATACGAATAAAAGTAATGTGGCCGGCAATAGCAAATGGTGTATACCCCTGGTTTGGCCAAACCCTTTGCGATAAAAACGTGGACGACGAGCTACTAAGAAATCCAAGAGAGATTTAGTCAAAAGCTAGCCACCAAAAAGCGACAACATGGCGCGATTGGCTGCCGTTGCAACAAAAAAGTTCGGCTGCAGCTGGCATCTCAGAAGATTTCAAAAGTTGTTCCCTGACTTGCATAAAACTGATTGTAGTTAACAGTTTGTAGGATCCTGCAAATCTGCCTAACGCGCAGTTTAAGCATTTTTGTTAGTTTGATCACGCTTGCCGTGATCTCCAATTTACTAATATACTGTTCGTGAGCTACGGACAGTTTAACTCTTTGAATCGTTGCAAAAAGATTCTTTGGACAAGCCGGAATCGTGCGTGCTAACGGCGTAACTGGGCAACAATACTGTGGCAGCTACTCGAACCTGCATACATTCTAGAAGACGAAAAAAGTAATACAGGGTGTCCATAAAGTCCTGCACACATTTCAAAATGTAATTGCGAAGTAACTAAAGTAGATAAAATCATACAGTTTTTTGCAAAGTGAAGTTTGTTTATTAAAGTTTAAAATTAAAAAATTTG
>Ga0210059_1012848_pt1 | contig 12589 bp, 6 predicted proteins | sample Ectturendosymbi2_FD_188042 | JGI IMG/M metagenome (GOLD analysis project Ga0210059, IMG submission 188042) | Ecteinascidia turbinata endosymbiont from Florida, USA - Sample 2 (SPAdes) (version 2) | ecosystem: Host-associated > Tunicates > Ascidians > Unclassified | place: Key West, Florida...
CATCTAAAACTCGAATAAAGCAAATATAATACAACTGTGTAGAATATAATATATTTACTCGCCACCCTAGAGGGGTGGTATCCCCAAGTTTGAAAACCACAGATTTTGACGAAATACGTTTTTAATGACATTTGAAATAGGCCAATATTGCTGGAATTAGTGGTAGAAAATAACCGTAGTATTTGATCGCAATGCTTGAACTTCAAAAAACATATCTGTGAAATTTTTTTGGAGTCGCGAGTAATAAAGTTTCTCTAAGCCTGTTTTGTATTTTTTGTATCAATTACAATCATCTTATAAGTTAATATAATCACATTTAACTTAAACCTGAAAAGCTTGCAGTTCGACAGAACTCCAATCAACCTTTAGCTATTTTAGAGCTTGACATTGTAGACATAACACTTCGGGTCATTTTACAAGCTCTTTGCGATAGAAATCAGATCAGTTTCTTCATTTTGTAAAAAAAACATGCATTCTGTAACTTTTCCCGAATATGATCAAGAAAAGTTTCGAATCAAAGCTGCTGAGGTCAAGAAAGCAAACACGTTGAAAAACAAAGTATCAAATAATAATAAAACTTACATGCTTCAAATCCATCAGTGTGCTCTTGGTCAATTCTACTTTTCGTCTGTTTGATAATTTTACCACAACAACTTTGTCCTGTCAAAAAAAAAGTCTTCGTGAAAATACATTTTCAGTCATAGGTGAACGATAGTTTCATCACCTGCGATGAAAGAACTCAAAACAAAGTGGTTGCTCTAACGCACTTGGCGACGGCAGCTATCTTCCCGTCAAAAATTGTGAATAATATCTAGAAGTAGTTTTTTTTAATTGAAACACTAGGTACTCTCTTGGTACGTTAGTATTTCTAAGTATTTGCACGAGAAACGTTTTCCCCAATCATTCTCTTTTAGTTGGCCTTAAACACCAGCAATTAACAAATTCAATTTTGAAAAGAGCATGGCGGCATGGCGTTTTCATGAAATGCAAAACACGTCAAACTTAGATGTTCCTACCTTGTAGACAGCAGTTGTTGTAACACCGGTCCAAGCTTTTTCACTTATGAGAGATCCAGCGCTGGTCTTTCTCTGCATTGAATGATTTGAAAGCGTTAAAGTCACCGCACAGCGCATTAACCAATTGACACAAGTCTTAAATTCCTGTTTTCATCGATCGGAAAGGGAAAGAGCAAAATTCAAAGATTTTTTTATACCTTCAATCCATGGCTACGGATGTATTAAGCCCCATTTAATCTACAGAACTGACACGAAAAAAAACACAAAGATTGCATTAGGACTTGTGAAGAATGGGTGAAATTTTTATCAACCATCCCAACCTCGGCAAAACCATTTACCTCGACATCATAGATTCTTTCGTTTTTCTTTGAATTGGATGACCATTTCCTCTTACGTTTATGAGCTCTTTTTGCGGCGATCGCAGGAGACAAGGAAGGGACGTAATAAGAGATCACTTCACCAAGCGATGGATCACTGTCAGTTGGTATATCTCCAAGCGCACCAATGTCTCCATCAAGGTTACCACCTAAGACTCCGTTTGGCGATATCGGCCACGTGATATCGCTCCAGTAGACCCTCCATAGCTGACTTTCAAGTTCTTTTTGGAGTGTGTGGCGTCTGAGTGTTTAAAACAAAAACAAATTCTTGAAACCATCTGTGTCCCAAAAGTTCAATGTGGAGGGCGGTTAAAGTTATTACGTCGGGGCTGCATGCTTGGTTAACAGAGTAAAGCAAAACTAAGGTTTTATCGATCTGCCGTCAGTTTAGCGAATCTTGTCGAAAAACCTTTCTGTACTGCACACTGCTTTTACATGCACTTCAGAGAAAGTAAAGTTAATTGTTTTTGGATGCACGGTCGATTGGTTGACTAGGAAAATACACGTATTCTTCACATACACCGTGAGCACAAAGAGCAATACGCAAAACTAGTTTTCGATTTCATTCAACGGTACTTTTGAAACAAGCTTTAAACACATCAGCAAGATATCCTCGCAATACTGCGTACACATTTGTATACATATTATCGCCTTTGAAGTTTGATAATACTATTTTTGTACTACAAAGCACTTTCCATCAGAATAACGGTCACTGAGAAACAGCTTGACAAGAGTTTTCAGAAAATACATCACGAAGGGTCTTTCTTGGTTTCCAAGAAAATGCGCTTTTTCAGATCTCTGCCACTTCACGACTGTTAAGTAAGGTTTTCGTCGGTTGGAAACCATATTCTGCGACAACGTAGTGGGGTGAATTACAAAACAAACTGTCGCGTTTGTGCGAGGTGGGGCCGGCAGTACGGCAGTAAACATTTTCATCGGCGGTTTTTCGCGAAACTTATCTTCAGACCAAAGTCCATCACTTAAAGCACAGCCAATGCCCTTTCGGTGAGCGCTTTTTCGAACGCAAACTTGTGCACGATGAATGGATTAAGTCGCTTTTGTCTTCTTGTGTGATCTATTCTATTTGCCAACTTGTTTATCGTTCAATAGAGTGATCGAAAGGTAAACATTCCATGATTCGAACTGTAATCCGGACCTGTTTTGTAACGAAACCTTTTCAGTATTGCCGCACACAGGGTACACTCATTCTTGGTTTGCCAAAGTTGCGCAAAACTGCTTAGAACATTTGCAGCTCAAGCTTGACAGCTTGGAATTTTTATTGTGGAAAAGAAAAACTTTGGTAAAATAGAATTGTGTCGTTACTTTACCTGTAAGTGTTGACGGATATAATAACTGCAACAGTCGCCAGCGAAACAACTGAAATGACGATTGCTTCAACCAATGTCAGTCCTGGAATAGGAAAAAAACTTATAAGGAAACAAACCGAAATGAATGAATTCATTTGCGCAAATAGTCAAGCAACATTTGGATAAAAATCAGTAGTTAATACTTAGCATTAGAAATTTCACTCCAACCGGTGTCGGTTACAAACCTGAATCTAACCAAATGAATGCCTGATCAGGGGCGTAACGAGGGGGGCACAATTCCCCGGACGCCCAATCACTATGGGGGCACCGAATGGCTGCAGGGGGCTCCGAAAAGTCCTAACAATGTCACAAGTACTTTCCTCAAAACAGTACTATTTCACTCCGAAAGACTTCAGGTTCGAAAAACTGGGGCGCCAAACTTGCTTCTTGCCTCGGGAGCCATGTAACCTCGTTACGCCCTTGCGTCTGATGGAACGTACGACGTCATAAAATATGGAGAAGGTTTTCCACAAAATATAAAAAGGATTCTCACTTTCTTTAGCACATTTCTTTCCGTTAAATCCACATTTAGGAACGTCTCTTGGAACAGTGTTTTTCGGCCAATGGGCGGACTGTCTTGGCAACTCATAATATTTCTTGTTGATAGCATCGTACTTGCCCACAACTTTGAAGACACCTATGCACACAAGAGTATTTGGCCTGTGAAATGATTAAGTATTCATGCTCCTTTTTATGTTTAAAAATATTAGTGACACAAACGCAGGTGCAATAGTTGGATGCGTGAGTGCAATGCATTTGATTGTATCAGTGGCAGAAGAAAGCTACTGGTTGACTAGCACAACATGTAACTTTTAGGTTTTTCAATTATATGCGCAATTTTCTGATTTTGCATATCACGAAGTAGTTAACGCTCACCTTCCTTCGGGTCCAAGTCCAGCACGGAGAAGTCAAGAAGTCGGTCTCCGGATAAATCGAAAGAAATTTTTCCTGTGACTCCTGCGACAATGGACAATTATTTCCAAGGTCAAAAATTTTTCGTGCCGACGTTTTGACCTTTAGGTCGCAATTGACGTCGTTTCTATCCTTCTACGCTTGAAGGAGATCGATTGATCGTATAATTTCTTGCATTATTCAACAAGGATTTTGTCAAGGTATTTTGCTTAAAAGCGTGTTTTTTGCCTCAAGCAAAATACGCAACACTATTTAACTGTTGTTTTCACATCTAAATGTCAGTAGGAAGCTACTAAGAAAGTCCCTCTGAAAAAGCGCTTCTTTGTATTTTTCACAACAGAAGTAACGGCACGTGGCAGTCAGGGGTGCCTTTTTGAGTGACTCGACTTCCGGTATCGCTAAATTTTTCGTATCGCTCAACAGAATCTGACAATTTTTAGTCCTGACCAACGACAAACCACTCACGTTTTGTGCAAAGACAAGTTTTAAAATATAGTGTTATTAATGTGAACTTGACCCAGCCCTGTAGCAAAACCATTTTAAATGGTTTATTGATTGCAGATATGCATCGTCTACCTGAGCTCGAAATTTATTCGGATGTCATTTTTGAGCAACACAACACAACACAGTTGTTGTTGGCTTGACCCGCCCACGACATTAACAAAACACAGTTAGATTCTCATTCTCCCACCCGCTTTGGCTTCGATTTGTACGTGGATCTTTTCCCAGAAACAGTGTGTCAAGAAATGAATTTATTCGTTCGTGCTCACGCAAATCGTCCTAACAGAGAGTACGATGTCCGCACGCAATCAATTCAAGAATCGTTCGACGTTCCACGCCAAAATGTGTTCGCCAAAATCTAAGCCTTTCCGCCACTTACTTTCTCGCGACTGTTTTCTACTAAAACGGTCGGTGTTCATTTTTTATCTTTATAACGTTTCCTGAATTTGCAACTGAGCCCAGACGGCTTACTTGCAAAAGAACTAAGCCCTTTTCATGTGATTTGAAATTAACTTCATAACACATTCTAACTGAAACAAATAGTTGATTTTATCATTTAAAAACAACTTTTCAAAGTTTTTATGAAAAACTCCTTGTCGTTTACACTTTTCCTAGAGCAGTAGTGTCAAATGAGGGCAACGCCATTGCAAAGGGTGATGCTGCATGGTCGTCTCTGCACAAAGGTTGGCGTGGAAGGTAGTCAGTAAGGTTTTACGATCGGCTAAGTGAAAAGCTTCGCAGCAAGTATATCGAATCAATTTAGATAATTGCCTATCGTTCATTGCGTGCGTCAAAAATAAGCCTTACCTATAAGTAGCTCAGAGTTTCTTAAAGCTAATGTGTAGTGAATTTAAATCTGAAGGGGTAAATTTAAGGTTAGCAATAGGATGGAAAAATTAATTCATATATTATTTATTTCCAAATATACATCTATCAGTGAATATTGTTTTCAAAAGGAATTATTTTTATGGCTCTAAAAATCTAAAAACTCTATTAAAAATTCAGATAATTTTTGTCATTTTACTCAGCCTTTTTGTCATAGGCAATGTTTGAGGTACACCGTCAGGGAAAGGTTGGGAAACCTTGGACTAGAGCTTAAACCAAACGACATTCACCCATAAAATGAAACAAGGTAATTTTTGGTTCAAACCTTCAAAACTTTTGCCTTTAATCATTTTCTGCAAGAGATGTACACCCTTTGGAGGTACCGCTGCCTTCGAAGTCTTGTCGCCACATGGTGTCATGGTATCCCGCACCCTTGCAGAGTCTTGCGAAGCAGTGTTGTTTTCAGCGAGACTCGAGTTGATGACGTGGGCCAGCAACAGCAGTGAGTCGTGGAAATACGCTGGATACTGATTTTTCTGTTAAGTAAAATGGTCGAGTTAAAATGACGATCTGAACTATAAACGAAATGAGGCCTAAATAGCCTCATTAATCCGTGTACGTCCATCAAAATAAAGAAAAAAACAGGAAAGTGCATTTATAACAGAACTGCACCAGTCACGAAAAGAATGACGACGAAAATTTGTTTCCGCTATTCTTATGTCTTTTATAGAATGCAGCGGATACACAAAGACGCAAAGGTGAGACTCGCTCTTAACAATCGAAGATATCAGCTTACGTGGAAATACTCGGTTATATCCTTGGCGCCGTATCTCTCAGCCTCTGTTGCAGCGACCGTTTCTGCAACTGTTCTTGTCATGTTTGCGTCCAAAGTCGCTTTCATGTTTCTAAACACAACATACGCTGCTTTTACAATATGTTTGATCAAGATCACTCGGGAAGAAAACTACGAATTTCAAACACTTTGAAATGCTCTTAGTGAGACAGAAACAGGCAACCATTTTTAGCTTCTTCTGACAGCCAGGTCAGAGGAGGGCCTAATTGTTTTACTGCAAGAACAGTTAGAAAAGTAACCCCACTCACTAGCATTACCAGAAAAGGTCTGGGTTGTTTCCAATTTTTCTGTAAATACCTTAACTACAGTTTCTCTAAAAAACTCAACTGAAACAGTTTTCAGCCTCAGCACAAACTCTTTGTTCTTTATTTGAACCTTACGATGCCACGAACAGAGCAAAGCTATTCAACAAAGTTCTAGGGCTTCGGAAAGAACAACAGCTCGTAATTGCATGCTAGTTTAGAATTAGTTTTCGCAACATTGATCAACGCTTCAGCCAAACGGCACATACCGACCAAGCCGGGTCTTCAGACGATCGATAAATTCACTATATTCCGCTGTTTCCGGCTTTGTCACGGTGATTATTAAAGCACTTTCGAGCTCTTTCTTTATTCGTTCATCCTGCAGAACAGTTTAGCGCTTTGTTTTCTTGGTTTCTGGATAAATTCATACCAGGTTCCCTTTTTGAAATACAACCCTTTTATAAAGCCTTTACTGAAACACAGATCTTGGCCATGTATCCCAAAACAGTGATGTACCTTGACAACATTCTATAACAACATAATGAAGACTATTGTCTACAAGGAGATACTCTAACTGAAGTACCGAGTAGACCAGTGGTTCTTAAACTTCATGAACACGCTGAATCCTTACGTAGTTTTTTTAAGCTTTTTTCGAACCCGATTTTTGCCCAATATATATTACAGAAAGTAAAAATGGGTCACTGAAAAGAAATCAATCAACAGTTTATATTTGAAGTAGTCCCACGTTTTTAGTCGTGTTTCAGATGACCTTCGTTGAACCCTGAAACAGCTCTGTCGAACCCTATAGGGGTTCAATCGAACCCAGGTTGAGTACCACTGGGGTAGACGTAAACAAAGCCAAGAGTTTGAAAACGTCATTGAATGTTCATGGCGGTATGTTTAGTTAAAGTTACTACACATATTCGGGGTTATACGTTTAAATCGGTTTAGAATGCAGCTGGTCAAAAGTTTTAATTAGATCAGCGAGAGCATCGTTATGCTTAAATGTCATGAAGAACTGCTTTTGATGGCTAGTGTATTATTTTTGCTCTTTTTAGAACCGCATAAATTCCTCAACGCATCAGTCATGTAATTCGAAAAGAGCTTTGCACCGGAAAAGTCATTTTCGCGTGCAAAGATTGCCAAGCTACATAAGAGGTTAACCCACATAATATGGGATGGCTGGACAAATCGCAATAATTTGAAACATTTGGTGATATTCGCGGAAATTAAAATAATTCGTCAACGTCTGGGTCTCGCGGCGTCGTGCTTATCCTGTCTGCAAACTTCAAGCAATTGCTTAAATGACTAGGACCGGCGGAATCTTCTCGGTCGCAATCTCTTTCATAATCTCGTCTCCACGCTTACCTCAAGTCTGTCCAAATCGCTGGTCTACCGGTGTTGCCCAAAGAAAATTGGAAAATGAACAACAGCTTAAATTTTTCAATATGCCTTCGCCAAACAAGTGTCGAACTGTTTCACGTTTTGAAACACGCACGGAACTTGTTTCATTTTCTGGCCGGTGTCGTCTGCGACATCGACGCCGCCGTTGTTGATTCCAACTTAATGAAGTGATCGAGACGTTACGGCCTGATCTTTATGAACTCGGACTACTTGGGCGACGGCCGGGCAGGCGTAAACAAAATTTTGAGCGTGCGATGGTCGCGAAAACATTTTGAACTTAGGCAGGGTGCATTTCCTTGAAGAGAAAATAGACTGAGAATTTTTTTCCATTTTATTCTCAAACCCATACGAGATTTACTCAAATTGTAGCACATCCAAAAACGTTTCACTGGCGTTGGGCGAGCCAAACTTACTTTGACTTTATTTTGCTGTCTATTCCTTGCATACAAGAGAAACCTTGTTTCTGTGAAAACGTAACGGGTAGAACATTCTCGAACGGAACCGAGATGTCACCCTGTCTGATTTTTAGCTCTGCCGATTGGTCAGCTGGACTGGTAGAGTTCAGGGTGACCGGCAGTGACCTTCGGGAAAGTTGACATGCACGTACATCAAATCCCGTTTACTTAAACGCAGCTACCAAAGCAGTTTATCCCTGCAGGACGCGATGAAGCTGCCAAAGTTTATACTGGCGTGACGAGCTGGAAACTTTTAGACGGAGGGGTTCGAAAAGTAGCTGTAGCACGTGAGTGTTGGTTGACCTGCAACAGTGTGATAGAAAATTTTCCAAAATGATGCAAAGCATAGGACAGCCTTTTCAAAAATCTTTCGCGTGCTTGAAAAAATGCTTATTTCTGATACACGCGGCAGCAACACTACATGCTGTTTTACACAAATGTTTTACATTGTTGCTTCGGAAGAAGGGAAAGCAGGTGTTATTTATCGCAAACATCATCTTGAAAATGTTTAGTAGCATAAAACAAAGAATATGCTCAAAAATATTTGGTTTCAAAGCTAAAAAAGCAAAAACGTTTAAAAGATGGATGTATTAACCAACCCTATTATGTGAAAAATCATTGCCCATGCTTGCATCTAACACAACAAACACATCAAGTGTTTGGTTTTTGTATGAACTGCTGCTGCCTATTCGCAGAAAAGTTTATCCACTTATTTGCAAGAATGAAACTTACATCATGTCATTTACTTGCAGCAGACATCTTAAAATTACCCAGGTAGTGTCTCCATCTTTATATTTCCATGCGTTAGCACATTTTGACCCGTAGTGTAATGGATTTTACTGCGTAAAGACATCAGGAATAAGATTAAGAAAATGCCGAGAATCACAACCTCAGCAAATCAATACATCGTGATTGCCAACGTGATGCATGCGGAAAATGTTAATTCAGATAAAAAAATATTTGTAACAATTTCTTTAGGCAAAGATGACGCCACACCGACGCAGATGATGAAGCTGCAGCCGACGAACTTCGTGATAATATTCCAGGAATATTACTTTTAAACTGCGGTTTAAGAAGTCTTGATGACCACTCGTCACTCGAAAATGCGGCTATCGTTTGGCCTGTGGTCAGTTTTATGCAAAAGGGACAGGAAATTCATTGCTAAACCGGAATGTGATGTTATGAAACAAACACATGTTTTCAAGTATGCGCAGCCGGTGATCAGGCGTTTCGCCGTCGACGATTCATATTGCGCGGAGACTAATCTGTTTTTGACGCACACATCTGTTTAGCAAACACTCTACGAAGAAGCTGAGTCTTGGACTTCTACTCTTTCGCAAATAACGAACCGCTCCTGAAAACAGTACAATCAAACCTGCAAGGTTTAAGCTTGGAAAATCCAACCAAGTCCCTTTGGCCTTGGTTCAAAGGCGATTTTAGTTTACTTTCCCAAACTGAAGATATCGTGGGTTCCGCCTGCGTGTTATTGAAAGTGCTGGCACTGGACCTCAACTTCGTGGCAAAGATATATCTGCAGAGTTCAACCAACTATTGAAGTAGGACCATGCTTGCATGCCAGTGCAGAAGCACACATTTCGGAAAGCCAGGTTAACACTTCGCTACATTGCTTTTATCTTAAGTAAATCACTTTTAGTTGAGATGCTGCACGAATAAGTTCATCCACACCACTGTGTGTGCTTTACTACTACTTGCATATATACGAGTGCAAGCATTGGAGTCGAAACCTAAAATTTCTCACAAGTTTTGAAATAAGGCATTTCAAAAGGCTTTTCTGTAAGACGAAATAGCTTATGCAGATTTTCCAATGCTCATCATCTGTGAATCCTGGAATTCCAGGATGATGCCTCAGACGAAGACCCTGATGATGACTCTGCAGACCCGAAGCAAAACGGCATGAAAACTAACTCTGAAGACTACCTCTGAGAAATAAAAGGTTTTGGTTCGTTGGAAGCTTCTCACTGATGAAACCACAGCATTATCAAAAGCGAATCAAAGTACACTTTGGACGTGTGTGGCATTTTTGCATCACGAACAGCCCACCCAGAATTTATAAAACTTTTTATTGTTTTGGACAATGTGGTCGTGCTTGGCGAGAAAAAAATATTTTAATTTTAGAAGTTAAACGACCTGTTATAAAAGTTTCGATACTTCTCTGCTGGACTCACAGGCGTAGGGTCAAAAAAAATCTGGGGGATCTGGGGGTTACAACGTTTTTCCCGAAAAGGTACGTTCATGCGCCAAAAGTAGATTTTTGGAAAACGTTTACACTTTTAACTTCTTTAGTTTTAAAAAGGCAAATTCAATGCTATTTTCACCTCATCAATATCAGAAAAAATTAAATTGACAAAAACATTTTAGAAACGTTTCCGTATTCGATACAAATTTTCTTTATGTTGACAATTACTTTTCCACGAAAAAAAATAGTTGTAAGGGCTGCAGTCTCCCTTGGTCACCGCCTCCTACGTCTATGCTTGCACTGCAACTTCCTTTGCTATTTCAATCTTGATAATCTTGCCTTGATAATGTTGCGTTGTGACAAAATACCTGAGTTATCGTCTATACGGTAGCAAAAGTGTGCTTTCGTAGGCAACAAAAAAGTTTTTAGGTTTGTGGTTGAATCACTTCCGAGCAACCTCTGAGGGATGACATTCGCAAAATGTCTGATCATAGTTCATCTAGAGCGCATGCTTAGTATTAGAGACCAAAAGCTCCAATATAGAAGATATATGATATACCCACATAAGGATTGTCTTTTAAATGTGCTTGAATGCTCATATCACGACGAGTAGCAATTTTTTGAATTGACAACCGTGGTGTTGACTGCTGTAGGAAAATTTTTGGGGCTGGGGCGCTTCGCGGGTTTCTGCGCAAATGTGCCTCTCCGCTAGATTCATAGTTATATTAAAAACAGAAATTGATGTAATGTGTTAATCACTTCAAAAGATCCTGAACGTTACTCCATTCCTCACGGTGTTGGAATGCCAGCTCTGTTCTTTGTCGTATACCACTTTCTAGCAAATAACCGCTGGGTTCCCAGATAAAGGCGTATGCAGAAAATTTTCATGGTGGGTTTTCATTCAGTGGCATATGGTGGTCATTTCTATTTCGTGTGCGCTGTTTGTGACGTCACAATTGAACGTCATATTTATGTTTCAAACCAACGTTTTGACGAAGTTTGTTGACACAATATGCATAGTCTTCCACATGCACTCTCCTTATTTCATGTGTCACTGCACTTAATATAAATTATTATCAACGCTTCAAGTTAGGATATCTTAGGAAAATACACTCAACGCTACGACACAGCAGATCAAAACTGCAAAATATCATGCTGCGTGTTAAAATAGGGGAGTAAAACACACTCATCACTACGTTGGAGCAATTTACAACTGCAAAATCAGATTGCGCTAAAGTTTCGTCGAATACGAGCAGTCGAGCATGGAAGGTGTGCGGCTGGACTGGCTTGCACACACTCCGCTTTGCAAGATCGAATCTTGCTGAACTACACAAGAATTGAGAATGCGCATAAAGCACGCAAGAAAACTTTCGTTTTTTTTTCTATGTATATAGAAATCCAGCAAACTTTTACAGTAGTTTTCCTTTTTCCCTGTTGCGACATTATCAAATGTCTGAATGCTTCTGTGTTAACAACTGCTGTTTTTGAGCTCTTGCAACAGTTCTATAATGTTATAGACACTGGTAATGTAGCCAATGCTGTCAGCAATAGCCGACGAAATAGAGACAATTGTTTTGAATAAAGTGACCTATCGCGGAACACAATCTTAAACATGTGTAGTGGACGAAAGGTCTGCAAAAGTGGTGAGATGGTTCCTGGATGCAGACGATAATCCAGATTCCCACCAAAACCTGATTATTACTTTTTGGCCCATTTACAATGTTCCTTGAAATTTACATGCAAATTCATTCCGTGGTATTTGCATTAAGTTGACAAATTAACAAGCAAAAGTATGCGAAAACAATTAATCTCCTTTGCGCAGATAATAAAATTTTTGTAACATATCAAACTCAAGGGGGGGTTCATCCAAAAACCCTCCTTGCCAACGCCCTTGTTCCCAGATTAATGAGGCTAGAGTTGTACCTTCCCTAAAGGTTTATTCTTTGTTGTTTCCATTGCGCATTTTTCACGTAAATTTTGGAAAAAAATTAACTGTTGCTTCGTGAAAAAATTCCAAACTAACACAACTTAGTTTGAATCGATCTGAAAAGATTGTTAAATGCGAATGCGGTATAGAAAACTCTTGCACAAATATTTGTCGCTTCTTACACTTGTTGCTGTTCCGTTTGGAAGAATCCATTCCCACGGTTTTGGACCCAGCTTGTCTTCAAGATCGACTATAATGTACACGAAGTCACTGCCCTCTTGCTTGAATTCCTCCGCATACCTCAAGAAGTCGCGTACCACCAAGTCATTTGCACTTATGATCATAACTGTAGAAGTATATCCTGCTTTTTAGAATTGAAAAATAAAATAAATGCATACACACACACAAGTGTTGATGAACACAGTCAAGCAAGCTTTCCACCTAACTCGATGTCGGTCTTAAAGCGAAGCAAATGACTGTTAGGTCTAACTGTCAAGGACCAAAGGTGAGCAG
>Ga0210059_1012850_pt1 | contig 12587 bp, 6 predicted proteins | sample Ectturendosymbi2_FD_188042 | JGI IMG/M metagenome (GOLD analysis project Ga0210059, IMG submission 188042) | Ecteinascidia turbinata endosymbiont from Florida, USA - Sample 2 (SPAdes) (version 2) | ecosystem: Host-associated > Tunicates > Ascidians > Unclassified | place: Key West, Florida...
GAATGTCCCACTAAAGTCTGGTGAGGCATGTCCTGTTGGCTACACCAATGGGAAAGCGGCCCCAAGGTCATCCAAGGGCCAGGTGGAGTGACTACATGACCTTGCTTGGTTCCATCTTGGTGTGGAGTCAGCAGAACTATCAGAGATTGTTGTTGACCATGGGGTATTTTGAGTCCTCCTAGAACTGCTGCCCTGTTACCATCCCCAGAGGAAAAGTGGGCATGAAAATGAATGAATGACAAGCTAGATAAAAAGCAGGTCTCAAAACCAAACCGCTGCACTTGATTAATTAGTTGACATCACTGCTCCCACAATTTTCACCACTGTACAATAAGATCTTTATCCACTTCGTCCCATCGCAGCCTTTCATACCTGACTTAAAGATAACTCAACACCATCAGGGACATGCAGGCTGATGAACACATTGGCTTTTGGAGGATTGAACACATCCAAGCTTTCCACACCTGCAGCAGGAAATATTGTTACAAAAAGCTTGTTTGTAATTTATAATGGAAATGCTAGAAGTTTCTACATCATTTCTCAAACAAGTGTCACTCTCAATCAGCCATTTGGTTGGTGATAATTGTCATGTAATCGCCTCAGTGCACAAATCAATCACCCATTTTTGGATCATTATTATACATCAAGAAAAATATTACACAGTCAGTGGTTCCCATAGTCACACATTATAAATTCTCAGGAGTCATTCAATCAAAGGTTGATTAACTTGTTCCTGAGATTAAGTCAAGATGTTTTGCTACGCATTAAAACAAGATTGATCCCTTCATTCCTTGAATTAATTCAGAAGCTGTGCATGTGGAAGAAATTACAGAGCGGCATGGCTGTGTCAATGAATTCTTGCAAGCACGTTAGCCTACACCACTTACACATCCTGTGTAACCTACTGGACTGTTATTTTGTTTGTTACGTCACTGTACACTTGGTAGATTGTTTTGGTTAGTTGTTCCTACTGTGACCTTTCCCTTTCCAATGTAAAGTGGGCAACCGGGGTTGCAAATTTTCAATTAGATTTTCTTAATTGGTAACTTTACTGTTTGTGGGTTTTATTTTAAATTTTATTCTATTTATACTTCATGCACTTCGCAGAGCTGATGAATGCCTACTTTGTAGGCAAAATATATATTCTGTAAGATCTTAAAGTGTCTGATTCTGTGCTGAGAAAGGATTTCTTTCCATAGACAGTGAAATTATAGAACACGTAGCCATAACTTGATTGAAAAAACAATCTATTTCATGAGACATTAACCAATGAAGCCAATGAAGGGAAGTATGATGACTACAACAAGCCAATTAAAAGCTCTTAGGTTTGCTGAAAGCTTTCCAGAAATCAACTGAATGGACTCAGCTTTCTTCAGTTTGTGATGATTCAAATTTGCACATACCTGTATTCAAGTAACTACTCTCCACAAAGGTGACACAACTGACTTTATTAAACAAATTTTTGACAGGAAATCGATTTCACGAAATCTTATTCAAATAGAATTCTGGTATCTTACTCAAATATTCTATTTGAATAAAATTCAAGGACTGATGATGTTTAGTGTTGCGTGAAATCCATTTCCTATTAAAAATTTTGCAGATAGCTTCACTTAGTCACCTTTGTGGGGACCAGTAACTTAGTAACTTAACCACAATAGGATGTGCAGAGGGTGTAGTGAACACACCAGGAAGTACAGATTTTGATCTGGATGTTCTTATTAACAAGAACTTTAGCAGTTATGACATAATAAAATTTCAATACCTGGTTTGCTTTGCTTATTTATTTATTTTTTTTACTTTTTTTGGTGACGGCAGTTGGCGGCAGGCTGAAGCCTGAAATTTGCTTCCTGCCGGAGCATTTGAGGTTAATGCTCTTGCCCAAGGAACGCTATGGCAATTTTCTCAGTGGCCGTGGATCAAACACCCAACCTTCCAATTGGGAGGTGAACACTTCACCACTGAGCCATTGCCACCCCATTTGTTTATTTTTATAAACATGAGGAATGTAGGCAAACATCTATATAGAAATCTGTAGTTCCCTGAGAAATTTCCTACTTAAGCTGTTTTTTTTTATTCTTGTTTGGGTAGGAAAAAATGCGCTTTGCTGCTTTTAGAGGAAACTCATCAAACAGAATATGCAACAAAAGAAAAACGAGATGTTCACTAGTCTTCTTTTTCATTATTGTTCACTAGCCTTTTTTTTGTTACTGGATGTTTTCTGTGTTATTGTTCACTACTCTTTTTTTCGTTACTATGTTCACAAGTTTTTTTCATCTTCGTTATCAGTTGTTTACTTGGTTGAACCACATATGCTTTTTTTAAGAGAGGGTATCGACTGAACGTAATTTATGGCTATCATTTGCCTTAATATTTTTGATTTTATTTTTGTTATCATTTGTTTACTTGGTTCACCTACGTATATCCTTCTTTAAAGAGAGGGGTGTAGTGGAATGCGCTGCATTCGCACTGTTTAAGTGGAGCATTTCTAGCCAAAGGTGGGCTTGCGATAAACCTTAGTTGCATGCATCACAGATGCTGAGCTAGTTGATGCCAGGCCTGTTGAGTTCAACGTGATCCAGGTTTTTGACTGTTTGTGCCATAACGACACAAAATCAACCTCAACAAAAACAATGATTTATGAGCAATGCATTCACCTTGCCATGATCTCACAGATTGTGCAGAAAATCCCATCAGGTAACTGATGATATGACTAACATCATCTTTTTCGACTGGCCCATTGTTATCTGCAAGTCTTATGCTTTTTGGAATAGATGCAAAATACAACTGTGCAAAGGAAAGAGAAACAAAACCTGAAAAATATGAAAGCAGCTATTACACAGAGTACAACCTTTGAAAATCATTTGATACATGTGTACTCACTTGAAACAAAAAGTGTGGTGAACCAAATACCCTTCATTTTAACTTGAAATGTATTTCCACTTTAGTTGTTTTGACCTATTTCCAGCATTAATGTTACGTAATTCAGCTGTAAAATAACAAAGAAAAGCTACTTAAAGCATCTCATGAGGTAATTGGGTCATTCACCTACACACAATTAAAACATGATATTAACAATTTTGAATTTAAGGTGTTTCACTTTGCAAATGCTTAAAAATTATCAAAAGCAGACATTACATGAAAAATACGGTAGGTATTTAAAGAATCCCTGCTGTGAACAAGACTAAGGAATGTACTTATGCAATTATTCCACAATCAAGGTTCCCAACCATTTTTTAAAATCATTTTCCAAAATTTTTCAATACATTTTCAATGCTAAATTTAAGTTCAATACCACTGCTTCTCTTCATTTTTTGAAATTCTTAATCATGAAACTTAATTTTACACATAGCATAACATTGCATAAATAATGAAGTGCTTTGCCTTCAGTAAAATTCTGCTCAGATATTTGAGATTTCTTTTCCATTTAGAATTTCCATACTTTTTCAATACCTAGTGTATATTTTGGCAAAATTCAATACTTTTTCAAGGTCTTGAAAACCAATTTTGAAATTCAATACTTTTTCAGTACTTTCAATACCGCGTGGGAACCCTGCACAATAGTAAAATATCTACGCAATAAGTAGAGATTTTAGAAAATCATATTGGATTATCAAAACAATTGCCTTCACCATTTGCAAAATTGACATGAAAAACAAACTTTACAACAAAACACTAATATGTGGACTTTCGCTGAGTTGAATAAGCTAGGCAATTCCAAAAGAAATGTTTACTTTGTCAATTATCTGAAACTTTCCTTGTTAGCAAAGAACAAAGATGGTAACATTTAAGAGCAAAATTCTACAATCTGAATATTAGCACAGATGCTTGAGCTTACATTAATATTATTTAAGTGCACTACATCCATAGACAGATTGCATTTGCTCGTTCACATTGGACCAAAGTATAAACTTTATCCACCAAGCACCAAATATGAAAACCAACTCACCATCTTCAGTAATGTTACCCTTGGTGCTTAATCACTTAATTGTTATTATCCAGAATTTAATTTTATGACTTACTGAACTAGACATTTATTTGGCAACACACTCTGTATTGGTTAGGAACCTAACCCTTATTAGGCAATCACACTTTGCAGACATTAGCCTTTTATGGGTAGACAAAACTATCCATATTCAAACTAGCAAATTAAATGTTTTTAGTCTCAACAGCGGAGTAATGAACAGCACGGCAAAAGCTAAAAATTCACATTTGCATTAATGCTACAAGGTTTAATTTGACCTGCCAGTATTGCTATTATTGACAGTTCCAACGCCAATTTTTGTCACAAACATCAATCAAATGAGTTTGGTTGTACTGCATAAAAACTTGATCAAAAATACTTGATATGTCTCACGCAGAACAAACTAAATATGTTCAGCTAATTTCAACTCTAACAAACATAAGCTTGAGATCTGTGTAGTATATTATAAAGGCAATTATATATTAGAAAGATAACATTTTAAATTGAGCATTCATACTTACGTGAGGCAACTTACCCTTCAATACCTAGTAGAACACGTGGTTTTAAACATATTAAGAGTGAACATTGCTCTGGTGAAGACATAACACCATGTTTGCATTTGTGAGCTTCATGATTCAAGATTGCATTTTAGCTTATTGATTTTGCACTGGTATATCTGGTATGATTTAGCTGAATTTTGATATCCATTGCACAATCGTACAGAATTTCCTTAAATTCAGAAACCAAGTGCTACTTAGGTTTATTTTCGTATTCTTCCAAAAGCATTTTGGGTCAGATAATAGAAACCACATATGACAATTAGCTAAATCAACATATCTTACATTTATATCAGGATACACTGATAAGAAAATAGGCTGAATACAGACTAATTGGCTGCGTCATATTGGACTGTACTGGATAACACCTTTGGCACAGGGTGGATTTAGCTGTAAATCTCATATTTTCATGTCACTTTGCAACTCCATAACTTGCCAGTCGATTGCGCTAAAAAGCTGCTCAAACCCTCAAAACACTAGGCAAGCCTTCTAGTTTGCAACTAACAAACTTTTTTTGTTTTGTGTTTTTTGTGGGTGACGTCATAAGTGAGGTAGGTTCTTGGGTTTTTGGCTAAGGTTATTGGGCTCTGGGCCATAACCGCAAGAGGGAATCCTTTCGCTGAAGTTTTTAGTGGAAACTAGGCTGAAATCCAAGTCTTTTGTTCCCTTGATCAACTCTCTAGCATTTCTGGTTCAAAAGTTATGACCAACAAGCCATAAAATTGTTAAATTAGTAAGGCAAAAGCTATTTTACCATAACTTTTCAACCAAAAACCCAAAAAAGCTAACCAAATGCTCAAAATCTTTGGATTTTAGCCTGGTTTCCAGTAATACTTAAGCGAAATACTTCTTCCCTCTTGTGGTTGAGGCTCAGGGTCCAATAACCTTGGCTGAAACCTACCCCACTTATAATATCACACACAAAAAAATTTTTTTGTGAGTTTGTGAATGAAACAAAATTTGTTTTTTTTTGTGAGAAAAAAATTTAGGTTGTTGCGAGTGTTACCGTATTCAGCAATAATAGTTAAGTCACAGCGATGACCAACACCAAGCAAATCAAATGTAATTTATTGTGCAAAGAAACTAGTTTCGTGTGTTACACATCTTCAGTCCTGCGCAAAAGTTGACATATGAAACAAATAGAAAAACTACGTGCTGCTGCTAAGATCAAAGCTCAAGATTACAAAATTGAGCCCAATTAGAATCCCTCCACTAAACACAGCTACAAAACTGTTGAACAAACCCAATCGTAAACAGCCATTCGGCTCACTAATTGACAAAAAATCTCTCCTTGTTTTCGCATGGTTTGTCTCAGACAATCACGTGGTTTACAACAGAGCGTAACATGCAGTGGAAAAAGTCTAGGAAGACAACTCAAGTTAAAGTTCCAGCGGTAAAGCAAAATGGAACAATTCGGTTAAAAAGTTTACCTTATAGTTAGGGTACAAATAAATGATTGTTCAGTTTTTCCATGCTAAAGATTAAGCAATTCGTAAGTCTTTCCCTTGTCTCTCAAAGTTTTTCAATTGATGTCAACCTTAGTGGAAAGTAGAAACGCCTGGGATTTGCCTCTTGGTGCTTTCCACTAAGGTTGATATCAATTGAAGAACTTTGTACAGTATTCAATTAACCTGTATTACTATATTCAATTAACCACGTTTTTGCATATATTTCACAAATCAGCCTTTCAGACTCTTCTGCAACTCGGTGGGTTTTCAATCTGAAAAGTCAATTCAAGTCTCAAAGAATCAAGTTGAGAATTGATGTAATGTAACATTCAATAACTGCATGTCCATAAAAAAGTTACTGCAATTGAAGCACTGGCATTGGTATATGAAATGAAACACCGCAACTGATTTGTCAATACTCAGTAGTTCCATCTCAACAGTTTAAGATTGTCATACAGAAAGCCAAGTTTTTCTGAATTTTCACCAAGTAGCCTAGTAAGTTAGCCGGTCATCTACAATCTAGCCTAAACAAAATTATTTATATTAAGCAGCACCAGGCTATGACTGATTACCGCCTTTCTGACAGAATTGAATTCCGTAAGAACAAGTCGCCATGACAATAGCAAAACTGCACATGTGCGAATTACGCATCCTATGATTAGGCAGTAATTCCGCAGTAGTTCTTAGCCAATCACAAACACTGCTTCTGCTGGTCACGTTTGACAAACAGACAACAGAAATTGTGATGCAACAATGAATACTGACCACCGCACTGCTCGCAAACTAGTCCTCAAATCACCGCTTCAACGTATTTGTAAAATACTGGAGTAGCATTTCCATAACTTGTGTGCCACGTCCACAAACCAACGCATTGCGTTGCAACTTGCAACAGCTTGGATTGTGAGATCACAATTATCATTAACGTGCCTCGTGGAAAATGTCAATTAACTAACTGCTTCACAGTGACAGTTGGTGTCACTATTGAGCAGTGATTTCATTTGTAAGATATTCATAACGCCACAAATGTTGCTTAACCTAATGCATTGCATTTTTCATGCAAGCTCTTTTCAATTAATCTGCGCCAAACGAAACATCGATTAGACTTCTGCACCTTAAGTTACAGTCAAATTTTTGTGCTGTGAAAACTCTAGAACAGTGCTTCTTAAACTTTTTTGAGCGCGACCCAAATCTGAGTTTTATGAACATCTCACGACCCAAACCTCAAGCATCGAAAAAATGTATTTTTAATGTTAGCACTCTGCTATTTTTTAAGATATGTATGAAATAGACAAGGCACAGACAACCAGTCATAGTGCACAGTTCTACTAAACAACGTTTGCATTACGACAGTTCTTGATAAATTTGAAGTTTACGTGCTTAGGAAGTGAAAATGTTTCAAACTACTACTATGAAAAATTAACTTAAATTCAATGATTTTAAATTCCAAAACTTTAATTCAAAAAGTTAAAAAAAGTTAAATTCAACGATCTCCCATATTTATGAGCATAACAGTTGTGTTAAGAAAACTTGGGCAAGCCTCTCCTCGTCAACTGGAGTATGGAATGCAGATACAAGCACCGCTGAACTCGCCGAGCCGAGACTACTGGGAGACTCAGGGTCTGCAGCCTACAACACCTATTTTCTCTGCAAAGTTTTGATTGGTCAAGTCTATGACATCACAGAGCGTGGTAAAGATTGGATATGCTCAATCCAGAATGATTTTACTCACTCTATGATGTAACAGTCGCTTTCGATTTTAAAAAAGAAGACATAAAACACTGCTTGAAAACATTGTTTTGGCCAAATCCAATTTTAAACAAAGCCGCTCGCGACCCATTCATAAAGCCTTGGCAACCCACATTTGGGTCGCGACCCATGGTTTGAGAAACGCTGCTCTAGAATTACAGCGGGAGTTTATTCATACACAACACCTGCACATGGTAGCGCAGACTAGACAATAAACTTTAAGCACTGCGAAACTTCCCGATAATGCTTTTGTTTTGGTTGTGACAGCTGACACATGTTCCATGGTTATCTTGCCTGCTTGTTTACGAAAACGCACCTGTTGGCTTTGTTGCAAGATAACTGTTTCTTGCACAAGTTGTCTGGATGCGTGAGGAATATAACAGCATTTTGTCAACACCTACTGCGGCCAATAAATCAGTCGATCTCTAATTAGCTTAACTGAAAATTTTTTTTATTAATAAACTAAATTAGGTACAAAGAAATAATAAATTGGTAGCATATAATGAAGCCTATTTCCAGTATTCCTTGTGCCAAACACAACCTTGTTGTTGATGGGGCAGTTCATCAGTTCTCTCTTTTCTTGTTTCATAGTTCTTTCAGCAAATGTCAACAATTGTGGAAAGCAGTAATGGCAGGGATTTTCTTAATGGATCTAAGACAATAAACAAACTCTAGCCTGGCAGCAAGCTTCTGAGGAATCTGTCTGCTTTCATTCTTCTGCAACGATTAAAACTTGCAAGCATAGCTATTTTTCAGTTATAAGCCACAGAGATGGCAGCAAGTAAATCGGTCACGGTTTATTGACAGGGAAACTAGTTTCGCATTTTGCAACGCATTCTCAGTCTTTTAGAGGGTAGCTTAAGGATGCAGCGAGTCGTATGCATCTGTCATGGCCTACATGGAATGGAGCTCAGATCTGCATTTCTGAGGAGCATCCTTGCTGCAGTGCAGGGGTTTTGAGGCGGACGAGATGACATTCACCTCCAGGATCTTAAGACATTGAGCTCAGTTTGATATCTGGGCTCGCAATTTTGTGGAGCAGAATTATGGTGCCAGTATTAGTTGCATGGTAGGTGGAGAAATGTCGTAAGTCATGAATCATGATAGTATGAATGAAACAATATCTTTTAGAGAACTACATTTAAAAGGCAGTTGCTACAGTACTGCTTGTGGATCTTTAAATTTGATATCTTATTCGACCACCTCCTGTAACGTATGACAAAAATGCAGTAGGCTTGGTAGGAACATAGTAAATGCAAAAGGTAAACCCAAAAACCTAACCCTAAGCTAACGCTAACCAAACTAATAACGCTAACCTAATGCTAACCCCTAAACCTAGCACCTTAACCAAAAGTTTGCCGAGTTGTGAAAAAGGTAAAACTGGTCCCATGAATTGAAGCATGCAACTAATCACTACTACAAAAACATAAGTCACTAAGGTGAGAGACAAACCAAAAACCATTGACACAGCAAACCTGAAACACATCCACTACGCTACCAGGGTAATGCCGTTCGAGTGACAATCGCTTTATTCAAACCTCGTCATGCGAGGCATTATGGTCGAATAAGTTTTGAAGTGAAGAGTCGTGGGTGGTTCCGTAACCACTACCAATTTAAAATACACCACTCTTCATTCATCAACTAGCTTAATTTTTTTGATGGGCGTGACACTTGCTGTAGTGCTGTTTACTGCTAAACCTTTTTATAATCTGTTTCCACCTCTGCTTATTCAACATCATTCAATGATGCTATGCGCTTGGTGGGACCTGTTTTTTTTGCGGTCATAGACCGAAGTTTTTTTGAAATGACTGAAAAAATGAAGCCATTTCGATAAGAATGTCTGAAAATACAGGCTAATGAATACTGCTATGGCGAGTTTTAATACAGCTATGAGACATATGACAGAAATGTTTCAATGACCAAAATGTCTCAGCAAAAACATGTCCGTAATGTGTCAATTTATTATATCTTCATGATTTTTGCGGATAAAAATTATTTTTGCCATTGCTTTTGTTTGGCAATGTTATGTCTATTGCATTGCTCTCTGCCTCATAACCTTTTTACATTGTTGATTACTTCTCTCACCTATGTGTATGTTTGACTCAGCTCTACATGCCTCAAACCTTCACCCAATTGCTTGCCCACCTTTATCTGAGTTATATAAAAGACAATAATATTGTAAAAAAAAACACATAATGTGGGCAAGCAGTGGGTGAAGAGTGGAGGTATGTACAAATGAGCTGGTGAGGCATGCACGTAGGTGAGAGAAGGAGAAACATGGTGACAACAGCACTTACAGAAACAACACACAAAGGGCAGAGAACCACACACATAAAAGAAGTATATAAAAACAATTGTTTTATAGTGCATATACAACATACATCAATGTAAAACAGATAATGGTGGGCAAGCAGCATTGGGTGAAGATTTGAGGCATGCACAGAAAAGCAGTTGGAGCAAGCACATATGTGAAGGAAGCGATCATCAACAAGAGGCGTGCTTTTTAATTTTTGCTTGCTTTTTAATTTTTTGTTTGCATCTGATGCTTTGCATGTCTTCATTCATATGGTTTGCTTGTAACACTGCTTTCAATTGTTCTTGTGATTGCTTTGCCAATGATTCGCCATTTTAATGTCATTCATGATGATCAAAAAAAATTTTTATCAACACAAAAAAAATTACAAAAATACAATAGTAATTGAATGCAATCAATTACATATTTTCATGTAACTGTAATATAAGTGAAGGAAGTATTTAGTTCTAAGGTAGAATTTCACAAAAAGTCATGACTTGTGTGAACAAACTATTTATTTCACAGATATAACTGGTGTCATGTCATTGACACCACCGTTCAGCTTTATATGAGTGTAACTGTAATTGATACTTTTTGTTCTTTGTCTTGGCTGTAGTGTGACATATGTGGCAGCTACCTTAGGTATGACTACAAATTTCAAAACACTGTGGCAACTGTGGTTGACCGCCCAGTAACTAATGGATTTTTTTTGGCCTAAAGTTTCTACAAGCATGCGAAATCCATGACATCAACAAAATGATATCAAAACCTACTTCAACTGGCAAAATAATATCAGTTGAAATATCCCAAAGCAGCTTTCAGTTTCAGGCTAAAAATGTCAATTTTATAGGTGACTCAAAACTTATAAGCTATAACACTTGATAACAGATTAAACTATCCGTTAACTAGAAGCAAGAAATGTTGAAAGCACACAATAACCTAAATCTCTTATTGGAAACTGAAACCCTATATCCATTAGTCTTTTAATTAACATTAAGTTTGTCGATCATGCCTGGTAGAATGAATCTTTAGTCTATCACTGTGGAATGAATAACAAATTTTTAACACTTTGAGAGCCGGCGTACGATACATCCGTACCTAGATTTTGGCCTAAAAATGGCAGATTTCGGTTCCTTTACCAACGCCATAGCTCCTCTGCTGATTGCGCTAGAGAGCTGTTCAATGGCTCAAACGGGTCAACCATCTTCTAGTATGCACTCGAAAAAACATTTTTCAGTCGGGGGTTGCAGATATTTTGTGAGTGACGTCACAAGTGAAGTAGTGTTGGGGTCATTTTAGCTCATGTTGCCTGGCCTAGGACCCAACCGCTAGGTCAAAGTGTTTCGCTGAAGTTTTTATTAGAAACTAGGCTCAGGTCCGAGTCTTTTAAGCCTTTGATCGACTTTTTAGCATTTCTGGTTCAAAAGTTATGATCTAAAATAAACAAATATATTAATTACCTAATTAGTCACATATTTTTACTACTTTAGATCATAACTTTTGAACCTGAAACCCCAGCAGGTTATCCAAAGTATCAAAAAACTCGGATTGTAACCTAGTTTCCAATAAAAACTTCAGCGAAATACTACCATCTAACGGCTGACGTCCAGGGCCAGGTAAAGTGGGCCAAGGTAGCCTAAAAGTCCTCCACTTATGACATCACTCACAAAAAATCTGCATCCCCCAACCAAAAAACTTGTTTCGAGTGCAGACTAGAAGACCTGCCGCGTCTTTTGACACTTCGACCAGGTTCGTAGCACTTACAGGACCGGAGAAATTCCCACGCAAAGCCACTTGCATTTCAGTGTTTTTTTGCAAATCCCCGGAAGCAGCCAGACACCAAAGTGTTAATAAGAAATCGATTTCACGTAAATTACACATCCTCAGTCCTAAAACTTTATTCATATAGCAGAATCTGATTTTTAGTGTGTTATAGGGTAGATTTAAACAGTACAGTACTGTGTTATAGATTACAAACTGCCTGAATGAACACAGGCCTAACAAAATTGGTACACCTATTGTAGTTGCAGACAGGTGGATGTTCGATAAACACAACAATATTCTTTCAGTTTCACATCTTCCAATTACTACCTATGATCTAAAATGTGACACTTTTACACATGGTAATTTACCACATCTAGGGCCGGATTAACCTTTCAATAAACCAGGCAAATGCCCAGGGCCTTGCGTTTTTGGGAGTCTCGCGCTTGAATATCAAAGTACTCCTTTACTGTTTTTTTCATGTTTTCAGGCTGTTCGCCATACATCAGAATTGTAGAGCTTTTTTATTACTGCATTTAGTATTATAATAAATATCACGGCCAAAGCAAACGATACAACTGACATCTTGCGAACGTTTCGATATCTACTGTTATCATCCTCAGTGCATAGCAAAAGAACTGCAGTGATGCTGCTGCAGGTTCCTATTGGTTATTCAGGAGAAAAGCGCTGTACAAAAAAACGCAAAGGGCTGTTTCGGTAGTGACGTAGTGGCGCGAAACATACGTAGTCACATGACTCAGCTGGATACGCGCCAATGGTGATGGCGCGTGACGTCATGAGTGAAGCATGACGGCCTTCTA